>OCVV011094272.1_pt1 | contig 14755 bp, 29 predicted proteins | sample 1539721 | NCBI WGS metagenome assembly OCVV01 (sample SAMN02144230, study PRJEB22623) | gut metagenome | biome: sheep rumen | host: Ovis aries | place: New Zealand
ATTTACAAGCACGCCAAGTTGAGGATTTAATATTTCCCCAACTTTTAAATTGTACTCACTTTCAAAATCAAATTCTTTCATTAAACTTTGCAACAACTGCCCATTTTTAACTATATTTATTGCATAGCATTTTGAATTATCTAATAATTCTTTATTGCTTTCATCTATTTGTTCACTTATTAAAGGTATATTATCTTCTGTAATTATTGTATCTTCATCTTCACTTATTAAATTATAATTTAAGTAATGATAAATTCGTGTGTTTATAATTCTACCAAAACTTCCTATGTTAGTTTTTAAATCGTTTGTGTGTACTCTCATTATAATGCCTCATTTCCTACAAAATCATATCTAAAGCCACTTGATTGATTTATTCCATTAAAGTCTAATTCTAAATCGCCTTTATGTGTTGCAATAGTTTTTCTAGTTCCATCTGGATCATCATAAGTTATTGTTTGAGTTACTGTTCTAAATATATGTGTAGTTAAATAAGTTATTTGTTGTGGTGTTAATGGTGCAAATGATAACATTAATTTAGGGAATGTGCCTTTAAATGTACCAGTAAACTTATTTGCAAGTGAATAACCTGTATCACTTGCCCAAGTGTCATAGAAACCATATTTTGCATTTGTAAGATATTGCCCCATAGATATTCCGTTTATTATTATAGAATCTTTGTCAATAAACAATTTAACCACCTACCTATTCATAACAAAATTCTTTTGATTTTGTCTATTTGATATTTGTCTTTCAATTAATCTTCCATCAAGATATACATTAACTGTGCCATTTCCACTACTGCCACCATATTGTGCTATTAAACCAGCTAGAGTTGATAAATAATCAGGTGTCATTGGCACTACTGCTTCAGGATAACCTGCTTCACCAATTAATGCTCTTGTTGGCTGTGTTACTATGCCACCAAGTGCAAATCCTTTAAATCCTAATGATTTAGCAATGCTTAAATATCTTCCAACTAACGGATTGTCTTTGTTTTTGTCAATCATTTTCATTATTTGATTCCATTTAGAAGTAATTTCATCTTTTAATGAAGCAGTTACTTTTACAGTATATGTATTTTTAGTCAACCCTTGTAATTTGCTTTTTAATTCATCAGTTTTTAATCCATTTTTATCAAATACACCAATTGCATTGCTTACAGTTTTAATAAACTTATCATATTCATCTTTAGTGATTGCACCTGTATCATACAATTTTTTATATTCATCAATTGTATTATTAAGTTGATTTACATATTCTTGTTGAGTTTTTGTAAGTTCTTGATTAGTACCAATTATTCCACCTATAATTGTTTTATTTTTTTCTAATGAAGTAACTTGATCTAATACACTGTCAGTAGTCATATCTAATGTTCTTTTATAATTTCTTAATCCTTCTTCACCAATTTTACCTGCATTATATGCTTCCCAAATAGCATTTGCATTTTTTTTATCTTTTTCAGTAACACTATCAATTGAATCTCTTAAATCATCATAACTTTTCTTTAAATCTTCTACTTCTTGTTTTATTTTTTTATAATTTTCAATATACATACTTATTACATAAGCCCCTGCTATTGCAACTAATAAAGCTTGTAATCCAAGTAATCCAGTACCTAGTGTTGCACTGCCTAATAAAATACCAATTCCACTTAATAATTTAGCAATTGCCACAGCACCAAACACTCCAAGTAATGCTACACCAACTTTTTTAATCCACCACCAATTGTCTTTTAATGTTATTGCCAACTTTTGTAATTTTTTAACAATTCTATCATCAAGTTCAGGTATTTGAATTAATCCACTACCAGCACTTGCACCACCACTTGTTGATGTATCTTGTTGAGTTCTAACTACATCAAAGTCATAAGTTTGTTTGTTTAAGTTTTTTTGTGCCTGTGCTTGTTTTTGTAATGCTTTTGCATTTGCTCTAGCTATAAAATCAACACCAGTAAGTGCTTTTACAAATTCATTAAGATAACCAAGTGCTTTCAATAAACCATCACTTATTAATTCTAATGCAGGTTGTAAAAAGCTACCTAAACCTACCCAAACACTTCTTAATTTTTCTGCCAATTCTAAATCTTGCGACAAATAACTAGAACTTGCTCTTGAAACTGCTCTATAAATTGATTGAATACCAAACATTGCCAAGCCAAATCTTTTTAATGAAGATGTAAGCTTTGAATAATCCATTTTTTTTGTTGTATTATTTAATTGTTCTTGTTGTTTTCTTAATGAAATTATTTTGTTTTTTGTTTGTTCAATTTCACTAGCATATTTTTTAAGTTCTTCATCAGGAAATTCTTTATCTTTAAGTGCTGTTGCGTATTCTTGCTCTAAAGTATCTAATTTATCTTCTAATCTATTAATTTGTGCATCAAAGCTTTTAGTATCTAATTCAGTTCCAATTATAACTTTTCCATCCATATAATCACTCCTTTCTTATATTGAGTGCTTCAAAGAATTTCATAGCACTTTCTTTTTGTTCTTTCGTTGGCTGCTTCTTTTTCTTTTTAAGTGCCACTTGTCTTTTTGCATTTTCTATTTTTTTTCTTTCTTTACTATCTTTAATATCTCTAGTATCATAGCTTCTTAATTCACGAATATTATTAAGTACACTTTCTTTTGTAAGCCCACTTAACAACTCATTATACTCGTACCAGTGCATATATGGTGTTTCGTTTAAATTAATATGGTAGCATTGCCTTATACTTACCTTTGAAATAACTTCATCTTGTAAATAATCCATATCAATTTCTTCGTTGCTTGTATTTTCTTTTTCCCCATGTCTTAAATACAATTCAATTTTAGGTTTTAATATTTCTTCATCTTCTTCTAAAACATTATCACCTAATAACAAAGTTTGTATAGCATAATATCTTTGTATGTCATTTATTTCAGTATCTTCTAATGCCTTAAAACAAGCAAGTGCAACTCTATAATCAGTATTAATAGGATAAATCCTACCATTTGCTTCCATTTTTGTTGGATACATATTACATCACATCATTATTTTTTGGAAGGTATTTATCTCTTAACTTATCCATTGCTTTTTGCTTTTTAATTTTCATCTTCTTAAAATGTGGCTCTAAAGCATCAAACAATTGTAAAAACATTCCATAGTAATTTGTATCCCCAAATATTTTATTACATGCACCTTCGCCCATAAATGAATCAAATTCTTTTCTCATTTGCGCACACTTTTCTTTTTCTATTTCAATGCCTTTTTTAGTTGCAATATACTCATCTTTTTCATCTTGCAACTTTAACATTTCTTCATCATGTTCTTTGCTTATTCTAGCAATATTATCACTTGCTATACATATTCTTTCAGGCAATGATATGTCTGTTAAGTCAAATTCAACCGTATCCCCATTGTCATTAACTTCTAATATATAGAAATCATCTTTATCCCTTTGTAAATTTAACTTTTCCATAATTCCTCCATATTAATAAAAATAAGGCAGGTGTCTTGCACCCACCTTATAAGGTTTTTATAAACTTGCTGTTGGTGTGAAAGTAGGCGTGTTATTTGTAATTGTAACTGTGCCATCAGTAGGATCGCCATCAGCATATACATTAAATTCTATTGTATCACCATGATATGAAGTAATACCAATAGTTGCATTGCTCATTTTAGCAGAATAACTACCACTTGTTTCATCCCATAAATCAACTTCTAGTAGTCTAGTTTTGTAATTCAACTTATCTCTACCACCATTAACATATTCAAAGCAATCATCACCTTTATAAGCAAGGTATGTTACACTCATTTGCTTATCATTTGAAGTATGATTTGTTGTAGCATTTTGATTTACTATCAATTTAAGTCTATCAATATTTGGATTGTAATCAATTCCAGCACCACCTTCTTCAACTGCTGCAACTAATACCCAAGTTGGAGTTGTTGCAGTAGGTGTTGTATCAATAAATCTTACAAATTGATCTTCAGTAATCTTTGTATAATTATTAGTATCAAATTTCATTACAATTCCTCCTTTTTAAATTTAGGATTCTTTAGTTCTCTTTTAATAAGAACTAAATCTTTATATGTAAGAGGTTCAATATAGCCCTTTTCGTTCAATTTTACAATTTGTTCATAAGTTAAATTACTTAACTCATCACCAGCAATAAAATCGCCAATATTACTTGTAAAATCAACTTTAGCAATTATTTTTTTCATAAGCTCTACTCCTCTCTATATGTTATTTCAATTTGAATATCAAATATTGCTGTGTTTGCACCTGCACTTATCATAGTGCCACAATTCAAACACCTAATACTTTCTATTCTATCTATTTCAGGCAATACGCCTTTGTCATTATTAGATTTGATTATCTTTTCAAATTCTTCAAAAAAACCTATATTTTGCAAATTATTAATCTCATTTATTGAGTATTCTTTTCTACTTTTAAATGAAAATACATCTCTATGTGTTTCAACACCAATTATCCACCTTCTAACAACTTTATCAGTTGGTATTTTATCAAGTGAATAATTATTTACATTTTTAGAAAGCATATTTGCGTTGATTTCAAATTTTTTATTTTTGGTAATGGTTTCTATTATATTACACAAATAGCTTTTTATTTTATAAATTCTCGTGTCTTTGTTATTCATTATTTACCTCCACGATTTATATAGTTTTGTACTTCTTTTACTACATCTTGCATTTCTGCACTTACCATTCGTTTATCCCAATAAGTACCAGTTCCTGGCGTTGTGTAGTTTTGCACTCTATGTGAGCCATCTTCTCTTACACCATAATATTGGTAACGAGCATAAGGCATTTCATATATTATTTCAGAGGGTTGAATGTCAACAATGGTTCTTAAATTTCCTTCATCTTTAGGAACATATTTATCCATGCGTTTATAGCAAGTGTTAGTAAAAAACTTTTGTACTCTCCCATTTGGTTCAATTCCCAAACGAGCCTTAATTACACTTGTTGGTTTTACTGTAACAGGCATTATTCAACACCACAATATAAATATGGAGTTCCATCATCTAATTTTTCATCTAACAAGTATTTTCTAATAATCTCAACTTTACTTCTAACAATTTGTTCGTGCGTATAATTAACAACATTCCCATTAATTTCAATGCCATTATTTATACTTATTAGCAAATTAATTAATTGAAACATACACATCTTCGTATTTTGGCTTTGGCTTTCTAAATTAATTAACCTGCCCTGTGTTCTTTTGTCAATTTCTTTTCTTGCTTCAAATTCTAATAGATTAAAAGGCGCTAGGTCTAACGAGCCACCTAATGCAACATATTCTTCATAAGTTAGGTATTGTCCATTAAATTCCATAAACGCCCTCCTTTAATTATTTATTTTTCTTTTTATCAACTTTTTCTTCAACTGATTCTTCTCTTTTAGTAAATTCTCTTACTTCTTCATAATCAGTTGATTTCTTTAATTGATTAATAACAAATTCATTATTTGTTTCTAATATTGCTCCTGTGCTTAATTGTTTGAATTTCATATTAACACATCCTTAATTATGGTTGTACTTTTTTGATAATTAAATCTGGAGTAACTGCTTTTGTTCCTTTGTAAGCAAATAAACCGAATGCTGTTGCATCACTTAATTGTACTTTTTCAGGATTGTAAATTGAAGTTCTAACTGGTTGTGCTACTGCACCATCAACCATAACTATGTAATCAGTTTTAGCAGGTAGGAATACACTTGAATATACTCTTACATTGTTGAATGTTCCTTCTTCATAGTTAGGTACAACTCCTAAATTATTTGAGTTAGATATAGAGTTGATTTTATTTCTTAACTTACCATAGTAAGCAGGGCTCATAACTATTTCTATCATATTTCTTGGTACGCCTTGTACAAAGTCATTTTTAGTAGTTTCAATAGTTTGGATTGCTTCTTCAATTTCATCTTCAACTGCTGTTGCACTTGTACTTGGAGTAAATGCTGTTCCAGCGCTTACAGCCTCAGCAAAGAATTTAGTATCTAATTCTACTGCTAATGCGTTTTGATGATTTCTAGTTCTTCTTTCTATTAAACCACCAACTCCATACATTGCTATATCTTTTTCTTCAACTTCTTCTAAATATTCAGTATCATCATTAATTGGAATTACAACTGGTTCTGCTTTTACATAATCACCTTTGCCATTAGTTCTTGCAGTTCCATAAGCCTTTCCTTGTACATTAACAAATCTTTTTGCTTCAACAGTTCCTGCTGTTGGATCACCAGATAAGTCTTGGTTTTTTAATCTACTTGCTAATGTGATATGTTGGATATTTTCTATAACCTTTCCATATTCTTCAGCAAGTTTGTCTTTTCCTGTTGTTCTTAATTCAATAGATAAAGCATCTATTCTTGCCATAAATTAATCATTCCTTTCTTTTTACCATATAATTGGCATTTCTTTTATAGTATTTTGTTCTTCACTATCTCCCATGCCTTCCATGTCTTTTATTTGATTTGGATTAGTAAAAATATCAGTTTTATCTTTTGTTAATTCATTAAATAAATCTTGAATACCTTTGCCTTTGTTTTCTGGTTTGTTTAATCCATTTTTAATATCATTTAAAAGCCCAATTCTTGCATATTCGCTAGTAAATGTTTTGCCTTCAAATAAAGCATTAATGTTATCATTTAACATTTTATCTTCTTCTTCGGCTTTTTGCTTTGCAATTCTATCAGCTTCTTTTTGCTCATAGTCTGCTATTTTGTTTTTAAGACTTTCCATTTCATCAGTTTTTGGTGCTTTTTCTATTTGCGCCTTAAGTTCACTAATAGTAGTTTTATTATCTTCCAATTGGTCTTTATATTTATTATCAACTTTTTCAGTTTCAATTTTAATATAATCACCATGTTTAGCAAGAATACTTTTTATTTCTTCTTTTGATAATTTAACTTTTCCTTCACCAATTTCTAATTCTTCTAAAAAATCTTTCATAATATTCCTCCTTATAGATTTTTTCAAGTGGTCTACTCCACCATAAAAGATTAATATTTAAGTGCTATTGCACTCTAAATAAATTATAACATACTTTTAAAATTTTGCAAAATGGCATAAAAAAAAGACACAAATTGTGTCCTATCTTTTATTATTTGCCTGTTCTTTTTGCGTTGCCCATCTACAATTGCTAGGTTCATAATTGCCATTTACATCTATTCTATCTAATGTTAAATCTTTTTTGTAGCCATTATTTATAGCCCAATCATAAAAACTATCAGGATTGTTTATCCATTCTTCGCATATTTTTATACCTCTCCCACCATATCTTTTATATCCATGAGTAGTAGGATAATGGCATCTACAATACATACTATGCCTTATGACTATTAATCTTTTTTTATCTTCTTTGTTCATAATAAAAATACCTCCCACAACAAAGTATTAGAGGAGCAGTTGTGGTACTCCTCTTTAAATATTATATCACATTTTATGATATTTTCCAAATATATTCAATTTTTTTATTAGTGCAATTCCAAGTGTCTATAATGTACCCATCAACACATGCTGTTATATGTCCGTTAGTCGTTATTAGATATTTACCAACAGGGTGATTCTCCGCAAATTCACCTATATATGTTTCAATATATGGAATCCTTTTAAATTTATTATCTAAAAAACTCCTTACAAAAACAGCATTATCCATCATTTGTCCTTGTTCCATTGCATTTTTACATAATTCTTTATATGCTTCTTTCCAAGTTATATCCATTACTATTGAATATGCTCTAGGAAAACAGTCATCAATAAAATTGTTATGACTATTAGCATTATAAAAATAATATCTCATACTATCTCATACTATTTTGTAAAGATTGCATTAATTGTTGCTTTTGAGCAGGGCTTTCTGCTTCTTCTTTTAATACCATAATAAAATCTTCAAGTGCTTTTACCATATAATGAAATGATTTATCGCTTTCTTCACTACCTGCACCATATCTATCTCTTGATTCCATGTAGCGACCATATTCTCCTGCCATTCTATCTAAAGAATCATCACCACGATATTTCATATCATATCCACGCCTACCATAACTATTTCTTCCATAAGAACCTTCACCATAGTTACCATATTCACCATAGCTATCTCTACCATAGCTATCGTATCCTGGTCTTCTTGCACCATAATTGCCATAATTTCCATAATTATTCATATTTTCTTCCTCCTTTGCTATATGATTTATTTTTGTTAATTTATACAAATAATCTAGGTTATTTGTTGTAATACCTTCTTCTAGTATTTTATTAATGCTTTCTTCAGTTTTCTTTTCTAACTTCTCGTGCATTGTTATCCTCCTTTCTTAAAAAGGTTAAAATTTCATTATTTTGATTAATAATTGTTTTTAAATATTTTTCATCTTGCATTTGTAATTCTTGCATTAAATCTTGATTTTTATAATCTTGTAGCAATAAAATAACACTATACAATTGCAAGATTAATGAAGTTGCATCTAAATTTCTATTCATTAAATTCTACTTATGCTAAATGTAGCGTTAGTTATAATTGCTTGTGTAGTTGATATTGGTGTTGTAGGTGTAGTTGGTGTAGGAATTGAACTAACACTTTGTACACTTATATTAGTTGTTCCACGAGGACATACTCTTAATTTTTTATCAAATGAAATGGTTTCATAATCATCTGCTGCTGCAATTGTTACTGCTCTTACAGTATCAGGTATTAATACGCCATCTTGAAATAATCCTATTGCTACAACACCTGGTGTAGCCGTACTTACAGAAGCACTAAATTCTACATCATAATACCCTGTATAACCATTTCCAAATATTTTAAAATTAGGATTGCCATTTGAATAATCTAACCAACCACCATTTAAGCAAGAAGCACATCTTGTTCTTATATCAGTTTCATCAAAAGTTATAGGGCTTGCATTACTTGGTAAAGCAAGAGGTTCATTTATAATTGTTTCTATCATTTTATCTTTTCTCCTTTCTTAATAAAACAAGGATAGAACTTGTCTATCCTTAAAAATTGCAAGTTCCTGTAATCAGGATAGTAGTATTCTACTCTATGCTATTAAATAAATTGACTTGTTGTGTTATATCCACATCCACAACCGTTGTAGTTAGCAGGGCAGCTGAAAATTCTTTGATTTCCGTAGACCGGTACTGTGTTTATAGGGCATGTGGCTAGGCGATTATACAATGCGTCAACTTCATTGTTTAATCCTTGTGCAATAAACGCATTTTGTGCAGTTTGACTTGCTTTTAAATCAGCCATGTCTAATTGTCTTTGAAGGTCTAAAATCTTTTCGTTTTTAGCATCAATCTTGTCTTGGCATAATGTGTCTAATATTTTTTGAGTATTTGCAGTTTGATTAATAAGAACATCTTTTAATCCATCAGCAAGTGCTGCTCTATCAGCACAGTTTTCACTTAAAATTGTTGAATTTAAGTTAGCAATGCCAAGTCTGTTTTCGCAGCAACAATCAGCAAATTGTCTACTTAATGCAAATGTGTCTTGCATTTGATTTATAGCACGATTATTGGCTGCAATTTCAGCATTGTATGCAGTACTGTTTATAGCACTTGTAATAGTATTTCCTGTATTGCATAATTGATTGCTTAATGAATAAACACCACTATTAATAGTGTCTAATTGATTGCTTAAATGTAATGTGTCAAATCCGTTGTTAGTGTTTTGCATAATTTCTTTTTGTCCATTGCTTAACCAAGCATAGCCATTGTCAAAACTATTATTACCAAAGAATCCACCATTACCATTGCCCCAGTTTCCACTAAATGCAAGAAGTAATAATAAGATTATCCAGCCATCACCACCAAAGTTGCCAAATCCACCATTACCACCAAATCCACCCATCATTGGATAAACAGGATATGGATAAGCAGCAGCACCATTTGTAGTCGCTAATTCTACTGTTGGTTGAATTGAACCATTCATATTTCTATCTCCTTTCTAAATATTTTTATCTATATCAAAGACTATTTAGCCTTGATACCAAATTGATTTAACTGTTCATCAGTTATTCCAAAACCTTTGGCATACTGCCTAAATTGATTTATTTGCTCAGGCTTATAATTGCCTATCATATTATTTATAATTTCTTTAGGGTCATTTTGATTTTTTTGTAGATTTTGAAACATTTGAAACATTTGAGGATTCTTCGCTTTCATCTGTGATTGCAACTGATTCATCAACATTTGACTTGGATTCATTCTTCTTCATTCCTTTCTTTAATTCTTCAATCTGAGCTTGTAAATATTCAATTTTTAAATCTTTATCATCTTTCGGTACTATTTCATTTAACTCGTATGTTTTTATCTCACCTTTGGTATTTTTAATCCACACAACTGACATATCTTTACTAAAGTAAGGCGTATCACCAATTACCATATCCCTTTGCACTTCTTCCATAGAATTTGCGTATTTAATAACATCTCTATTAGTAGGTGATATTTGGAAGTTTTGTGTAAGATTAGTTGGCATTGGTGGTTGTACTGGTTGTTGTATTTGTTGTTTCATTTTTTCTAATTCTGCCATTTGAGCATTAATTCTATCTATATTTACTTGTGCATTGTAGTTTTGCATATAAGGGTTGTTATACATTATTTTTTCACTCCTTTAAATAAATAAAAGGAGGCAATATAACAAATGTGTTTTACTACGAATTGTCATATTAATTCCTCCTTTTATGACTATAATTTAACACATAAAAAAAACTCTTGAAGTTCATCAAGAGTTCATTTAGAGTTCATTTTATATGTTTTTCAATGATATTTAATAATTTAGGTAGTTTTCTTTTAATAGAACTTTGCGAATAGCCAACTTCTGCACCTACATCAACTTGTGTCATTCCTTGTAGGTAATAAAGTTTTGCTATCTTACGATCAGTTTCATTTTTAATATAATTGTCTATAATATAGTCCCATTTTTCATTTGGTAGTGAATATAATTCATCAGGTATTCTTGGTCTAGATTGAGCCATTATCTTTTCTTTCTTCTAACAATGGTTCTTCTTTTATTATTTCTAACAACTTTTTTAGTAGTTTTTCTTTGTGTGGCTTTTGCCATGTTATTCTCCTATATTTTGATGAATTTCACTATCTTGTATTTCACTAACATCTTGTGTATTAGTTGTTTCTTCAATAACTTCATTTGGCAATAAGAAATAAGTAAATATTCCTATTATCAAAACAATTATAACAATCCATAGTCTTTTATTTGCTCGTTCCATTCTATTCATAGCACTTTCATGCGCTACAAATGGAATCATAACTACTTCATTATCTTTCATTTAACCCTCCTTATAAAATATCAGTTTTAACAATTTCCCAAGATTGCATTTTATTTTCTAAAGTGTGAATATAATCATCTCCACCTAAACTTTCATAAACTTTTAATAAGTTAAGCCAGTTTTTAAGTATATAATCAGGAATTTGTTTTAACTCGCTATATACAAAATAAGTATTTGTAAGTTGGCTTTGTAATAATGTCAACAATGCCATATTTTGTATGCTCTCGTTCTTTGATTTATCATTAAGTTTCTTTTTATAATTTTTAATAACACTCACACAATAACCCAAAATACTACTAATTATAAATGTGATTGTTGTATTAATTATCGTATGTGTCATTTTATCTTCCCTTTTACCATTACCAAATAAATTATATCACAAACTACCTAAATTGACAAACTATGCTTTTTCTATGATGATTTTGTTTTCTTGTGAATATACTTTAATTTCACTAGATTCAGTTATATTAGTTTCTGCTACAACTGACTTTGGTATATTTGCCATATAGCAATTGATTTTTTTATTGCCATTTCTATCATAATAACAATTCTTCATTAACTTTGCCATTGTTTTCCCTCCTTTTTACTCAATTCAGTTAAAAAATAATTGTAATATTTTAATATATTATCTTTGTTTACCATAGGTAACCCACTATTTTGTATGTATATTTTAGTTAATTCTATTGCTATTTGTTCTTTATTCATTTCATTCCACCTCACTTTTTAAAAATAATCATAATTATCTTTTCTTTTACTCCACTTATCTATGTCATTAATACCTTTTGAAATATCATATATTACATATTCTCCATCATAATAACCTGTTATTCTAAAATCGCCTAACATATAACAACTATCATATTCTTTTTCTGTATAATCTTTATATAAAATATGTAATATTTCATCTCCTGATACTACTTCTATTGTTAATCTTACAACCTCTTCAAAATTTTCAATTTTGACAGGTACTTTTATACACCTATAATCCATTATTTCTAATTCTTTCATATTTCCTCCTTAAATAAATCTTTTTAATCAGTTATGTGTTTGTTAATTGCAACTATTATTGTTGTTATAATTACAGTTAATATAAAACATATAAAATCATAATGATTAATATATCTTAGTATTGTTTCTAGTATAAAAAACAATACTGCTCCTACTATAATTGCTAATAAATATTTTTTCATCATTCACACCTCTTTCCTTTAATTTTATATACTTATATTAACATATAATTATATACTTTGTCAATAAGAAAAGAACATATTTCTATGTTCAATTTTTAAAGCCTTTTAAATTAAAAAACTTTTCTACACAAGTCAAGTATATCACTTTAATTTGCTTTTTGCAACTCATCATCTGCATATTTCCATTTGTAACCAGCAGAATGTTTTTGTATTCCTCGTAAGCAATCACTAATTGCTTGATATGATACATTTAATTGTCTACTAGCTTCACTTATTGATGGAAATATAGTAATAATTTCATCATTATCATTTAATTGTAATATTTTTTTACTATATTTATTATTTCTTTTTTTTAAACCATTTCTTATATGTAAATTATTATATGTTGAATTATATTGTGCAGTGCAAAATTCTAAATTATCAACACAATTGTTAGACTTATTTTCATCTTTATGATTAATATATTTGTAATTATTAGGATTTTCTAAAAATGCTTCAGCAACTAACCTATGAATATATTTATTTTGACTTTTACTTTCTTTATTTAATGAAACAATTTTATAACCATTTCCATTTGTCTTATTTTCTGATAATATTTTTTCATATTGCCATCTCATTCTTCCTCTTCCAGCATATACTTTTCTTTTTAATGATTTTACTCTGCCTAAATTGCTTATTTGATATAGTCCTTCATATCCTGGTATATCTTTCCAAATTTCCTTATCCATTTTATCATCTCCCTTATAAATGATTGAGGGTAGATAAGGGCTACCCTCTATTTAATTATAACATAAAAAAGAAGTTATTTCAACTTCTTAACATTTGTTGTTTTATAGCCTACGACTGCTAATCTCTTTGCTTTGTATGGTAAACCTGATATATCACATATCTCTTTATATTTTCTTGTTAATATGGTTATTTTAGATTGTGAATCACTAATCAATTCTAAATTGTTTGATGACTTCCCTAAAATTTGTATGTCCTTTTGTTGCCTTATTTGTTTTTCTAAATTTCTCTGAATTTGAGATATTTCGTATAAAGTATAATGTTTTCCATCTATTTCTGCACCTTTTAAATTTTTTTCTTTATCTTTTTGCAATTCTTCTTTAGCAAATTCTGGTTCACTTATTCCTAATATTCCACTAAATATATAATGATAACAATTTAATGTTGATACTGGTCTATCAAGATTATTATTTATAGTATCAAAATCATCATACCATTTGCCTTTTACTTTTACTCTATTATCTTGTATATCTTCAAATTTTATTTCTTTTTCAATACCTTTTTCTATTTGTTCTTTAATAACATCTATTCTAGCAAATTGTTTACCATCAATTGTATCAATATGATCTGGGGCTGAATTGCTGTGATGACTTACTTCTACCATATTTGCACCAAATTCTTCTCCAAATGTTTCTTGCATTTCATTATGTAGCAATCTTAAATTTTGTTTTAAATGCATTCTAACCATTGAGTCAAGCCTAATAGAATGTCCACTTTTAAAGTCTAGTGTCTTTAACCCACTGCCACCAATGTCCTTTAATATGCTAGACATAGCACTGTCAAAAGTAGTTTTGCCTTGCCCTACATTAAGCAATGCTTCATCTAAAACTCTATTGTATGTTTCACGCAATCCTAAAAATTGTGGCTTGCCTTGTAAGTCCTTTATAGTGTAACCTAGCACATTTGCACGAGTAAAGTTATACATTTCGTTTTGTGCTATGTTTCGTAATGCGTTTATTTGCCCTTTAAGTGCCATATTTTGGTCAAAAGGTATGTAAGGTATATTTCTATACTTGTAGAACTTTTCAGCAAATTGGAAGTCTTTTTTGGCGTAATTAGAGAATATTGTATCTAGTTCAGTAATGTTTAGGTTGGTATACCTTGCTAATTCGTTTATTATTTCTTCATATTTGCCACCATATTTAAGAATTTGCACCAATTGTTGAGCTTGGCTTGGTGTAAGCTCTCGTATTTGTTTTATTTTCTTACCAAGTTCCATTAAAAAACGTATGTTGGCTTGTTCTATACGATTTACTAATCTTTCTACAAGTAAGTCAGTTTGTTCTTCACTTAACATATAATCACCTAATCTAATTATACCACATAAAAAAAGAATAGCATAATTGCTATTCTAAAGTTCAGTTCCTTGTATCAATTCAAATATATTGCTCATATCTCTAATTGCACTTAATTTTAAAGTAAATGGTAAATCATTGTTTACTTGGCTTATGTTAGTTTGGTCTTGATAAGCAAGTACCTTATCACGAATGTTGTTTAGTTGAGTTTGTAA
>OCVV011055462.1_pt1 | contig 14752 bp, 9 predicted proteins | sample 1539721 | NCBI WGS metagenome assembly OCVV01 (sample SAMN02144230, study PRJEB22623) | gut metagenome | biome: sheep rumen | host: Ovis aries | place: New Zealand
GATAATAAATATCCAATTGGTCCAACAATTAACGCATATTTAATTGTGTTAGGTAAAGCGTATTGTAAGAAGTCTGAATCTCTAGTAAATAGGTTTACATAGTTATCTAAACCAATAAATCTTGGTGCGTTAATAGTATCATAATAGAAGAATGATAAACCTATAGAGATAATAATTAATAATATAACGAATGTGAAGAATACTAATGCATATGGAAGCGCAAACATAAAATCAAAAGAGATCTTCTTCTTTTTAGACGTATTAGCTTTCATGTAACCAACCTCTTAAATTAGATGATATTGGAACTTTATATGATGATGAACCATCAGCGTTTATATATCCAAATTCATCTAGCTTCCTTTTAAGTTCTCTATTTATCCTTGGCACAGATTCACTGATCGCTTGTCTTACAGGCATCTTATCTATTACAACCTTGTTCCAAATCTGTGAGATTTCTCTTTCTACAATATATGAACCAGGTGTAACCGCTGGAGTCATAGAGTATTCTTCCATTTCTAATATAACTTTTTTAATTTCATCATCCCATACTGATTGGTTAAGCGCTTTTTTATTCGCTGGGATGACCATATATCTTTCACCAAGAGACATCTTGATGTTTTTAACATATTCCATTTGTGTAGAAGCGCTATTCCACCACTTTATTAATTCCCAACCTTCATCTTTTAAATCTGAATTCGAGAATAATATAGAACATTTACCGTATGTAGCGCTCCATCTTTCTACATCATTAGTTTCATTATCTAATATTCCAGGTATTACTGTAACACCCCATTGGCCAGCTATTTCAGGTGCCGCATACTGCATCTGTAAATATAGATCAACTGTCGATACGCCAATTGGCATTGTTCCAGTTCTAAAATGTTCAAAGAATGATGAAACCTGTTGTGGAAGATTATAGACAGTATATAGCCCAGTTAAGAAATCTATCGCACTGATTGTATTATCATCTTCTAATGTTGAAGTTAAGCCATCAGCGCTAAATAGTTCACCATTAAATTGATATATAAATGGAGAAATCATACCGAATGATTTATATGATGAATCACTGCTCATAGGGTGATAAAAATTCATTGAATATGACTGGAGTGTATATAACATTTCTAATGTTTCACTCCAAGTATCTGGAACCGGAATATTTAATGAATCTAATATATCTTTTCTATAATATAAGAGATATACTGAAGTGGTTTCCGGGATTCCATATACTCCATCCTCAAATATTAGTGGGGTGAAGTTTCCATCCGCAATCTCACCTGTTAAGGAATAGAATCCATCATATTTTGATAGATCTTCTAAAATTCCTCTTAAAGCGTATGTATATGGTTCCCATGTATCAATTGATAATATACAATCAGGGTTATCGTTTGTTGATGATGATAATACAATCTTTGATGTTGATGGTAAAACGGATAATTGACAATCAAAATCAAATCCTGCTTCATCTATCATCGATTGAATTATATCAACATATAGGCTTGATTGTTGAACCCATACTTCAAGAGTATTATCCTCTTTTACTCTATTGAGTTTATATCTCTTATCAAAGAATGAATAGAAGAATGATTGTATAGCGACACCTATCTTTTCAAATATATTTGATTTAGCTTTAGGTAGTTTAATAGTTTCTCCTACTCCTACAAAATAAATCTTATCTATATCCATTGGTGATTCTGATAAAGAAGTTACTGCTTCACCAATTAATTGGTATGCAGAACCTGATCCATCACAGAATAGGTTTAGATTTGAATTGATCTTGTTTGGCTTCTTCGATATCTTTAATAATTGTTTATACGCAACTTCTAAACTTGATACTTCTGGTGCACTATTTTTAACACCTGTATCAATCGATAATAATTCTTGATAAATTGTTTTTAATCTAGACGCATAATATTCAAGATCGCTTTCTAGATTAGGTAAGTATTTAGTTATGTACTGAGTGATGATTCTTGATGTCTCACCTCCAGTTATAACTTTAATATTTAAACCAGTTGAATTGATCCAATCCATAATCCTATGGAGCTCATCAATTATGCTTGAAGCGTAAGCTGTAGATGATTCTATTCTTAATGTATGATCTACTCCTGCTTCTAGATAGATTTCTAAATTGTTTCCTGAATTATCAGTTAAATATTTATTGGTCCAATCTCTCGCAGTTTCAAAATTATATCCTTCAAGTTCTTTATAGAGGATTTCACCATCTATATAGATATTCTTTGATGATACAACACCCAGATTTGAATCATGTAGATATTTAAACGCAAGATTATAGTAACCTGTCTTATCTACTTTAAACTTATATTCGATAAATGAACCACCTTCTTTTATAGAACCACCATCTAAAATATTTAATACAGTAGTTTTATATGAATAAGGTGTAACATTTCTATCTTTATAATATGTTTGTTTAATAGATAGATCGTTTTTAAGATAGAAGTCTTCTGCTTCTATCATCTTATAATATCCCTTTGTATAAGATTCTTTAGTTAAATCATAATCAGAATAACTAATTAATTCTTTTTTATTATTTAAGTATAAACTTGATAAATATAGATTCATATTCACTGGTTTAATAACGATAGTGTTTAATCCAGCATTTAATTTGAATTTATAATTATAGTTATACATTTCATTATCATCACAAAGGTAATATTTATATGTTGAAAGTAAACTATTTGATAAAGGTAATAGTTCATTTCCATATCTATTAAATCTATTAGATTCTATTCTTTCTTCTATTGTCCATGAAACTTCTAGAGGCAAGCTCATCGTTTCATTAAACTGATATTCATCATTAACTAAAATATCAACTGTAGGATTAGTATAGAATTCTTCATTTAGATAATATAGTAATCCTATTTCATATAATCCAGCCTTAGTAACATTTATACTATAAGTGATTGATTCGCCTATAGATACTAAAGAAAATTCTTTAGATTCGATAGTGAGCTTGGTTAATTGATTTAAATCATAAATAAACTCAAGTTCACTATCAAGTTCAATTTCTTCTATTCCATTTTTTAACCACTGGTTATATGTTCTATAGAATGTTTTATCTCTATAAACTGAAGCATCATACGCTTGAGATTCTTTTTTATCAGCTGTTGATCTATCAGTTTCCGCAGAGATATTTTGAGTTAGATGTAACGCAAGAATAAAGAATAAAACAAGTGCTAGAGTAGTGATTAGTGCTTTTTTCATAATCACAACCTCCTTTATGTCTTATTTTAGTAATTCGTCTAACGATTCTCTATATTCTATTAAAGTTTTATTTCCAAGTTCGATAATTGTTTCTTTTAAGTTTGCGAAAGTATCAACTCCATAATAGATATCTGCGAAATATGTGTTGATAGCTGTATCTACTTTGTCCCATCCAACAACTTCTTTATTTCCCCATAACGCAGCGTTATTTAATGAATTTATCATCTGTGGAGATGTCATACCTGGAGCGTTATTATATGGAATATTATCCCATACAGCGTTGACACCTTTAGCGTTGATACCATAATCTACTACAGGGTATGGATAGTTATTAGCGGATTTATATAGAATTGTGCCGAAGTCTTGATATAAAGAGAATCTAGTTACTAATCCCTCTTCAGAGAAACTCATCCATTTTAATAATTGATATGCGGCTTCTTTATGTGCACATGTTGAAGAAATACCAGCGATATCGATATTTCCGCCTGTACATCCACCTGGAGCTGGATATACATCCCAGTTGAAGTTCATTGTTTCAAAATAGCCTTTAGCTTCCCAAGCTGGCGCAACCCAAATAGCGGCGCTTCCGTTATAATCAACTAAATATTGTGGATCGCCATAATATGTAGTTAATGTTTCTTCACCGTATTCAGCTGTAACAGCGTGATTTGTTAAGGCATTAGTTAATTTAGTAAATGATTCTTCAAAATATGGACTATCAAAATTGAATTTTTCACCATCATAAGTGAATGCGCTCCATGAGTTATTACCTGATAAAATCTTAGGAAGTTCTCTCCAGTAGCTTGATACACCATATTGTCCAACGATATGTTCAGATTCGTTATAACATGATTGAGCGATACTTTCCATTTGATCCCATGTCCAATCGTACGATGGAGCTTGGATTCCGTTATTAGTTAAAATATCTAAATTTACGAACCAATAGCTTGGATAGATGAATGTTGGAACAGCGTATCTAACACCTTTATATGTTCCTGCATTCTTTACTGAATCAAACATATATTTAGTAGAATCGTCATGTTCATAGAATTCAGTAATATCCGATAGTAGTCCATATGGAAGAGCTGTTTCAAGTCTATACACTAAGAATACATCTGGCAAGTTACCTACTTCTGCCTGAGCTTGCATATTAACGTCCCATTCGTAGTCTTCACCAACTATCTGCATATTGACTGTGATATTTGGATATTTAGTCATGAACGCATCTAACATCATTGTGTCGATTGTTACTTGCGTATCATCATTATATTGCCAGGTGGCGTAAGATAAAGTGATTTTTTCTTCCTGCCAATCAGGAACACCATTTTCATCTTTATCCCAGTACTTATCATTTTCAGATGTTACTTTTGATTCTTTAGTTGTGCTAGAATCAGCATTTGTAGCTTTAGTAGTTGTATTATCTGATACAGTATTAGAAGCACAACCTACAAGTAAGAATAATGCGAATGTTAAAATTACAACTAATAATTTTTTCATTTCTATAATCTCCTTTATTTATTTTATTATTATTGCGATATCAGTATTAAACTCAGTTAGTTCAACTAAAAGAGTGTTATTTGTTACTTCAATATCTTTAGTTAATATTACATCTCCAGTTCTTGGATTAAGTAATGTTAATTCATATGTGCCGTTAGTAAACGGAAGTGTTAAATTAGGCACAAATGTTCTAATTGTTTTATTTGTTCTTGAATAATTAGAATCATATAGATATCCATACATTCTATTATCAGCTTTGATTCCGATAAATGATAATTCATCTGAATCTACGCTAACTGAACTTGAATCAAGGTATGTTAGTGAGCCATTTAAATCCATTCTTTTAGCGAATTCACCAACGCCTTTATATAAACCATATAATTTATATCTATGAATATATTGATCCCACCACCAAGTCATCACAGTTCCGCTAGCGCCTTCTAAAATAGATGACCACATAGATTGATATAAGGTTATTCCTTCAGGGTCGACATCATAAGTTTCTTTTCCTGTTGATGCGTTAACTCCCCATTCAGCTAGAAGGAGTATCTTATTATAGTTTTTATAATTTATATCAATTAGATTCTTTACGCCACTAAATGGATTAGATCTTGAAAATTCATATGTATGAATATTGGCGATATCGATTGAATCAAGCGCCATTGCGCTACCAAGTGTTCCTTTATAAGATGTAGTGACTAACCTGTCATAACAATCTATACTGTTTAAGTATTTAGCCATTTCGCCATGCCAGTCCTTAATCTTATTAGAGTATAACGCTGATGATTCAGTCCAATCTACTTCATTAAATAGTTCATAAGCCATTAGTGAATCATATGTACCATATCTCGCAACTATATATCTGATTTCATCTTTATAAATTCTTTTACATTCTTCATCAGTCCAGAATTTATAAGGTTTATCGATTAGTTTGTTATATGGGTTTATATCCCATTCAGTATTTACTGATGTTGAGAACTGTCCGTGGTTGTTCATTGTTAAATAGATGCAGATGCCTTTTTCTTCTGCCATCTCTAAAACTCTTTCAAGTCTTGATGCTTGATTGAGTCTCATAGTAAAGTCGTTAACCTCAGCCCCTGTACCTATATGAAGTCCAAAGCTCCAAGATGCCATCCATATTCTTGACCAGTTGGCGTTATTATCTACCATTCTTTTAAACCATTCATCATAATCGAATGATTTTCTTGAATTAGATGAATACCAAGCGTTGTTCATCCCAACAGGAACATAAGTTTCTTTAGTATTTTCATACATAAAGTATCTTTTATTTGTATCATTCACAACTATCTTGCCTTTATAGTTATCAGTTGATTCCTTAACAGTAAATTCGTCAGTTAATGATTCAGTATTACCTTTAACGTTAGCTTCTATTTTAAGTGAATACTTTCCTGCTTTAAGAGGTTTAAACGATACATTAAAGTGACCTATACCACTTTTAATTGCGCTATCAGTCCCTTCAATTTCATCATCATAAACATAAGTATCACTTGTCATTAATGTGTTTAATCTGATTTTGTAATCTACTGTATAGTACGCTGGTCTATAGTAAATAGTTCCATCTTCATGAGTGAAATATGCATCTATTTTAACTTCGCTAGAATCGTATGGATTGATCCCATCGTTAGTTATTTCTCCTAGTGAATCATTGATGTTTATAATAAATGTTTCATACTGATTAATGTTTTCTTTATCTATAGTTAAAGAATTAAATCTAGGAACATATTGATTATCGCTAACATCTTTTGTTTCACTATTACTAATGGTAGTAACCTCATTATCTATAGTTGTTTCTTCAGTTTTACTCGTACAAGAAATCAATGTAAACACCCCCAGACAAGATAATATTACCATCAGGATTTTTTTCATAAAATCCTTCCTTTTATCTACCTAAATCTCTATCTCTACCAACACCTTCATGATTGTTGATAGCGAAATCAACTAGTTCATCAACTGTAGTAAACGCTAACGCAACATATGTATCCGCAGCGCCATAGTAGATAGCGATATGTCCTTCTTTATCAATTAAAGTTGAACAAGGGAATACTACATTTGGTACAAATCCTACAGTTTCATAATCTTCTTCAGGAGTCATAATATAATATTTAGCTCTATATAGAACTTTAGATGGTTCATCTTTATCTAGAATAGCGACACCCATAGAATAAACGTAACCATTACAGTTTAGGATTACTCCATGATATATCATTAACCATCCAACCTCAGTTTCAATAGGCGCAGGACCACCACCTATTTTTAGACCCTGCCACCAACCATTGCCACCTTTTTCCATAACGTGACGATGTTTGCCCCAGTAAGTTAAATCTTTTGATGATGATAAGAAGATATCACCAAATGGTGTATGTCCATTATCTGATACTCTACTTAACATCTTATATTCACCATTTATTTTTCTTGGGAATAATACACCGTTTCTATTGAATGGTAGGAAACAGTTTTCAAGTCTTACAAATGTCTTAAAGTCTTTAGTTTTAGCGAGTCCAATAGATGGTCCATAGAACTCAGTACACCAGATGATAAAGTATTCATCTTCTACTTTTACAAGTCTAGGGTCATATGCATAATATGGATCATATGGTTTACCTTCTTCATCTACAAAGTGGATTCTTTCTTCTTCAACTGTGAAATTAATTCCATCTTTAGAATGGGCTAATCTTAGATGAGGAAGAGATGATTGGTCTTCAACTCTAAATACACCAATAAATTCTCCATTATAAGGAACTACTGCACTATTAAAGATTCTAGCGATTCCCTTTTGTGGATTTCTTTTAATTAATGGATTCTTAGAATATCTCCATACCGGAGCGTCTAATCCTTTTGGTTTTGCCTCAAACGGCATATAGTCGCATGTTTCAGCTGTAAATTTGTATTTCATTTTTTCTCCTATTGTTTGGTGATGATTAATGCTACATCATCTTTTCCTGTTATTGTTATTTTTAATGTTCCTGAAGATGTATTTAGGCTTTGAGTTTTAGTAATTTCTCCAGTAAATGTATCAAAGAATTCGATTTTATAAGTACCATTATCTAAATTCTTAACTGATAAAGTTGAATTAAATGATAAGTTATGATTATCTAATGTATAGTTCTTATTAAATACATATAGATATGCTTTATCGTTAAATAGATACCCTATTGTTGATAATGCTGACTGTGAATTAGTTACTCTAGTTGAATTATAAGCTAAGCTCATATTTCCACTTAAATCCATTAAACTAGCGTATTTTCCAACTGGATAATAATAACTATAACAATCGTTCTTTTCAATCCAGCTATCCCACCACCAGTTCATTCCAGTTGAGCCAGTTGACATTGCGCCAGCCCAGAGTTCTTGGTGAAGTGTTATATTATCTGGATCTGAATTAATTTGATCAGTACCGCTATTTCCGTTATATCCAACTTCTTGATACATTATAGGTTTATTAAACCTCGAATATGCTTGAGCTGCTTTTTTAGGGATAGTGGTTAGATAGTTTTTAGTTCCATAATTATGCACATTGACATAGTCTATAGAATTCAAACTAAATACTTGATATATTGATGAAGTGAAGTCATCACCTTTAACTGATGTTGTGACCATGTGGCCTCTATAATCGTTTGATTTAATATAGTTAGCCATCTCATCATGCCATAAAGCGCCGTCTTCAGCTGTATATGATTCTACCCAATCCACTTCATTAAATAGTTCATAACTTAGAAGCGCATTAGAATATCCATATCTAGCGATAATGTAAGATAGATAGTTTTTACACCATTTCTTACCATATGAACTAGAGAAGAAATCTCCTGGATTATTAAAATGTCTTGAATATGGATTTGCGCCATATTTATTTATATACCAATCATTCACATCATTTGGCCAGATAGGATTAACCTTAGCGCTAAACATTCCATGATGGAAAATAGTTAAATTGATATATATTCCTAAATCTTCCGCAAGTTCAAATACTTTATCAAGTTCATATGCTTCATCTAATCTTCTATCATAGTTTTCTACATCTTCCCAAAATAATGAGAATGAGAAACCTGATAACCAAATTCTTGCGTAGTTACAATCGTTATCACTTAGTGAATTAAAAATTATTTCATAGTCGCCATATCTACGCTGAGCTGATGTGTACCACGCAACATTTTCTCCTACCGCAATATAAGTTTCTCCATCTTCAAATTCAAATGTGCGTTTATTTTTAGATACTTTAATTACACCTTTTGGTTTATTGTTGCCGGTTACATCAAATTCTCCATCTAAAGTTTCAATCAAAGTATCTTCAAGTGAATAACTTTTAACTGTGTATGAATATGTGCCAGCTTCTATAGGAACATATTTAGCCATATAATATGGATCGCCATTTTTAGAGAAAGTTAATTCATAATTATATCCAATTTTAGAAAATACTGTTCCTTCTAAGTTTCTAGATGTAGCCATCTCTTTAACATCTTTTTTATTTTCGTTAAAGTCTTGAGTGTAATATGAATAGATTCTATCTATATTTCCACTTGGTGTTTCAATATCTAATACAATCTTAAATTCAGTATAGTCGTATACAGAATTAACTGTTCTTCTTAGATAATTAACATCTTTAGGTTCTAATTTGAATTCAACAGTTTCATCTACTTTATTATTGTCTGATACATCTACAGTCTTTAATAAATACGGTTCAAATTCCCTTTCTATTACATTGATATGGAATGAATAAGTATCATCACCATATTTTATGTAAACCAATTTATCTCCTTTAGTAGACATATCGAGTTCACTTACCATATCTTTAGTTACTTCGATATAGTTACTTATAGTATTATCCTGATTATATAGAAGTATTTCGCATCCTGTTAAATCTAATTCTTCATCAGTATAATAAGTTAATTTAGTAGGAGGAACTATAGAAGAATCTTGATTTACTGTTACATAGAATACTTGTTTAGCATTCTTATATGATACAGTTACATCGCATACACCTTTTGATTTCGCAATTAAAAATCCAGTAGATATAACCCTTGCGACAGATGGGTCAGATGATGTAAATTCTAGTTCTTCTCCTTCAGGTAATTCAAAATTTAATACGTATTTTAAATATGTAGTTTCTCCTGCATATAAATCTATATATGGATCTTTAATTAGAATTTTATAATCTTCTATAGGTTCAGTTATAGAACTTTTTGAATCTATAGATGTAGTATCATTATTAGAAAATGTAACTGTACACGCTGTTACTGATAATGAGGAGACTAGTAAAAATATAATTAACAGTATTTTTTTCATATTTTACAGTCCTTTTTTAGATAATCTAATAATTCATCAAGAACGCATGTCGCAACCCCAATTTCATGATCGTTAATTCCATAGTATACATAGAGTATTCCATCTTTAATAACATTTCCTGTAGGGAATACGCAACCTGAATAGATTGATCCTTCTTCTTTGATTGGTTCTAATATAGGTTCGCTAGTTCTAGATAAGATTTTTGATGGATTATTTAAATCTAGTAACATTGCGCCTACTCTATACATATTATCTTTTTTACTAACGCCATGATATAAGAATAGCCATCCATCTTTTGTCTTAAGTGGAGGAGTTGATCCGCCCATCTTAGCACTTTCAAAATCATATATAGCGTCGCAGAATTTAACTGGGTTTCCCCATTCCATTAAATCGTTAGAATACGCAATTAGAATTCCAGGAACATCTAGACCATAATCTTTATAGTTATAAAGTGGTCTTGAAAATCTTACCCATTTACCATTTACTTGTTCAGGGAAGATGAATACATCTCTATCATCTTCAGTAGTTTTAGTGATTCTACCTAGTTTTTTATAGTTTATAAAATCTTGAGTGATAGCGAGATATGTGATTGAGTTATTGTATTTTAAGAAACATGGTCCTTCTTTTGGAGGATTGAACCAAGGTTTTTCTTCATCTAACCAATATCTACCTGGAGCATATGGTCTTGATGCATAAGTTATATAGTACCAATCACCAATCTTTACGCATCTTGGATCTTCAACACATCCCGCATCCTCACCATCTAAAGTAGGTGATAATACTGGCTTATCAAATTGTCTTTCAAAATTAAATCCATCTTTAGATTTAGCTAAACCTAAATAGATATGATGCATGATATCATTTTTTGAAGCCGCTCTATAAAGCATTACGAATTCATCGTTTTTATCATCGTATACTACCGCAGGATTTAATACGCATAGAGATTCAAATCCTTCGCCAATAGGTTTTAAAATTGGGTTCTTTTCATAAGGTTTTAATTTAAACATTGTTTATTCTCCTAACAGAATCTTTTTTATCTATTGAAACATTTAACATTCTTACTTGTTTTGGTAAATCTTTATGTCTTATTCTATATAGAAGCAGTCTAACTGCGATTCTTCCAAGTTCGTTGATCGGAACTTTTATTGACGTAAGTTTTGGATTAACATTATATGATTCAGGAACATCGTCAAATCCAATAATAGATACATCTTTATATGGTCTTAATCCAATCTTTTCAAGTTCTCCATAGGCGAAGAAAGCTAATTTATCGTTTGCGCAGAATAATGCGGTTGGCCTATCTTCTTCTTTAAACATTTTTACAATCGATGATTCACCATCGTATTCACTTGAGATATCAAATGGAGATTGAACACATGAACCATAAAACTTTGCGTCATTATGATCATCTAGATAATTTCTAAAGCCATAATACCTTTCTCTAAATGAGATAGAATAGTTTTTATCTCCAACAAACGCAAATTTTCTATGTCCCATTTCAATTAAGTATTCAGCCGCTAAGAATCCTCCTAAGTAAGAATTGGTTCTTACGTTATCAAATTCTTTATCGTTATATTTTTTACCATCCACAAATACTACTGGTATTTTTATTTCCGATAAGACGCTGAATATCGAATTAGGAACTTCATTAATAACTAGTATTCCTTCGTTATTAGAGTTTATTAGTCTTTTCATAGATTCAAGTGGAAAATCATCGCCTTCCCATACTTGAATAATAAATTTATAGTTTTCTTCACTCAGTATCTTTTCACACGACTGGAATAGTTCGCTCCAATATGGATTGTCAATAAGTTCTTCTTTATTAACATATACAAGAATTCTTTTTAAATCTATCGGGTTATTTTCTCTATACTTATAGTTAAAGTCAAAACCCATTTCTACAGCAGTCTTAAGTATTTCATATCTAGTTTCGCTAGACACTCCATATTTGTCGTTTAAAGCAAGAGATACTAAAGACTTCGATATCTTTAGTTTATCCGCAATGTCTTGCATTGTTATTTTTTTCATTTGATCACCAAAAGTTCTTTCACAAATAGTATATAATATTTATATTAATATTATAACACTAGTATCTAAACATTTTTATATTTCTTTTTAACATTTTCTAAACATTTATTAAACATTTCTAAACTAGAATAAAATATAATATAAAAAATGCCTAGATTTCGCAAAAAAATAAATTTTCAATATTAGATAATATATTTTTGGTTTATACTATGATTAGGGTGGTGAATTTATGGAAAAAGGCAATTTAATTATTGGACAATCTGGCGGACCAACATCCGTGATCAACTCATCTTTATATGGCGCTATAGTAGAAGCAAAAAAGCATGACGAAATAGATAAGGTCTACGGCATGCTTTATGGGATAACAGGTTTAATCAATGATCAAATTATTGATTTATCTGATTATTCAATTGATGAACTAGAATTATTAAAACAGACACCTTCTTCTATTCTTGGTTCATGTAGGTATAAATTAACAGGAAGTCATAATAGCGGTGATTACCAAGGAATTAAGAAAACACTAACTAAGTATAATATCAAATATATTTTATACCTTGGTGGAAATGATTCTATGGATACAGTTATGAAATTAACTAAATTCTTTAATGATACTAAGATTGACTGTAGAGTTTTAGGAATTCCAAAAACGATAGATAATGATTTAATATCCACAGATAACGCACCAGGCTATGGCTCTGCGGCTAAGTTTATCGCAAACGCAGTTTCAGCGATTAAAGCTGATACATCTGTATATGATAAAGGTAGAGTTACGATAGTTGAGGTTATGGGAAGAGATTCAGGATGGTTAACTGCCGCATCAAAACTCGCATCCTTAAATGGATCAGGACCTGATTTAATATATTTACCAGAAGTCCCATTCAGTAAAGCTAAGTTTTTAAATGATGTTGTGCACGCATATGGGAAGAATAGAAAAACTCTAATATGCGTATCTGAAGGATTAAAGAATAAAGATGGAGAATATCTATCGATTGAACATAAAAACGATAGAAACAATGATGCGTTCGGCCATAATCAATTAGGTAAAACAGCTGAATATTTAGCTAAGATAACCGCAAATGAACTAAGCGTACCAGTTAGATCAATTGAAATTAATCTGCTTCAAAGATGTTTTTCTAATGTTTCTTCTTTATATGATATTAATGAAGCAGTACTAGTCAGTGAATATGGAGTAAAGAAAATAATAGATGGTGAAACTGGTTCAATGGTGACTGTTATAAGAGATAATGGGGTAGTTTCTTGTTCGTTAACTAAAATAGAATCAATCGCTAATAAAATTAAGGAATTCCCTAAAGAATGGATAGTTGATGGTCACGATGTATCAGATAGTTTTATTAAGTACGCTAAACCACTTATTGAAGGTGAATACCAAATTAAATATGAAAATGGAGTAATAAAATACTTTAAGCTTCATTCTTAAAAATAAGACAAGGAAAACTTGTCTTATTTTTAATCATTTATATATATTAAGATCTTGAGATAATTTCTAATACTCTCTTATCTTCTTCGCCATTATAGAATTTATCTAACACTTTTTTAAATACATCAGTTTCTTCTTGCGCAACTCTATTAAATATTGTCATAGATGCCTGAAGTTTTTCAATATCTGTATCTTTCGCTCCAAAGATGATATTAGGATCATTAAAATCAAGTTGTAGAAGTTCATTTGTTATTTCTAGTAATCTTTCTTTTAATGTTTCATTAGCGTAATATTCTTTAGCTTCTTCAAATGATTCAAGTCCATAATATTTCGCAGATTGTGAAGCGCCTAATTCTTTGAAACTTGGGAAAATAAACCACATCCATCTAGACTGCTTATATCCTCTTCTTATTTCGCATAATGCAGTAACATACATCTCATCTTGCGCCTTCAAAAACTTTGTAAAATCGTAACTCATGGGTATCTCTTTTAACTCCTTTAAAATAGTTATTCTTGATTTAATTGTATACCATTTATTTTTTTATTCAAGTTAAATAATAAAAATATCTTAAATTAATTCAAAATAAACTTAATATCGTCTAAACTTATGTTCTCAATTGACTTTTCATTATCGCTAATTAAGTTCTTTACAAGATCTAATTTTAGATTTTGAAGTTCTATAACTCTTTCTTCTATAGTATTAGATGAAACCATTTTAATAACTTCAACATTTCTTGTTTGTCCAATTCTATGAGCTCTATCCGTAGCTTGATTTTCAGCTGCGACATTCCACCATGGATCAAGATGTATAACAGTATCAGCGCCAACTAAGTTTAGACCTTGTCCTCCAGCTTTTAAAGATATTAAGAATACTTTATAATCGTCATTTTTATTAAATTTAGAAACAAAATTAATTCTATCTTCTCCTTTTGTATCACCCGTAATCATAAGATATTTAATATTTCTATTTTTCAGAATAAACGCTACATTATCTAATGCTTTAACAAACTGGCTAAAGATTAATATCCTATGTCCTTTTTCTATTCTTTCATCAATTGTCTCTTTTAATAGTTCCATCTTTCCAGATTCACCATTATAATTATCTAAAAACATCGATGGATCAACACATATTTGTCTTAATCTAGTTAGATAAGGAAGAATAGAGAACGCTTTATTTTTAACATCTTTCGCCATTTGATCTAACGCATCTTTTCTATATGCTTCATATAGTTTTTGTTGTTCAGGAGTCATTTCAGCCGACATAACAAC
>OCVV011065604.1_pt1 | contig 14751 bp, 14 predicted proteins | sample 1539721 | NCBI WGS metagenome assembly OCVV01 (sample SAMN02144230, study PRJEB22623) | gut metagenome | biome: sheep rumen | host: Ovis aries | place: New Zealand
TCGTGACGAATACGACATTCAAATTGAATTTGGTGACATTGGCAATATTCTTGCCTATATCTCCATTGGCGACAGAATTCAGGATATTGAAAGATTAGTCGGCGCATTGGAAGACATCAAACGGCTGTATTCCAGAGAAGTTTCTCGTCAGCATAATGCGGAGTATATTACTCCCATTGTATCAGCCACCCCACAAAAGGCATTCTATGCCGAAAAAGAACTCGTTCCCATCCGTGAGACAGTCGGCAGAATCTGCGGTGAATTCGTCATGTGCTATCCCCCCGGTATTCCCATCATTGCACCAGGGGAAATGGTGACAGAGGAAATCGTTGACAATATTCTGTTTTCCATTGAAAAAGGTTGCTCCATGCAGGGATTTGAAGACCCCACGCTTGAAAGGCTCAATGTATTGAAGTAAAGAGGATTTATCATGCAAAAGCGGATTGAATATATCAAAAATATCAGCGGTGATTGGATGCATTCAGAGTTTTTCCCTCCTGCAACAGATTCAGAAATAACGGATTTTGAACGGAAAATGAAAATTGCAATCCCTGAATCCTATCAATCATTTCTAAAAATTTCAAATGGTGCGAAACTCTTTGGAGGAGATTGCTTTTTGTATGGCGTAGACCAGAATCATCAATTCCAAATTAACTATGATTTTTCAGAAGGTGAAGTCCCCAAAGAATTGTTAATTGTGGGCTTTTATCATTCAAGTTATATATGTTATGATGCAAGGTATCATTCATTCTATTTTTATGAATATGAAGATTATGATAATATCAAGGAAGAATGCATTGAATTTTCAGATTTTTGTGAGGTATTGGATTATCTTGTTGACATTGCAACAAGCTGAAACTTCTAATCAATCCAAATGAAATGCTGGTGTAACCATGAAAATATATTATTTTGCGATATTTTTATTGATTGGCTTTTCCTTTGTTTTCTATGTTTTTTTCAGGTGTAACATGGAAAGCTATCTCAAGAGAAAATACAAAATCGGGAAAACCAGAATGAAAAAAATGAGAAAAAGTAAATTGAATCACTTGTGGTATGAAGAATTTCACAAACAATATGATTTGGGGGCTATCTATCATATCAACAAATTGTATACAATATTCTTTGTTTTTGCGGTGGGAATTCATTTGCTGTTTGGCTGGATGAAAATATTTTCGATTTTATTTTGTGTGTTGTTTTGCATTGCAAATGGTTTTCTTGTGATTTTGGCTGGTTTTGCTTATGCTGAATACCTGATTGAAGAATTTGGAACGGTGCTTGTTTTGTTCGGAGTTAATCAGAGAAAAGGAATTGACTCCATGTTATTTTTCCCCGTATCCACAATGATGATAATTTTTTCAGCAGTGACAGCAGTTAAATTCATGATGGATATTTATATTTTGTCTTAAATTATATTAAAATGTGCCATATTCCGGCAGGTGATGAATTTGAAAAATCGTAAACGAAGGCTGACATTTGTAAGAAAATGGAAACAATTGGAATCGCTTGGTTTCATCATGGAATGTTCTGGTGAATGTCCTCACTGTGGAAAGCATCAAATTTTCATGATAAACCGCTATGATGCGCTTGCTTGTATGGCTTGCAATCGGTGGCTTGAAAAAGCGTGTTCTGACCCGAAATGTCCATTTTGTGCCAATCGTCCGGAATCTCCGGCAGGGGCTTTGTTTCTCCTCAAAGACGATATTCAAAGAAGAATTCAGCTCCTGCGAAAAGACAATCTCCGGAAAAATTACCAGCGCAAACATTATGGTGAAATTCGTCGCCGTAAGAAAAATAATTTATCAAAAATAAAATATTAAGGGAGGAATATTATCATGGATTTCTGGTTTTCTGAAATGCATACCCATAATGTGAAAATGTCCATTCGTGTAGAAAAACAACTGTTTTCAGGACAGAGTGATTTTCAGCGAATTGATGTATTTGATTCGGAGGAGTTCGGACGTTTCCTGACCTCTGACGGCTCTGTGATTTTCTCTGAAAAGGACGAATTCACCTATGATGAAATGATTGTTCATGTGCCGATGGCGGTGCATCCCCATGTCAAGAAAGTGCTTGTCATTGGTGGCGGTGACGGCGGTGTTGCCCGTGAATTATCGTATTATCAGGAAATTGAAGAAATTGACGTGGTTGAACCGGATAAACTCTTTGTCGAGGTCTGCCGTGAATTTTTCCCTGATAATGCCAAAGGTCTGGACGACCCAAGAGTGACGGTATTTTATCGGGACGGTTTGCGTTTCCTGCGTGGAAAACAGGACGAATACGATTTAATCATCAACGACAGCACCGACCCCCTCGGACATACTGCCGGATTATTCACGAAGGAATTTTATGGGAGCTGTTTCAAGGCTCTGCATTCTGACGGAATTATGGTCTATCAGCACGGTTCACCATTCTTTGATGAAGATGAAGATACTTGTCGGGCAATGCACAGAAAAGCTTATAAGAGTTTCCCCATCAGTCGGGTGTATCAGGCTCACATTCCAACGTGTCCGTCTGGATACTGGCTGTTCGGGTTCGCTTCTAAGAAGTACCACCCCATTCAGGATTTGGATGCCAAACGATGGAAAGCAAGAGGCTTGAAAACTTGGTACTATACCACAAACTTACATACAGGCGCATTCATGCTCCCGAAATATGTGGAAGACCTGCTGGAGGAAGAGGAAGAACGCCATAAAGATTGATTTTGTCGAGGTGACGGCATGAAACAAGGTGATTTTGAAATCAGAGGTACTACTTTGGTGAAGTATCGTGGAGATGATAAAACTGTCATTGTTCCGGATGGTATCGAGGTGATTGGTGAATCAGCTTTTTTTGATATGGGAAATATTGTTTCCGTGATACTTCCTGCGAGTGTCAAGGTGATTGAATCACGTGCTTTCTTGTGCTGTGAAAATTTGGCTTCTGTCAATATCCCCTATGGTGTTGAGGTCATTGCAGAGGCTACTTTTCAGGAGTGCTCCAACTTGAATAATATTTTCCTCCCTGATACGGTAACAGAAATTCAGAAAGTAGCTTTTAGTGGCTGTAAAAGTCTCGATTCACTTCATATTTCTGAAAATATTAGTGAAATTGGAGAAGATGCCTTTGGTTTTATTTCCTATAAAAACGCTCCATGGAAAGAAAAACAGGGAAACAATTTCCCGATTGTCGGGGATGGTGTACTGCTTGCATACCCCAAGGATTCAGAAAATTTGGTTATTCCTTATGGTGTCAAGCACATTCCTGCAATTCTCTCGGATTCAGCCAGAGAAATAAAATCCATTCAAATTCCTGAAACGGTCATTACCATCAGCCCATACTTTTTATGGGAATGCCTTTGTTTAGAGGAAATTTCTGTTGATGAAAATAACTCCCACTATTGCAGTATTGATAATGTTTTGTACTCCAATGACAGGAAAATTCTGGATTTCTACCCTCCCGAACGAACAGGGACAGTTTTTGAAATTCCTGATACTGTCGAAGTAATCCAACAAAGAACATTTTTACATACAAAGAATTTGAAAACAATTGTCATCCCTGAAAGCGTGAAAATCATTGGGCAAAACATACACTATTCTACATTTCGTGAGGGTCTGCAACTTCAATTCAAGGGACAATGGGACGGTTTCACGCTCCCGATTCTGAATAGCTGGAAATTCACAAAAATAGAATCATTTCTAAAGTGTATGCAATCGCCCTCTTTCGAAACATTTATGAATATTCGAAACAAATACTATCAGCTTTATTTTGCATTGTATCTCTACCAAAAAAGCAAAGACGAACGCTACCCACAATTCATTTTTGATAGCATTGACTATACTGTCAAATTTCTGGTTGCCCCTGAACAAATCGACTTGTTAGCCCAATTTCTGGAATGTGAATTTTTCGGCATGGAACAGATTGATTATCTCCTTGAAAAGGCAATCGAACAAAAAGGCGAAAATACAGAAACTGTCCTCCTGCTTCTGGAATACAAAAATCAGCATTCCGGCTATATCGCCCCTGAAGAACATTTCAAATTATAATTGAGGTGACGGCATGAAACGACAAGATTTTGATATTAGAGGTACTACTTTGGTGCGGTATCTTGGACATGATAAAACGGTCATTGTTCCGGATGGAATCACCGAACTTGATACAGGTGCATTTCGATTGAATGAACACATTGTTCAGGTGGTATTGCCTGATACTGTAAAATTCATTGGAAATAGAGCTTTTGAGGAATGCAAAAATCTGCAATCCGTCAATATTCCCTCAAAAGTTACTGTGATTCCACATGGAACATTTTCAGGTTGCAAGAAATTGAAAAAAATCACATTGCCGGAGGGCTTAAATGAAATTTGGATTCATGCCTTTTGTGGCTGTGAAAGTCTGGAAACTGTGAATATTCCCCTGAATATTACAGCAATTGCATCCACTGCATTTTCAGATACTCCATTTTTGGAAAATCAAAAGGATGGCTTTTTCATTGCTGGAGACGATGTTTTATTTGCTTATTCTGGAAATGAGAAAAGGATTGTGATTCCACACGGAGTCAAAAAAGTGTTTTATTCTGCTTTTTACGAGAAAGAACCGGAATTCATTCATATTCCTGAAACAGTGACCGAAATTACTACCTCCGCTTTTGGAGATTGCCACCATATCAAGGAATTTTCCGTTGATGAAAATAACCCTGATTATTGCAGTATTGACGGCTGTCTATATTCCAAAGACGGAAAGACTTTACTCTACTATGCAAACAGAGAATCTGACAAAAGTTTCCGTGTTCCGGATTTTGTGGAAAATATTAATGATGATGCCTTCCGATATACTGACCCTCCGGAAACAATTATCATTCCCAAAAGTGTGAATATGGAGTATGGTTTGAAATTGAATTCTCCCAGCAAAATTGTATTTGAGGGGCGACTAAATGATTACACAGTTAGTTCAGAGTATCCCGCACTTTATTGTATTGTGAAATGCCTTGACGTACCATGCCGGAAAAATCTGGAAAAAATTGCTGATTACCGTTACTCAATACCCATTGCAATCACGCTTTTTCGGGAAAATCCAGACAATTTCGAAACACTCGGAATACGGAGATTTTTAGATAGCTTCATTCATAAATTCAGATATGAATATCATAATTTCACTTTATCCAGTGATTCCATCATTGAAATATTGTTGCAGATAATCAATGCTGAAATTCTCAATGAAAAGCGGTTTAATCGAATTTTTGGAACAGTCCTCGAAAAAATGGAAACGGAAAATGAACTTGCTGTGTTGATTACGCCATTGCTGGAATATAAAAATCGGCATTTTGGTTATGGAAGCCCCGAAGAACATTTCAAACTGTAAGAAGGTGAAAACATTGTATTTTGACATTACCCCTCAAAATATCTTGAGAAAATACACTGGCTCTGAAACTCATGTCATCATTCCTGAAGGAGTGACTGAAATCGGAGTGCAGGCTTTTGTCCAAAATAATACTATGGTTTCGGTGGAAATTCCCGACAGCGTGAATATCATTCATCAAGAAGCTTTTTTGCTGTGCAAAAAATTAGTTTCCGTGAAAATGCCGAAAACGCTCAAATTCCTTGAACAAGGCGCATTTCGTAGATGTGAATGTCTCCAGTCTCTGCACATTCCGGACGGTATCACCGAAATTCAGGGCGGAATGTTCGGGGAGTGTCAATCATTAGTTTCCGTTACAATTCCTGACAGCGTGAAAAGTATTTCTGACCGTGCTTTCAGTGGGTGTTGCAGTCTGGAAGGAATTGACATCCCCAAAGGGATAACTGCAATCGGGAAAAATGTCTTTGATGGGACATTATGGCTGAAACATCATCCAGATGAATTTGTGATTGTGGGGGACGGGGTGCTTGTGAGCTATCGGGGGAAAAATCCGGATGTTATCATTCCGGAGGATGTCAAATTTCTGACACAATCTATATTTTATGGAAATCAAAAGAACATCCGGAGTGTTTTCATCCCTGAAACTGTTACAGCATTGAACGATAGCTTGCACTGTAACAATTTGCAGGAAATCAATGTTTCTGAACAAAATCCCTATTATTCGAGCCTTGACGGCATTCTGTACAATAAAACACAATCCGTCATGCTGATTTATCCGCACGGGAAAAAATCATCTTGTTTCCGTGTTCCGGAGGGTGTCACGGAAATTGAGGAGTACTGTGCATTCCATTCAGTAACGAAAAGATTCATGATTCCGGAAACAGTCAACAAAATTGGAGATTTGGCATTTTCAGAAGATACAACCCTCGTTTTTGAATGGTACGGACGGCAAATCCCGATATTTCTCATCAAAGATTGGGCATCATTCACGAATCCTGACGAACAGGCAACATGGGCACTTTTTGCTGTGTTTTCTAACGGAATTGGCATTCTTGACTTTTTGAAAGACATTTCCATTCAAAATTTTAACAAAATGTCTGGAGCGGCTTACCCCTATCAATTGGCTGTATTCTGCTACGATATGGACAGCGGAATTGCTGATTACCTCAGAGAAAATATCATCCCTGTCACGGAATTTGCTATTGAATATGATTTGCACGAAATGATGCAAAAATTATTGGATTCTGGTTATATTGATACTGAAAATATTGATACGCTCATCAATTTTGCTATCGAACATACCCAGAAAACCAGCAATGCCGAAATGCAAGTTCAATTGATGGAGTATAAAAAACAACATATCGGATATTTTGACCCTGAAAGTCAATTCAAACTGTGAAAGAGGTGATATTTTGGCACAATATCAGTTTAACATGGGCGGATATTTATCGAAAGTCACCCTTGCACCTGACGAAACAGAAATCACCTTGCCCCCAAAAACAACAGATATTCTAACCCATGCTTTCAAAAATTGTCAACAGCTCCGGAAAATTGTACTTCCTGAAAATCTTAGAATCATCAGCGGATGTGCATTCACTGGCTTGACTGCATTAGAGGAAATCAATTTTCCTGACAGTTTGCAGGAAATTTACTACCATGCATTTCATCATTGTACCAGCCTGAAAAAAGTGATATGGGGGAAAGGCATTCAGGAAATTAGAAACTGTGTCTTTCTGAATTGTGGATTAGAATATATTTACATCCCTGAAACGGTAAAATTCATTGATGAAACGGCTTTCCATGGCTGTGAACACATCCAACAATTTGACGTTTCGCCGGATAATCCCTATTTCCGAAGCATTGACGGCAGTTTATACAGCAAGGACGAAAAAATACTCATTCGCTTTGCTTGCAAAAAAGGACAGACTGTTTTTCATATTCCAGATTCTGTCACCCGTATCAGACAAGGAGCATTTTTCTTCCAAAATCCCTGTCAAGTCATCATTCCGCAGTCTGTACAGACAGTAGACAAATATGTATTCGAAAAAGGCGCAAATCTCATGATTGAGGATGCCAACCATCAATATATTAAGGTGCAACTCTCCAAAGAACTCAATGAGGACATTATGAAGTCTCCTCTGTTCCTGTTTGTAAAAGTTCCCACTTTTGAGAGCTTCCAGAAGTTGCCAAAAAAATTACAATATCAGATAGCTGTCACACATTACAGCACTGACCCTGAAATTGAAACCTTTCTCCGGAAACGTATTGTACAGGTTGCGAAATTCTTTATTGAACAGGAAAATTTTGATATTTTGGAAATGCTGTTTGAAAAGGGTTTTGTTACTCAAAAAAATGTTGATGCCGTCTTAACGCACGTCATCAATCACGCACAGGAAACCCGAAATTTTGAATTTCAGGTTGCTGTCATGAATTATCGTGAAAAATACCTCGGATATTCCAATCCGGAGTATAATTTTAAATTATAATTTAGGAGGAAATCTTATGAAATTATTGGTTATTGGTTGCGGCGGTGTTGCCACTGTAGCAATTCACAAATGCTGTCAGAATCCTGTTTTTACAGAGATTTGCATTGCAAGCCGTACTGTGTCCAAATGTGACGCTCTGGCTGAAAAACTCCGCCCCACAACAAAGGCAATTATTACCACTGCGACTGTCAATGCAGATGATGTCAATTCTCTTGTTGCCCTCATGAAAGAATACAAGCCTCATACCGTTTTGAATGTGGCTTTACCTTATCAGGATTTGACTATCATGGATGCTTGCTTGGAATGCGGTGCAAATTATGTCGATACTGCCAACTATGAAGCAGAGGACACAGACGACCCCGAATGGCGTGCAATCTATGAAAAGCGTTGTAAGGAAAAGGGCTTTACAGCTTATTTTGATTACTCTTGGCAGTGGGCTTATCAGGAGAAATTCAAGAATGCCGGATTAACTGCATTACTTGGCACAGGCTTTGACCCTGGGGTAACTAGTGTATTCACGGCTTATGCACTGAAACATTATTTTGACGAAATCCATTATATTGACATTCTGGACTGCAACGGCGGTGACCATGGTTATCCGTTCGCAACCAATTTCAACCCTGAAATTAACCTCCGTGAAGTTTCCGCAAATGGTTCTTATTGGGAAAATGGTCACTGGGTAGAAACAAAGCCCATGGAAATCAAGAGAGAATTCAATTTTGAAGGTGTCGGCATGAAGGATATGTATTTACTGCACCATGAAGAAATTGAATCCCTTGCAAAGAATATCCCAAATGTCAAGAGAATCCGTTTCTTTATGACGTTCGGACAGAGTTATTTAACACATATGAATTGCTTACAGAATGTCGGAATGCTTGGTACAACTCCGGTTGAATTTGAAGGTCATGAAATTGTTCCCATCAAATTTTTGAAGGCACTCCTTCCCGACCCCGCTTCCCTTGGTGCAAGAACAGTCGGCAAAACCAATATCGGCTGTATCTTTACCGGAATCAAGGACGGAAAAGAAAAGTCCGTCTATATTTACAACGTCTGCGACCATCAGGAATGTTACAAGGAAACAGGTGCACAGGCTGTCTCCTATACAACAGGTGTTCCGGCAATGATTGGTACTGCATTAGTGGCTTCTGGTATCTGGAGTGGTGCAGGGGTATTCAATGTGGAAGAATTCGACCCAGACCCCTACATGGATATGCTGAATCAGTACGGTTTACCTTGGACTGTTGACGAAAACCCGACTTTGGTTGACTGATATGGACGGATTACGACAATTACAGGCTATGGCAGGGGTGACACATACCCCTGCTTATGTCGTTGATGAAAAAAAGCTCATTGAAAACTGTGAAATTTTAAAAAGCGTTCAGGAACATACAGGATGTAAAATTCTCCTTGCGCAGAAAGCCTTTTCCATGTTTCGGGTATATCCCATCATTTCGCAGTATTTAGCCGGAACAACTGCCAGCGGATTATTTGAGGCAAAACTTGGAAAAGAAGAATTCACCGGAGAAGTTCACGTTTTTGAACCAGCCTATAAAAATGAGGATATGCCGGAAATCATTGAGACTGCGGACTATATTTATTTCAATTCCCTGCGACAGCTTGAAAAATTTGGCAGTCTTTGCCGGAAAGCCGGTAAAAATATAGGCTTGCGTGTCAATCCGGAATGTTCCACACAGGATACCGCCATTTATGACCCTTGTGCAATTGGTTCACGTTTGGGAGTCCGTGCAGAGGATTTGAAGACATTCCCTGACATTGACGGAATTCATTTTCATACCCTCTGTGAACAGGGAGCGGATGCACTCGAAATCACTTTGAAAGCCGTTGAAGAAAAATTTGGAAAATATCTGCATTTGTGCAAGTGGGTGAATTTCGGGGGCGGTCATCATATCACAAAGGACGGCTATGACATCCCCCTGCTTGAAAAGCTCATCATCGATTTTCAGCAAAAATATCATGTGCAAGTCTACCTCGAACCGGGGGAGGCAATTGCATTAAATGCCGGTTATCTCGTTACAGAAATCATGGACATTGTTCATAATGGCATGGATATTTTAATTCTGGATGCATCAGCAGCGTGTCATATGCCGGACGTTCTCGAAATGCCCTACAGACCGCCTTTATTTGAAAGCGGAATGCCGGATGAAAAACAATATACCTATCGTCTAAGTTCCTGCACCTGTCTGGCTGGTGACGTGGTGGGAGATTACAGCTTTGACAATCCCCTGCACATTGGTGACAGGCTTTGCTTTGAAGATATGGCGATTTATTCCATGGTGAAAAATAATACTTTCAACGGAATGCCCCTGCCGGATATTGGTATTTTGCATTCAGACGGCAGTTATGAGGTCATCAAACATTTTGATTATTCCGATTTTAAGGAGAGGCTATCATGAAAACACTCGACACACTACCCAAAAAAGACGGCTTTTATATGCCTGCGGAATTTTCCCCTCATCACGGTACAATTATGATTTATCCGGAGCGTTCCGGTTCTTGGCGATACGGCGGGAAAAAAGCAATTCCGGCATTTCGTCAGATTTGGGATGCTGTCACAGAAGACGAAGAACTATATTTAATCGTCAGTGAATCCAAATTTCAAAAAGCGTCCTCTTATCTCAAAAATAACCGCCATGCACATATTTTGACCATCCCCCAAAATGATGCTTGGGCAAGAGATACCGCCCCGACTTTTGTCAAGGATAATAACGGCAATGTCAGGGGCATTGACTGGAAATTCAATGCTTGGGGCGGTGACTTTGACGGTCTCTATGCCGATTATGAAGAAGATAACAAATTAGCCCGTGAAGTATGCCAGATATTAAGCTATGACTGCTATCATGCGGAACATTTCGTTTTAGAGGGCGGTTCAATCCATTCAGACGGAGAGGGTACAATTTTAGTAACAGAAAGCTGTCTCTTAAGTCAGGGACGAAATCCCCAAATGACCAAAGAACAAATTACAGAAACCCTCTGCAATTATCTGGGAGCGGAAAAAGTTGTCTGGTTGCCACGTGGAATTTACAATGACGAAACAAACGAACATATTGACAATATGTGTGCATTCCTGAACCCTGCGGAAGTCGTGCTTGCTTGGACAGATAACCAAAATGACCCTCAATATCCCTTGTCATTGGCTGCATGGGAATTGCTTCATTCTGAAACAGATGCAAAGGGACGAAATTTCACAGTGCATCCGCTCCCGATTCCGGTGTATCCGGTCTGTGTGACTACACACGATTTAGAGGGGCTGGAATTTGCAGAGGGTGAAGATAATCGGGAAGTTGGCGAACGTTTAGCAGCTTCTTATGTGAATTTTTATTTCACCAATCATTCTGTATTAGTTCCGCAGTTCGGCGGAGAAAATGCGGTCAGTGATGCCCTCGCCGTGCAAATGCTACAGGAATGGTGTCCCAATCGAAAAGTTGTTCCCATTCCGGCGAAAGAGTTAATTCTTGGCGGTGGAAATATCCACTGCCTGACCCAACAAATTCCAAAGTAAAGAGGTGTATTTCAATGAGAAAAGTCACTGTTTCCGCCGTTCAGATGTCCTGCACAACGGACGTTCAGGAAAATATCAGCAATGCAGAACAAAAAGTCCGTGTATGTGCTGAAAAAGGTGCAAATATGATTTTACTGCCGGAGTTATTCGAACGGCAATATTTCTGTCAGGAAAGACGGTATGACTATTATCATTTTGCAAAGCCTGTCAATGAAAATGATGCTGTCTGCCATTTTTCCAGAATTGCCAAAGAATTAGGTGTTGTGATTCCGGTCAGCTTCTACGAAAAAGACGGCAATCGCCTTTTTAATTCTGTAGCGGTCATTGATGCAGACGGTTCAATTTTAGGAGTGTACCGGAAAACGCATATTCCGGATGACCATTATTATCAGGAGAAATTTTATTTCATTCCGGGGGATACTGGTTTCAAAACGTGGAAAACAAAATTCGGCTGTATTGGTGTGGGTATCTGCTGGGACCAGTGGTTTCCGGAAACTGCAAGGGCATTCGCCCTGAATGGGGCTGAACTGCTTTTCTATCCGACTGCAATCGGTTCTGAACCTATCCTGAATACCGACAGTATGCCTCACTGGAAACGCACCATGCAGGGACATTCCGCCTCTAATATCATTCCGGTAATCGCTGCGAACCGCTACGGCTTAGAGGAAGTCAAGCCCACCCCTGAAAATGGCGGTCAGTCGTCTGCACTCAATTTCTATGGCTCGTCATTCATCACGGACGAAACAGGCGGTATCCTTTCACAAGCTCCCCGAGATACGGACTCTATTTTGATTGAAACATTCGACCTTGACGAAATCGCTAATGCTCGTTTAGAATGGGGTCTTTTCCGTGACCGTCGTCCCGACTGCTACAAGGTTTTGACGGAGAAATGAGAACATAAACCAAGAGGAAGAATCATTATGATTGACTTATTTTATGCATTTTTGAAGAGCGTATCCTTGCTACTACTTCAATTGTTAATCCTTCTTTCTGTACTTTGCTTACTTTGCAAAGGATTTGTCAAAATACTCCTTTTCATCCTCAAACACACAGAACAAAATAATAAAACAGAATGACACAGAAAGCCCCGACTGATTTTATTTTGTCGGGGCTTTTATTATTCTTTGAGCGTTCCAAACTGTTCAATAAACTGTTTCAAAGCCGGATAGGACACATCAAAAACTTCCTGCATTTTTTCCTCTGAATCCAGTGTCTTTTTGACAGTGCGGATTCCAATATAAACATCCTCGTCAAGTGGTTCATCCCATCCAATGGCTTCCGCAAACTTTGTGCCGGACAATCTGAACCGCCATTCGTCTGTTTCCTGATAATTGCTGAAATCGTCCTCTAAATTGACAAGGGTATGTTCAGGGACAATGAAACTGTCTGCACCGTCATCTGAAATCACAAGAACGGCTTCTCCCGTCTGAAATTCTGCAAAAAGCTTTTCAGATTCTCCGGTGTAACCGCTTCTTTCGGCGGTTTCGTCAGAGGCTGGAATATAATAAATTTCAACAATGGTTTTGCCGTCTCCGTTCACGTCCTCAATGTATTCTGCAAACATATTTTCGATATTCTCATAAGTCGCAGAATAAAAAATATCATTATCAGACAGCAACAAGATAATCATATCAGGATGAACCATTGTCAACATCTGCCACATGAGAATGCCAAATAATATCAGCATTAGTGAGCCTATCCCCATCCACCATTTATTGTGATAGAAAAAGTTGCTGACTTTTTCCCCGAATGTCAATTTTCGTTCTTCGGGGTGTTCCTCGTGAATGGTTTCGCTTTCTTCAATGATACCTTGTTTGAGGCGCATCAGCTCCAATTTTTCCTGACGGAGCTTTTCTTCATAGGCTTTGCGTTCTTCCTCCTGTTTTTGGCGGAGGAGTTCACGCTGTTGTGCTTCGATTTCCTGCTGTTGTGCCTGCATTTCCTGCATGACCTGAGCAACGGATTTTTCTTTTTTCTTTTTTTCTGCCATAAATCATATATCCTCGTTAGGGAAAAGGACGGATTCACAAAAAATCCGTCCTCATCAATTATTTTTCTGTTGTGTTCTTGTTGGGATTATCTGCAAGGGGCTTCATGGTCGGGAATAACAGCACGTCACGAATGGACGGACTATCCGTCAACAGCATGACAAGACGGTCAACACCAAATCCCAAACCACCTGTAGGCGGTAAACCATATTCAAGGGCGGTGACATAATCCTCGTCAACCTGACAATTCATATTCCCTTGCGCTCTCTTTGCAGCAACCTGCTTTTCAAAGCGTTCTTTCTGGTCAATGGGGTCATTCAATTCAGAGAATGCATTTCCCATCTCACGGCAATACATGAAATATTCAAAACGCTCTGTAAATGCAGGGTCAGAGGGCTTTCTCTTTGCAAGCGGAGAATTTTCAACCGGATAATCATAAATGATAGTCGGCTGAACTAGCTTTTCCTCTACAAATGCATCAAAGAAGGCAATCAATACATGACCCTTAGTCGCATTTGCGCCCTCTTCGACTTCGACACCCTTTGCCTTTGCGCAGGCTCTTGCATCTTCATCAGTCGCCCAGTCATTGTAGTCAACACCAGCATATTCCTTGACGGCTTCAACCATTGTCAGACGCTTCCACGGCTTGCCGATTGCGATTTCTGTACCCTGATATGTGATAGTATCTGTACCACATACATTCATTGCAATGGTGCGGTACATATTTTCGATTAAATCCATCATGCCGAGGTAATCCGTATAAGCCTGATACATTTCAACAGAGGTAAATTCCGGATTGTGAGAAGTATCCATTCCCTCATTACGGAAAATACGACCAACTTCATATACTCTGTCAAATCCGCCGACAATCAGTCTTTTCAAATTTAATTCTGTCTCAATACGGAGGTACATATCCATATTCAAAGTGTTATGATGTGTCACAAAGGGCTTTGCAGATGCGCCAATTTCAATTGGCAACAATACCGGAGTATCTACTTCAATATAGCCCAACCCATCCAGATATGCACGGATTTCACGCATAATCTGACTTCTTTTCACAAATGTGTCCTTGACTTGCGGATTGCAGATTAAATCCAGATAACGCTGACGATAACGTGTGTCTTGGTCTTTGAGTCCGTGCCACTTTTCCGGCAACGGAAGCAAGGACTTGGAAAGAAGTGTCACACTCTTTGCATGAACGGAAATTTCTCCCTTTTTCGTGCGGAATACAAAGCCCTCGATACCAATAATATCGCCAATATCCCACTTCTTGAATTTGTCAAATAATTCCTTGCCAATGTCATTCATTCTGACATAAACCTGAATTCTGTCCGTATGGTCACGCACATCTAAGAAATGCGCTTTTCCCATCTTTCTCCAACTCATGATACGACCAGCAATGCGGACGGTTTCTTCTGCAATTTTC
>OCVV011228314.1_pt1 | contig 14750 bp, 11 predicted proteins | sample 1539721 | NCBI WGS metagenome assembly OCVV01 (sample SAMN02144230, study PRJEB22623) | gut metagenome | biome: sheep rumen | host: Ovis aries | place: New Zealand
ACTTGCGTCAGCAAGCCTGCGTCGAATTTAGGCAATCTGACGAAAACCTGGACGTCGCATCTGACGCACAGGAGTTGTGCGGTATTGCCTATAAAAACGGTACTGTTATCAGTACCGTTTCTGCTTTATATAACGCCTCTTGAATAAAGCCCGAAGGTTACGTTCCGGGGCTTGGCTGACGAGGTGCCGCCCCTGTATGCCGAGATGATGTCTGCTATCTCCTCGGGGGTCTCTCCGGTGAAGTCAAGGAGAAGAAAGTCGGCGCCTCTGAACCGGGACAGCCTGTCGGCGATATATAGAATATCGCTGTTGAGTATCTCTGTGTAGCCGTGCTTTTTCGTGCAGAGGACAGGCATCTGACGCTTGGTGCGGTCGGTGATGTGTCCTGTGCAGTGCTCACAGCCGAGCTGCTGTTTTATCGGGCAGTTGACTGTCAGCATAAGCGGAAGCCTGCCGTAAGCATACACTCCGAAGCGGTTTGTGTGCCTGAGTGCCTCTATCTGTGCTGCGGTCAGCTCGGGTGAGATAACGCAGTCCTCAGCGCCCATTTTGTGAGCCTCAGCGAGTGCATAGCTGTTAGCTATATTGAGAGTAAAGTCGGTATGCAGGGTGAAGCCCTCTTCACGGGCGAGAGTGAAATGCCCGATGTTTTCTCCGAGCATCTGTGTTATGCCAAAGGTTCTGATCTCTCTCAGCTTTTTGCAGATACCCTCCTCGTCAAAGGTAAACCTCGGCATAGTGACAGCAAGCTTTTCTATGGGGATAAGCTCTGCCGCCCTGTCAATGAGGTCTATCGGGACGCAGACAAGCTCAAGTCCCTCAGTATCAAGGCCTTTGAGCTGTGAGAGCGTTCTGACCTTTATGCGAAGGCTCTGCTTTTTCTGCCTTGGTATCTCTGTGAGCGCAGGAAGCTCAGCCTGCTTTTTATGGGTACGGGTGCCGGCATCTGCCCTTGCCTTGTCAAGAAGCTCTACAGCTTCACGCCTTATCTCTCCCAGCTTTGCAGGTGACAGCGCCAGCCCCTCGCCGAGCTCACAGGTGAAGCTTTCGGGCTCGTAAATAGTTCCCCCGAATTTCAGAAGTCTGCTCTTTACAAAGTCCTCGTCCCAGGGCTTCGTTTTTGCCGCTTCCGGCAGGTCGGAGTAAGCCGTCACTGATATTTCGTTTTCATCGGTAAGAGTAAGGCTCATAGGCTCATCGCTTACAAAGCGAAGCTTCACTTTTATGCGGCTTCGTTTTTCGTCACGGCGGTAAAGCTCGTGAATTGAGGGCAGTACCCTTGCTGCAGCAGCAGCGTCTTCGTCGGTGCGCCTGCCGAACATCTCTTTGCCTGTTTTGTGACGGTAGTATCCGTCAGTGAAGCCGCTTCTTGAAAAGACGGTCTCCAGCGTGCTGAGGTCATAGGGCTCGCCGTTCTGAGCCTTTTTGCAGGAGCTTACCGCCATAGCAACATACTCGGGTCGCTTCATTCTGCCCTCTATTTTGAAGGAGGACACTCCTGCCTGTTCAAGCTCCCGAAGGTGCGAAAGGAGAGATACGTCTTTGAGTGAAAGAGAGTAAGCTTCCTTTCCGTCAGCAGAGGCAGGCAGCCTGCACGCTTGTGCGCACAGCCCCCTGTTAGCGCTTCGTGAGCCGATAAACGCACTCATATAGCACTGCCCCGACACGGACATACAAAGCGCCCCGTGAACAAACACCTCGGTCTCTATCCCAAGCTGTGAGAGCCTTTTTATCACATCAAGGGGAAGCTCTCTTGAAAGCACTCCTCTTGAAAAGCCGAGCTCCCTGACTGTTCTCATGCCGCTTTCGGAATGAACGGTCATCTGCGTTGAAGCATGGAGCTCCAGCTTCGGGAACAGCGTATGAGCAATTGTGTATACAGCTAAGTCCTGCACTATCAGGGCATCTATACCTGTTTCTGCGGCGAAGCTTACAGCCTTTATACAGTCGCTTATCTCATCGTCACGGATCACGGTGTTGATTGCAAGGTGTACCTTAACTCCACGTCTGTGACATTCATAGACTGCTTTTTTCAGCTCTTCCTCGGAGAAATTTACAGCCTTTCCCCTTGCCGAAAATTTAGCTCCCCCGAGGTACACCGCATCACAGCCGCACCTGAGAGCAGCTTCAAGGGTTTCGGGAGAGCCGCATGGCGCAAGTATCTCAGCGCCCATTATTTGTTATCTTTCCTGTCAGGGTAGACAGGGCTTTTTAGTGCCGCATCTATCTCGTTTGCGATAAGGTCTTTCGCACTTACTATCTCATCATCGGGGAGGCGCTTTACAACCGTGCGCTTTTCAAGCTCGTCTTCGAGAGCCCTGACCTTGTTTTCAAGCTCAATGATGGTTTTGCGGCAGTTGTCCGTCTGAGTTTTTGCTCTTGCTGCCTCGTCAACGTAGCCCTTTATCTGAGAGCGTATATTCTCAATGTTCACACGAGCCTTTGAGAGCTCATCATAAGCCTCCAGGCTTGCAAGAACTGCAGCGTCGGTTATTGACAGGCTGGGGCTTGCCTTCAGAATAGAGTTTATTTTGCTGTCAAGAGATGCAGCAAGCTTTTCAGTATAGACCTGAGTTTCTTCTGATACTACATTGTAGGTTTTTCCGCAGACCTTGATCCTTATAGTGTTTTTCATCATGGCTCCTCCTTTTTTGATATTTTAAGCCGATATCATTATACCACAATTATCCCGACTTGTAAAGAGGAAAAGTCTCTTGACATTAAACGATTTCGGTGATATAATATCTATGGTATTTTTGGAAATACGAAAGGAGAAGGATCATGGATTTAAGAAAATTGCTTGCAGGTGCAGCAGCACTTGTAATGGCAGGCTCAATGCTGACAGCCTGCAGCGATGACAAAGACGATGACAAGGATTCAAAGAAGGAGAAGACTTCTGTTTCCCGGACTGAAAGCAAGTCCGATGATGCTGATACAACAACTACAACAGTATCCGAGGAAGCACCCGAGGAGCCTGCTAAGGAAGTTAAGCAGCCCGAAAAGGTGGAGATACCTCAGAAGGAGATCAAAGACCCCAAGCTTAAGGAGGTCGGAAAGATCACAGATGAGAAGGTACACTTCACAAGCGACCTTGTATACACAGGTGAGTCTGAAGAAGACGTTGAGTGCCTTGACTATCTCGGAAAGCCTATCGGCGGCGGCGGAGCAGTTTATGTAGACAAGCTTGATAATACAGGTCTGTTTGCTTATTACAAGAAGGGCGGAGACATTTTTTATGAGGGCCTTATTGACGCTCAGGGCAATGAGCTTGTATCACCCGATCAGAAGGTAGGTCTTTTCAGCGCTCTGAATGACAGGTACCTTATCGCATATTTCCCCGAGGCAACTACTACAAATGAAGACGAGGCTATCTACTATATGACATCAAGCCAGTTCAGCTTTATGCCCGGCGATGATGATATCCTCTACACAGGTACAGTAAAGCTTTATGACATAGCTAACAAGAAGTTCATAGAGAGCACTACAGAGCACTTTGCTCCGAACTATCATGCTAACGGCGATATCATTTCGTACTACGGCGATAATGATGAGATAGTTTACGTTGATGCCGTTTCTGACAAGGTAATAGTGCTTGACGGCTATTCCGATCTGGTTGCAGGAAAGTACTTCGTTGTTTATGAGGACAGTAAGTACGATGTATATGACAAGGATCAGTCTCTTGTATATGTTTCCGACTATAATATTATGGGCCTTGATGAAACACCATACTACCTGAAATTCCTTGACAGCGAGACTTCAAAGTACGGTCTTATGAATATTAACTTCGAGCAGGTGGTTGATGCTAAGTATAAGTACATCAATTACCTTGATGATAACCTCTTTACCTATTGCGACAATGACAGCTCACTTTACGGACTTCTCGGTGCTGACGGCAAGGAGCTCACTCAGCAGGTTTACACACTTATTTCAAAGACCGACAGCGAGGGCTACTACTACGGCAAGAAGGAAAACGGCAAGTATGACCTCATTGACAGTACAGGCAAGGTAGTTGACGCTGACAATGCAGACGGCTACTACGGCTTTGCAAGCAAGAAGGCAGATGACGGCTACGTTACACTGGCACTTGACAAGGGAGAATTCTCTATCAAGTCGGCATCATCGCTCAATGATCTTGGCAACAATATAGGATATGATTCCAAGGAGAATATCCTCTACAACATGAAGACGGGCGAGACCCTTGCCGAGGGCTTCGACAAGGCATATACCGCATACGGCTTTATCTATGTTCAGAAGGATAAGGAAGTAACAGTCTACGAGGTTGAATAAGCTTACAAAAGAGACCCGAAAGGGTCTCTTTTTTTGTAAATAATACTTGCAATACGGGAAATAATATGTTATAATAAAAGGACATACAGATCCGTCACAAGCGGAAATGTTGATATGAATACATCAAGACTTTATCTGACGCCGAAAATACGTTTAAGGCGGGAGTAAGAAGCCTTTATATTGATACGGTGAAGCTGTATCATTATGTCCGATTCTTGCTGACAGGTAAGGGTCGGTTTTTTGTTAAGGTGATATTATGGCAGCAGTCAGAGAACTTATTGATAAGCTGAACACAGATAAGACCCTCTCAAAGGAGGAGTGGCTGACCGTCTTTAATGAGTGGACGGACGAGGACAGAGCCTATGCCGCTGAGCTTGCAAGAGAGATAAGTCAGAGCGTGTTCGGTAAGAAGATATATATAAGGGGCATAGTTGAGTTTTCAAACGTCTGTAAGAACGACTGCCTTTACTGCGGTATCAGATGTTCAAACAAGAACGCTCAGCGCTACCGCCTGACCGATGAGGAAATACTTCTCTGCTGTGATGAGGGCTACGACTACGGCTTCCGTACCTTTGTACTGCAAAGCGGTGAGGACTACAAGGCATATCCGCCCGAGAGAATGGCAGATATTGTCCGCAGGATAAAGAAGGCTCACCCCGACTGTGCGGTTACGCTCTCTCTCGGCGAGCTTGAAAGAGATGCTCTGAAACTGCTTAAAGAGGCAGGCGCTGACAGGTATCTTTTAAGGCACGAGACTGCCAACAAGGAGCACTACGGAAAGCTTCACCCCGAAAGTATGTCATTTGAGCACAGAATGGCTTGCCTCAGAACGCTGAAGGAGCTTGGCTATCAGACAGGTGCAGGCATTATGGTGGGCTCGCCCTATCAGACGAATGAGTGCCTTGCAGATGATATGCTCTTTCTTGCTGACTTCAAGCCCCAGATGATAGGCATAGGGCCGTTCCTTCCGCATAAGGATACCCCTTTCCGTGATGAGCCCGCAGGCTCTTATGAGCTGACGCTGTTTCTTCTGAGCCTTTGCAGGATAATGCTTCCCCATGTGCTTCTGCCTGCGACTACGGCGCTCGGAACTATCCGCCACGACGGCAGAGAGCAGGGCGTGCTCTCGGGGGCAAATGTCATAATGCCGAATCTTTCTCCGACAGCGGTAAGAAAGAAATATATGCTCTATGACGGAAAGATCTGCACAGAGGACAGCACGGACGCCTGCAAAAACTGTGTTCAGGCAAGAATGAAACGTATCGGCTACGAGGTCGAGATATCAAGAGGTGACTATAAATGATAAAGCTTGCAGTATACGGAAAGGGCGGTATAGGCAAATCGACCTGTACATCTAACCTGTCGGCGGCGCTTGCGAGCCTTGGCAAGAAGGTCATTCAGATAGGCTGTGACCCCAAGGCTGATTCGACTATAAATCTTCTCCACGGAGAGCCTGTTATCCCCGTAATGGATTATATGAGAATTCACGACGAAGAGCCCGACAAAATAGAGCAGATAATGAAGGTCGGCTACGGCGGAGTTGTCTGTATCGAGACAGGCGGACCTACTCCCGGGCTTGGCTGCGCAGGACGAGGAATAATCACTACGTTCAGTCTGCTGGAGGAGCTTGAGCTCTTTGAGCAGATAAAGCCCGACGCTGTGCTTTATGACGTGCTGGGAGACGTTGTCTGCGGAGGCTTTGCCGCACCTATCAGAGAGGGCTATGCCGAAAAGGTGCTGATAGTTACCTCGGGCGAGAAAATGGCGCTATATGCGGCTAATAATATAAACAGTGCCGTGAAGAACTTCGAGGACAGAAGCTACGCTAAGGTGCGTGGTATAATCATGAACCGCCGAAACGTTGAGGGCGAGGAGGAAAAGGTAAGAGCCTTTGCAGAAAAGGCAGGCCTTGATGTGACCGCCGATATTCCACGCTCTGACGATATAATCAGATATGAGGACAGGGGAATGACCTGCATAGAAGGCGACCCCGAGTGTGAGACCTCAAAGAGATTTTTTGAGCTTGCAAAACTGCTGATAAATGAGGACGAACAGAATGGTTGACGCATATTTCATAACTGCAAAGGAGCTGTCCTTGCTAAGCCCCGATACGCTCCCGACGGAGCTTACCTCGGCAAAGCACATGATATACAGCTCTCCTGCAACGCTTGACTTCAACTCTCCCGGAGCAAAGGGCTTCGGTGTGAAAAGAGCAGGCCTTGCGATCCCGGGCTCGGTAATGCTGCTTATTGCCCCCGGCTGCTGCGGAAGAAACACCCAGCTTCTCAATGAGCTTGGGTACAGCGAGAGGTTTTTCTACCTTATGCTTGATGATACGGACATAGTTACGGGAAGATACGTCAGCAAGATACCAAAGGCCTGCGCCGAGCTTTTAGATGAGCTTGACTATACGCCCTCGGTAATAATGCTTTGCGTTACCTGCGTTGACGCTCTGCTCGGCACTGATATGGAAAGGGTCTGCCGTGCCTGCGAGGATAAAACAGGAGTAAAGGCTGCACCTGCATATATGTATGCCCTCACAAGAGAGAAAAGGCTGCCGCCTATGGGACTTGTGAGAAAGTCTGTGTACTCTCTTTTAGAGCCGCAGAAAAGACATTCGGACGAGTGCAATATCTTAGGCTTTTTCTCGGCGCTTGATGACGGCTGCGAGATATATCCTCTGCTTAAAAAGGCAGGAATAAAAAAAGTCAGAGAGATAGGCAGATGTGAGACCTTTGAGGACTATCAGGAGATGTCAAGGGCAAACTTCAGCTTAGTGCTCAATTCAGAGGCAAGGGCTGCCGCACAGGATATGCAGACAAGGCTCGGCATACCCTTTATAGAGCTTACAAGAATGTTCCGTACCGACAAGATACACAACCAGTACAGACTGCTCTCACAGGCAATAGGCGCAGAGCTTGATGACAGCGAATACCTGTCTGCCGCTGAGAAGTGCATAGTTGACTTTAAGGCAAAGCACGGCGCACTCACCTTTGCTGTGGGCGAGAGCATAAACGGTGACAGCTTTGAGCTCGCACTTGCACTCACACAGTACGGCTTTAAGGTCGCTGAGATATACGGCACAGTGGGTGAGAGAAACTTTGTATTTGTAAAAAAGCTTGCAGAGCTTTCTCCCGATACCCGCATTTATTCAAATCTCTCTCCCACTATGATGAATTATGTTCCCTCACCCGAGATAGATGCCGCCATAGGCGCAGACGCTTCCTATTACCATAAGGGCAAGGCAGGCATCGACTTCAACGGAGAGGCTCAGCCCTTTGGCTACAGGGGAGTAACCATGCTCTTTGAGGAGCTTGACAAGGCACTGACTGAAAGGGGGAGCGCAGAATGAAAAAAATGCTCAAGCATATTTCGCCGCTTGCCCCCGATGATTCGGGAGCCTGTGCAGTGCTCTATGAGCTGGGCGGTATAACCGTTATCTGCGATGCAGGCGGCTGTGCGGGAAATGTCTGCGGCTTTGATGAGCCAAGGTGGTTTGAAAAGCGCTCGGCACTGTTTTCGGCAGGTCTTCGTGATATGGACGCTATCCTCGGCCGTGATGAACTTTTAGTTAAGAAGCTTGCTATGATCACCGGGCAGATAGACGCACCGTTCACAGCTATCGTCGGCACGCCTGTGCCTGCGGTAATAGCTACCGACCTTAAAGCCCTGGAGCGCATGAGCGAGAAGAAAACAGGCCTGCCCTGCCTTGCTTTCAGGACAGACGGCACAAGGCTTTATGACTACGGTGAGGAAATGGTCTACAAGCGTCTTTTTGAGACCTTTTCCGAGGACGGCCACGAAGTAAAAAAAGGCAAGGTCGGAGTTATCGGTGCAACACCTCTGAACATCAGCGAAACGAACTCAAAAACGCTTGTGAGCGCCCTGAAGGCTCAGGGCTGGGAGGAAACAGTCTGCTTTGGAATGGACAGCGGACTTGAAGAGATAAAAAAAGCTGCCGAGTGCGAAAAGCTGTATGTTATATCACCGTCGGGGCTTTCAGCGGCAAGGTATCTGAGGGAGCGCTTCGGCACGCCCTTCGAGGTCGGCTTTCCGCTTCTGCCCGAGGTGGGAGAGCTCAGCGGAAAAAGAGTGCTGATAGTTCATCAGCAGATCGCAGCGAATGCTCTCAGAGAAAAGCTTTCGGGCTGTGATGCAGCTGTCGCAAGCTGGTTCACTCTTGATAAGGAGCAGAGCCGTGAGGGCGATGTCCACATCAAGGGCGAGGACGAATTCAGAGAGCTCATATCTCAGGGCTTTGATGTCATCATTGCAGACAGCTTTTTCCGCAGAGCCGCCAAAGGCTTCACAGGAGAATGGATAGACTGGCCGCATTTTGCGGTCTCGGGCAGACTTATCAAAGAGGAATGATATGACAGCTAATATACACGTTTACGGCATTGTTCAGGGGGTCGGGTTCAGACCGTTCATATCGGTCACGGCAAAAAGGCTCGGCCTTTTCGGAACTGTTGCCAACAAGGGCTCTTATGTGGAGATCATCGTCAGCGGTGAGCCTTCACAGATAGATGCTCTTACCGATGAGATAAAAATCAGACCGCCCGACAGGGCAGTGATACTCGGGCTTGACCGTCTTGAAATCGACGAGCAGGCTTTCGATAGCTTTGAGATAATCGAGAGCGAAAAGGAGTACGGCGATATTTTCATCTCTCCCGATATAGCCACCTGCGACAAATGCAGAAGCGAGCTTTTCGACAAGAGCAACAGGCGATATCTGCACCCGTTTATAAACTGTACTCAGTGCGGACCACGCCTCACGATACTGGACTCTATGCCCTATGACCGTGAGCGCACCAGTATGAAGAAGTTCCCGATGTGTCCTCAGTGTGCAGAGGAATACTACAGCCCTTCAACCAGACGTTATGACGCTCAGCCCGTGTGCTGTAATGACTGCGGCCCCGAGCTTTACATCATCGGTGAGGAAATCAAGGGCGGCGAGGCTATAACAAAAGTGCGCCGTGCAGTAATGGAAGGTAAGATCGCAGCAGTCAAGGGCATAGGCGGCTTTCATCTTTGCTGTGACGCTAAGAACACCGAAGCGGTGGAGCGCCTGAGAAAGCTAAAGCACCGACCCATGAAGCCCTTTGCGGTTATGATGAGGGATATGCAGACCGTTCAGAGGGAATGTGTGATAAAAGACGGTCAGGAGCAGTACCTCACAGGCTGGCAGAAGCCGATAATGCTCCTTGAAAAAGGGGCGGAGCAGTCGCTGAGCGAGCGTATTGCGCCAGATAATATCACTGTCGGAGTTATGCTTCCGTATGCTCCTGTGCAGATGCTTCTTTTTGACTACCCCGATGATGTTCAGATGACAGACTGCCTTGTTATGACAAGCGGCAACGCAAGGGGCGCACCTATCTGCCGCAACGATGATGACGCAGTAAAGGAGATAGGGTCGTTTTGCGACCTGATACTTTCCCACAACAGGGATATCCTTATCCGTGCCGATGACAGCGTAATGGACTGGCTTGACGGCAAGCCCTATATGATAAGGCGATCAAGGGGCTTTGCACCTCTGCCTGTGATGATGAAGGGCAGAAAGGATATTCAGTCGGTCGCTATAGGCGGGGAGCTTAAAAACAGCTTTTGCGCCGTTAAAAACGGAATGCTGTACCCCTCGCCATATATAGGCGACATGGCAGATATACGAACTGTAAAGGCTCTCGGTGAATCTCTTGACAGAATGACCGAAATGCTGGAATGTGAGCCGCAGGCAGTTATAAGCGACAAACACCCTCTTTATAACACAGTCACCTTTGCCGAGGAATATGCAGGCGAGCACGGTATACCTCTGGTTCAGGTTCAGCACCACTATGCGCATATACTTTCCTGCATGGCTGAGAATGCCGTCAGCGACGGCGAGCGTGTGATAGGTGTCAGCTTTGACGGCACAGGCTACGGTGATGACGGTACGGTCTGGGGCGGTGAGTTCCTTATCTGCACCTATGAGGGCTATGAAAGAGCAGGGCATATAAAGCCGTTTATGCAGGTGGGCGGAGACCTTTCCGCAAAGGAGGGCTGGCGTATAGCCGTACAGCTTATACGGGAGTGCTTTGATAATGCAGGTGAGATCTGCCAAAGGCTTGACCTTTGTGATGAAAAGACCTTCAAGCTTCAGTCTGTGATGGCTGACAAGGGACTAAACGCAGTAAAGTCAACCAGTATGGGAAGAGTGTTTGATGCAGTCTCGGCAATACTTGGGATAAGAAAGGCATCTACCTTTGAGGGTGAAGCCTCAACAGCCCTGATGTATGAAGCGGAGATATACGAGCGCAGTCACGGGGATATTGAGTGTGACTTTTCTTCCCATGTCAGCGCTGACGGCAGTATTATAGATACAACTGCTCTTGCAGGCGAAATAGCAGAGCGCTTCCTTGCGGGCGAGGACAGGGGAAAGCTTTCGTACCTTTTCCATAAGGCACTTATGCAGGATATATGTACTGCCTGCGAAAGGCTTCGTGAGAGGTATGCTCTTGATACAGCAGCCCTCAGCGGCGGAGTTTTCCAGAACAGGCTTCTCACAAGGCTCACCAAAAGCAGTCTGGAGGAGAAGGGCTTTAAGGTGCTTATTCACAGCCTTATCCCCCCGAATGACGGAGGTATAGCCCTCGGGCAGGCGGCCTATAAATGGAGAGATCATACAAACTAAATTTTATAAAGGAGAATTATTATGTGTGTTGGATTATCAGCAAAAGTAGTAAGCGTTAAGGACGATACCGCCCTGATCGATGCAGGCGGAGCACAGCGTGAGATCAGCGCAGGCATACTTGAGGAGTTAGAGCCCGGCGATTATGTAATGGTACACGCAGGCGTAGCTATAGCAAAGATCACTTCTTCCGATGAGGAAGAGGCCGAGGACGTTATGGGAGATCTCTTATGAACGAACAGATGAAAAAAGCCCGTGACATAATCACAGGCTACAGCGGAAGACCCCTCCGTATAATGGAGGTCTGCGGAACTCATACGCATGAGATATTCAGGCTGGGTATAAGAAAGCTCGTTCCCGACAGCATCGACATTATCTCGGGCCCGGGCTGTCCTGTCTGCGTAACTGCGGTGGGCTTTATTGATGAGGCTTGCTGGCTGGCACTGGAAAAGGGCTGTATAGTCTGTACCTTCGGAGACCTGATAAAGGTTCCGGGTACAAAAATGAGCTTAGCAGGCGCAAGAGCACAGGGTGCTCAGATAAGACCCGTATACGCTCCGCAGGACGCAGTTGAGATCGCAAAGGAGAACCCCGACAAGCAGGTTGTATTCTTAGCTGTCGGCTTTGAGACGACAACGCCCTCTGCCTGTCTTGCCGTGAAAAAGGCAAAGGAGCTGGGGCTCAAAAACTTCTCGATACTGACAGCCAACAAAACAATGCCGAATGCCTACAAGGCGCTTGTCGGCAGTGCTGATGCGTTTATATATCCGGGTCACGTAAATGCTATCACCGGAAACGCTGTCTGCAAGCAGCTTTGTGAAGAGAATGGAGTGTCGGGAGTTGTAGCAGGCTTTACCGCAAGTGAGCTTATAACTGCGCTTGCAACAGCGGTGAAGCTTCTCGAAAAGGGCGAGCCGTTCTTCCGCAACTGCTACCCCAGGGTAGTCAGAGACGAGGGCAACCCTGCGGCTATAGCTCTTATGAACGAGGTGATGGAGCCATGCGACAGCGAGTGGAGAGGCTTAGGTCTTATCCCTATGTCGGGAATGAAGCTGAGAAGTGAGTATGCAGACTTCGACTCACGCATCAAATACTCTATGCCGAAGATAGAGGGCAAGCCCAATCCTGCCTGCCGCTGCGGTGATGTTTTACAGGGCAAGTGCAAGCCCTCGGACTGCAAGGTGTTTGGCAAGGCCTGCGACCCTATGCACCCGATAGGTGCCTGCATGGTATCCGATGAGGGTGCGTGCTCAGCGTATTATTTGTATTCAGGATTAGTATAAAAGGAGAGATAGTAATGAGTGAAAATACAGTTACCCTTGCTCACGGGGCAGGCGGAAAGCAGACAAGCGAGCTTATCGAAAAGGTGTTCAAGGCACATTTCTCAAACCCCGAATTCACAGCCGATGATGCGGCAGTTCTTCCGAAGATAGACGGAAAGCTCGCCATGACAACTGACGGATTTATTGTGTCACCGTGGGAGTTTAACGGAGGCAATATAGGTAAGCTCTCTATCTGCGGAACGGTCAATGACCTTTCCTGTATGGGAGCAAAGCCCCTTTATATGACCTGTGCTTTCGTTATCGAGGAGGGCTTCCCTCTTGACAGTCTGGAGCAGATAGCAGCCGCTATGGAGAAGACGGCCAAAGAGGTCGGCGTAAAGATCGTTGCAGGCGACACAAAGGTAGCAGGCAAGGGTCAGTGCGACGGAGTGTTTATAACAACTACGGGCGTAGGAGTTATTCAGGAGGGTGTAAGCACCTCGGGAACTAAGGCAAAGGCAGGAGATGCTGTCATTGTAACAGGTGATGTCGGCAGACACGGCTGCACTATCCTTATCGCAAGAGATGAATACGGTATCGACTCCGATGTTGACAGCGACTGCGCACCCCTCTGGGGAACTGTAGAGAGCGTTATCTCGGTCGCACCCGATGTTCACGTTATCCGTGATGCAACAAGGGGCGGAGTAGGAACTGTCCTTTACGAGATAGCCGCACAGAGCGATGTGGGCATAGCCCTTGACCAGACAGCTATCCCTGTTGACAGCAGAGTTAAGGGTGTCTGCGGAATGTTAGGACTTGAGCCTCTCTATCTTGCCTGTGAGGGCAGGCTCGTTATCTTCGCACCTGCCGACAAGGCAGAGGCAATAGTTACAGAGCTCCGAAAGGGCAAGTATTCACAGAATGCAGCCATCATCGGCAGAGTGACCGATGAGAACAAGGGCAAGGTAATTCTCGAAACCGAGATCGGCACACAGACCATTCTTCCGCAGCCAAAGGGAGAGCTTCTTCCGAGAATATGCTGAGAAAAAAGACCTCCCGAGGGAGGTCCTTTTTTATTGGTTAAGTTCGCCCCATACAGCTGATGAGGAGTCATCAGCATCTATCGGGTCGGGGTACTGTCCTATTACGGAATTGCTGTTTTTTCGCCATTGTGCAAATTCTATATTACCTTCCTTGTCTATCACATAATAGACCTCGCCCATCTCGTCTTCCAGATAGCTGAAATTATCGTAGATGTAAGCAGCTATCGGGTCACTCTTGTTGGCGTTCTCGATCTTGAAGGTAAAGTGTCCTGTCGGGAAATCCTTGCCCTCGCTCATAAGGTCTGCAATCTCTGACGCAACGCTTGAAAACAGCATTTTAGCGTTTGAGTTCGCAGTCATCTGCTTGCTTTTTGAAACATAGTTCGTCATAGAGGGTGCAAGTACACTGCCAAGCCCCGATGCCTTGCCTTTAAGCTTCTGCATTTCAAGGTCGCTGTCCTTTATGTCGCCGTACTCGGAGAACTCAGCCGTTATCGTGCCGATCTCGGTCTTGTCGGCTTTCAGAACTATTACAGCCTTTTCAAGCTTATCGCTTCTGACCGAAACGCTCACGACTGCAGAGTAGGTGTACTTCTCTTTTATGCTTTTGAGCTCCTCGCTGAACTCTTTTTTGAGCTTACTGCTTACGCCCAGCTCTTCATTATCCAAAAACGCATCTATGAACTTCATTACATCTATCGTGTAGGTGTAAGCGCCGTCCTTTTTCTCATAGCTTTCTATGTAGTCGGCATCTTTTTCATTGAGCATTTTTTCAAACACATCGGGAATTTTATCATAGTTTTTGATACCCTTTTTAACTTCCGATTCAAGCTCGCTGTTATCGGAGATATAACCGATTATATCCCTTGAAGCCAGCATATCGAAAAGCTTCCTGTTGCCGTCATCGTACTCACGAGTCTCGGTACGGTCTTCATCGGAGGTTCCGCCGATTATTGCTCCCAGACCTGAGGCAGACAGTCTTGTGGTTATACCGTCATTATCCATAAGCAACTGAATTGCATTGCCGAAGACAATTCGCATTTTGAAGTCCTCACCCTCACCTTTGAGGTAAAACTGCGCATCAGTTTTAAGAAGCGACGAACCCACTATCGACATAAGGGCATTGTTGGATATTTTTGCATCAGATCCTGAAAGCTTTTGTATTCCGTTTGCATTGAGGTCGATAGTGATATCGGTCTTGAAGCTGTCAGCCTTTTCTGTAGCCTTGACTGCGTTCACTATCTCAGTTCCGGGCTTTTCGTTTTTGTTCAGGAAGAACATCAGCATTCCTGCCAGAACACCCAGAACGATCAGCACCGCAAGCACTATCATTGCTTTTTTCATATTGCCATTCTGAACGGCAGATGTGCCGTCAGCGCTCACATTTTCAGCGGACACGGGAGCAGGCATATCGGCAGCAGGCTGAATTGCAGGCTCGGGATCGGGGATAACGGGCGTTATATTTTCGGGAATGGCAGACGCTGCCTCGGGGAT
>OCVV011324492.1_pt1 | contig 14740 bp, 14 predicted proteins | sample 1539721 | NCBI WGS metagenome assembly OCVV01 (sample SAMN02144230, study PRJEB22623) | gut metagenome | biome: sheep rumen | host: Ovis aries | place: New Zealand
GCCACATTCTTTTTGGACGGCAATGAGATTTTTAAGGACAATGGCTGACGCAAGGGGGGAGCCTGCGTAAAGGATTTTTAGGTTCTGCATGTAGGATTATTTTGCCTTTTTTGCTTCTTTAGCGGCTATTTTTGCAGCGATTTTAGCGGCTTTTTTTGCCCTTTCGGCCTCTTTTTTTGCAGCCCGCTCCAATCGTTTTTTCATTTTTTCTGTGATTTCAGCGGCAATCTGAGGGTCTCCGCGGTCGATGTAAACGATTCCTTCAAGATGGTCGTACTCGTGCTGAATAATTCTGGCCAAAAGACCGTCCGCCTCCAGAGTGAATGGCTTTCCATTCTCGTTGAGAGCCTGAACAGTAACTTTTGAAGGCCTTTTGATTGTTTCGTTAAAGCCAGGTAGTGAAAGACAGCCTTCGTCGTAATCACACAAATCATTGCTGGTGGCGATAATCTGGGGATTTACGAAAACCCGGCGCACTTCATCATCAGAAATGATAACGAAATAGCGGCGGGAATCGCCAATCTGAGGAGCTGCGAGACCAACGCCGTCTGCCTCCAGCATAGTCTGGAACATTTCATTGAAAGTCTCGCGGAGAGAATCATTGATTTCTTCTGCTTTTACCGGAACAGCCTTTTTTCTTAAAACTTCTTCGCCTAATTTGTAAATTTTCATGAAAGTGACCTGTTAAAAATGATTGAAAAAATAAAAAAGCGGTTGACGGGAGTCGGACCCGCCTCACAGGCTTGGGAAGCCCGGGTACTACCGATGTACTACAACCGCAAAGTTTTTACTATAATATTGCAATTTCGGTTTTATTGCAATCTGACCAATTTTAGCCGAGACGAATTCGGGCAGCACGAGCGTGTCCTGCCAGTCCTTCAGCATCGCCCAGAACTCCGGAAGCCTCTGCAGAAGCAATCGCACCCTTAGAACCCGGTACCGTACGCAAAGTCGTGACAGTTTTGAGAAAGACCCGGACACTAAGGCCACCGGTGAATCTTGCGCTTCCACTGGTCGGAAGTGTGTGGTTAAGCCCCGCCGCATAGTCGCCGAAGACCTCTGCGCTTCCGTGACCGATGAAAAGAGAGCCGTAATTGTGAACGAGGGAAGCAATTTTATCACGTTCCCTACCCTCTTCCATTGCAAGTTCCAGATGCTCAGGGGCTTTTTTGTTGGCACATTCAGCAGCCTCTTCAAGATTTTTGCAGATGATGATTCTACCGCAATTTTTAATGCTCTGCTCTGCTGTCGCCTTTGTGGAAAGAGTGGCAAGCTGTTTTTCGATTTCTTCTGCAACGGCTTTTGCGAGTTCTTCTGAATCCGTGGCCATTACCGGCTGGGCAACGATGTCGTGCTCTGCCTGAGCCAAAAGGTCTGCGGCAACCCAGGCAGGATTTGCGCTCTTGTCTGCGATGATAAAAACCTCAGTTGGGCCTGCAACCATGTCGATGCCGACAGTGCCGTAAACCAGCTTTTTTGCCTCAGCGACGAATTTGTTGCCGGGGCCTACGATTACATCCGTTCGGGGGACAGACTGGGTGCCAAAAGCCATGGCTCCAATTGCCTGAGAGCCGCCACACGCAAATGCCTTTGTGACTCCGCAAATGTAGGCAGCGGCCATGATATTCTCATCGGCATAGGGTTTTCCGCCGACAAAAGACTTTCCGGGAATGCCAGTGCCTGCTTTTTCGGCGGCCGCCTTGTCTTCTGGATGGACACGGGGCGGTGTGCAGAGAATTACTTCCTTAACGCCAGCCGCAACGGCCGGAGTGATTGTCATAACTACTGTTGAAACAAGCGGAAAGCGACCGGCCGGAACATAAACGCCAGCACGGTCAACAGGAATATTTTTTTGCCCCGTAAAAACGCCCTCGGTAAGCTCAATCTCAAAATCATCAAAAGACTCACGCTGTTTTTTTGCAAAACGCAAGGCCAGGTCGTGGCTGTATTCGATTGCCTTGTACAAATCAGGATTTTCAAGCTGCATTTTCTCGGCAGCGGCCTTAAGCTCAGCCATGGGGATTTCAAGGGAAGAAGGTGCCGAAACATCAAATTTTGCGCCATATTCAGAAAGAGCAGCATCACCACGATTTTTTACATCGGAAAGAACATCTTTTACAATATCGATAGAAGCACCGAAATCACGGCCTGTAAAGAATTCAGGCTCAATTTCAGCGTAGGACTGTATTTTTATCATAGGAATAATATAGCGAATTTTAGCGGGGATTACTAGCAAATTCTCTGGCGTTCGATTTCGTCTACAAGGACTGAGACCAATTTTTTCTCGTTTTCAGTCATTAAGGAAAGTTTTTTTGCCAGAATACGGACATCTGCTGAATAACAGACATCAGTGCAGGCGGAATCTGTACGCTCTTTTCCGGTTACCAAGAATTCAACGGATACATCAAGTTCATCCGCGATTTTTACAGCGATGTCGGCGGGAGGAATATTTCCATGCTCACGCAAATAATTATCAAGAGTCCGCTTGTTTATGCCCGTGCGGGCGGAAAGCTCCTTCACTAATATTCCCTGAAAAGAAAGCTCTGATTTCAGATTTTCCCGAAAACCCATGAGTATATAATACTTAGAAATGCGTAATCCTATTGAAGATTTGTTTGATTAAAGCTATCATTCAACTGATTTGTCGAATCTGCGTAATAAGCGACTTTGTTACGCAAATCTAAAAAAAGGAGATTTCTATGAAAAAATTACTTACGGTTCTGGCTCTTGGAGCCTTATTAGCTTCATCTTCGTTCGCAGAATTTGCGGTCGGTGTCCGGGGTTCCCTTGGAATCAGTGACGCATGGATTGCCGACGACACAAAACATCAGATTGGAAACAGTATTTCTTCAGGATTGACTGATGCCTCATACTCGGTTGACAATGAGGCGATTCTATGCGGCGGCGGAGCGGTTTGGGGAACATACAGTTTTAAGAGCCTTCCCGCACTCGCCTTGCAAACTGAAATCGGACTCCTTTTTAACAACGGAACAAAAGTCACAGGTGAAGCGAAATCAGGCACCAAACAAATTGAGATGGAAGACACTTTCTCTTATTCAAGCCTGGAACTTCCATTCCTCGTAACTTTTACGGTAAACAAAGGCGGATTCTTTGAATTCACTCCTCAGGCCGGCATTTATCTCTCATTCCCCATAAGTAAAATAAAGCAGGAGATGGATGCAAAGGGAAAGTTAAACGGCGTAACAGTTACCGAAAATTCAAGCGAAAGAAGTGATGATTTAGACAATGCCTTCATCTTTGGAACTGCATTCGGAGCAGATTTCGCCTTTAATTTCAGCAAAAAATCTGCCCTCGTATTGAATGCCCGCTACATGATTGACTTAGGCGAACTGAAATCAAATGATGAAAATCTGGGTACAAGAAGAGCCTTCTTGATGTCAGCCGGCTACCGTTACACATTCAGATAGATTCATGGGCTAGGGGGTGTAGCCACGCCGAAGGCGGCCGCAAGCTGAACGAGCAATTAGCGAGTGAGTGAGCGGCTGGAGCGTAAGCGGAATGGCGAAAGACCCGACGGCGAAGCCGTAGCCCCCATTAACAAAAAACGGGACAAGCAAAGCACCCGCCCGGTGTCAATCTGTCATTTAAAATTATACCAATGCAATCTGCACCTTTTTGCCAAGAACCGCGGCGAATCTTTCGAGAATACCAATAGAAGTGTTGTGTGCAAAATTGAGAACATTATCAACGGCAGTCCGAGATGTGTGCATTTTTTTTGCCATTGCGGATTTTGAAATGTTCTGCTTTTTCATTTCCTCTTCGAGCTGGAGAACAATAAGGCGTTTTGCAGCAATTTCCTGCGCTTCCTCATAAAGCCCTTGCTCAATCATAAAATCATCAAAATTCTGTCCCATTCCTTTCATTTGTTCATTTCCTTGAACAGTCTCAGTCTGTTCTTTGCGGTTTCAAGTTCATTTTGCGGGGTTTTTTGAGATTTTTTTACAAAGCCATGTAGCAAAATCATTATATTTTCTGCAATTGTAAAAAAGATTCTGCAAATTCCGTCTGTTATATTTACTCTGATTTCCCACAAGTCAGTCTCCATTTTTCTGACAAGTGGAAGTCCTAGAGGAAAACCTTTTTGCACCTCAAATATTTTCGCACCAACTTCTCGTTTATCATCCCTCGAAAGGCCTAGAATAAAGTCTCTACAAGGTTGATTTCCCTGTTCGGTTTGAAAAAAAGCGGTTGTCAAAGGCTGTTCTCTTTCCACAATTTAACTGTACACTATATTGTTCAGAGTGTCAAATAAAAAAACATCGGGGAAGCAACTCACCCGGTGTCAATTTATCATTCCTAATTGCTAACTTACAAAGTCGGATATTTTGCAAAGTATTTTTTTGTTTCCTCTGCCACGACTCCGCTCAAAACAATCAGTGAGATACAGTTAGGAATTGCCATAAGCCCGTTGGTGATGTCGGCGATTGTGAAGACTGCGTTGACCGTGAAGTAAGGTCCGATTGCGATTGCGGCGATGTAAATCAGTCGGTAGATGAAGACCAGCTTCATGCGGCCGTTGGTGATGTATTCAAGACACTTTTCTGAGTAGTAATCCCAGCCCAAAATCGTCGTGAAGGCAAAGAAAGCCAGACAGAGCATGAGAAGGAACTGGACTGAAACGCCGTCGCCGCCAAGGTCGAATGAAAGGGCTGCCGCCGTGAGCTGAACGCCTTTGAGACCTTCCGCATTGAAAGAAGGGTTACAGAGGGCGATTACGATTGCCAAACCTGTCATCGTACATACGATGAGGGTATCGATTACTGTTCCTGTCATGTTGACCAGGCCCTGCTCAACAGGCTCGTTTGTCTGAACAGGAGCCGCAGCGATTGGAGCGGAACCCAAGCCGGCCTCGTTTGAGAAAATTCCTCGCGCGATACCTTTCTGCATTGATTCGGTAATTTGTTTAATTGTCCAGCCTACAGCTCCTCCCGCCACTGCCTTGAAGCCGAATGCTGATTTGAAGATGAGGGCGAAGGCTGCGGGGATATGAGTTGCGTTCATAATCAAAACTGAAAGTCCCAAAAAGACATAGATGATTGCCATTGCCGGAACGACTTTTTCTGCGACTTTTGAGATTCGTTTGAGACCGCCCAGGATTACAAGAGCAGCACAGACTGTGACGATGATTCCGCCGATGACTGTTGCCCAGGTGTATGAGTTTTCGCCGATTGTGAAAGCGATGTTCGTATTGTTCGGGTCAAATGCCATGTTGACTGCGGATGTGATTCCGTTGATCTGGGTCATTGTACCAATTCCGAGAAGACCTGCGAGAACTCCGAAAACAGCGAAGAGGACTGCAAGCCACTTCCATTTAGAGCCCATACCTTTTTCGATTGTGTAGAATGGACCGCCCAAAACATGACCGTCTTCTTTTACCTCACGATATTTGATTGCAAGCATACACTCAGCGAATTTTGTGGCCGTTCCAAGAATTGCGGCAATCCACATCCAGAAGAGAGCTCCAGGACCGCCGGCAGCAATTGCAGTTGCGACACCAACGATGTTTCCAGTTCCGATTGTTGCAGAAAGTGCTGTACAAAGAGCAGAAAATCCCGAAAGCTCTCCGCGACCTTCATTTTCTTTGAAAATTGAGCGGAATGCTCGTCCAAGTTTTGTGAACTGCAAGCCTCTTGCCCGAATCGTAAGAACAAGGCCGGTTGCAAGAATGAGGACGATGGTTGGAATTCCCCAAACCACATCGTCGATTGAGTTAAGGATTTTGTCAAACATTTTTAAATCCCCATTTACTGTCATTTGCGACAATGACAGTTTAAAAAGAAAATAGAGTTTGCCCCGAAAAAAAATCGAAACAAACTCTCCAAAGAGTAGGATTGGAACTTCTTTCGCCCTGTCCTTTGTGCCTGAGATATCGATTGTAATAATCTTAACCCTTCGGCGCCTCACCCCATCGTGAAGACTCTCCAGAGAGCCCTTGCCTGCCCCACAAGCAAACAAAGACTTATATAGAATATCGGAAAGTCGGGGCTTTGACTATAGAAAAAACCTATCGTAAATCAGGCGTTCTTATCCAGTCCTGGTCGGTGTAGGTGCGGTTTTCGCCGCCCATGCTCCAGATGAAGGTGTAGTTTGATGTACCGGCACCTGAGTGGATGCTCCAGCTTGGGTTGATTACGGCCTCGTTGTTGTGCATTACCAGGTGGCGTGTCTGCTGTGGCTCACCCATGAAGTGGAAGACGACCTGATCCTCCGGGAAGTCGAAGTAGAAGTAGACTTCCATGCGGCGCTCATGAGTGTGAGCAGGCATTGTGTTCCAGACAGAACCAGTCTCAAGGTGAGTCATGCCCATTGAAAGCTGGCAGGTGTCGAGAACTGACGGGTGAATGTACTGGTTGATTGTGCGGTCATTAGACTCAGCGGCACTTCCCATGTGTATGTGGTTTGCCTGCTCGTAAGTGATGATTCGGCTCGGGTATGTGCAGTGAGCCGGAGTTGAGTTCATGTAGAATTTTGCAGGATTTTTTGCATCTTTTGAAGAAAGTGTTACTGATTTTGTGCCTGCTCCAAGGTAAAGGGCATCGTAGTGCTTGATTTCGTAAGTTTTGCCGTCAGCAACAACAACTCCGTCGCCGCCGATGTTAATCATGCCAAGCTCTCGTCGCTGCAGGAAGAAGTCAACTCCGAAGTCCTTCATTGCGTCGATGTTCTTGTCCAGGGCAACAGTCTCGTCAACCGGCATACAACCCAAAGTTACGATTCGGTCGATGTGGCTGTAAACTGCCGTGACATCATTTTTGATGAAGATGTTCTGAATGAGGAATTCTTCCCTCATTTCCTCTGTAGTCATTCTTTTGAACGGCTCTTTTCCTGTTGAATAACGAATATCCATTTTTATACCTCACTATTGTTGCCGACCTAAACCGGCAAGCTAAATTTTTGTCTCTTTGTTTGAATCTTTTTTTTGCCCAGAATCAGAAGAAAATGCCTCTTTGAGACCTTTTCCGAAAGCCTTTGCGGCAGCACCTATTTCTTTCCCGGCTTCTTTGGCGGCCTTGCCTACTTCTTTGCCAGCCTCGCCAACAGCCTTTCCGGCTTTCTCAAATCCTTCTTTGCTGTTTTCGGCGGCATTTTCAGTCTTTTTGGCTGTTTCTTTGGCAGCGGCCTTTGTTTCTGAAGCTGCTTTTTTGGTCTCGGCAGCCGCACTTTTTGCCGATTTTTCGACTTTCTGCTCCGTGTCAGATTTTCCGTTTGAAAAAACAGGAAGGGATGAAATCATCAGAACTGATGCAAGAATCAAGATTGTCTTTTTCATAAATGCTCCAGAAAAACCCCACATTAAAATATGTTCAGTGATTATAGCACAAAAAAAACAGACATGCTAGATAATAGCGAAAAGCCAGCAGGGCAAAGGCATTATATATTGCATTTGCAGTAAAAATGGCGCGAGGGAGTAAAACGGCTTACGAAAAAACTCTGTTTGTGCTGCCGCGTGAGCGGCGAATGTATATAGTTACAAGCACAAACAGCGTTTAGCAGGCAAGCCTGCGTTTTCGATAAGCCGTTTGCACGACCGGGAGCCATTTTTTAAGCAGAAAGAGTTATAATTCCTTTGCATACCGGCTGATTTTCTGCACCTGCTGCCATCTTGTTTACCTTATTGAAAAAAAGTTCTAAACTTAACATATTATGAAAATTGTCAACGGAAATGAGCTTACTATTGAAGATGTGTGCGATGTCGCCTACAAAAATGAAGAGGTCGCACTTCCACAAGATGAAAAATTCTGGGATACACTAAAAAAATCACGAAAATTCCTTGAAGATTATATTGCCACCGGCGTTCCGACCTATGGCGTTACCACTGATTTCGGCGATTCCTGCCACAATCAGATTAGCGTAGAAAAGGCCGGAGAGTTGCAGAGGGTCATTTGTGCCTACCACGGAATCGGTCTTGGACCAAAATTTGACCATGAAACCGGCCGTGCCGTCGTTCTTGCCCGCCTGAACGGAAATGTTAAAGGCGGCCACTCGGCTATCCGCCCGGAACTTGCAAAAATGATGGTCACTCTTTTGAACAAAGACATCATTCCGGTCATTCCCCAGCTGGGTTCTGTCGGTGCTTCAGGCGACCTCACCCCTCTTTCTTACCTTGCGGCCGTAATTATGGGTCAGAGGGATGTTTACTACAAAGGAAAGATTGTTCCGGCTATCGAAGCTTTCAAGGCAGAAGGAATCGAACCGCTTCCAATCGAGGCAAAGGAAGGCCTTGCTTTGATGAACGGCACTTCCGTAATGACGGCCGTTGCATCCCTGGCCTGGAAAAAGGCTCAGCGGCTTGCAAATATCTCTGATTTTCTCACGGCAGTCACTTCAGAAATCACCCGGGGCAAGGACACGCCTTTCATCACAAAGGTCAGCCAGCTTAAAAATCACCGGGGACAGATGGAGTCTGCGGTCTATGTGCATAACATCATCATCAAGTCAAAGCGGGTCTATGTCTACGAAGATTTCTTGAAGTACAAAATTGATTCCTTAAACGGAAAGGGCTTTTTAAAGCAGCAGAACAAAATTCAGGACAGGTATTCCATCCGCTGCGCTCCTCAGATTACAGGCGTTTACCGGGACACCCTCCGCTTTGCCAGGGAAATGATTACAGAGGAATTGAATTCTGCCAACGACAACCCCCTCGTCGACATTGATGTCGGCCAGCTCTACAACACCGGTAATTTCTATGGCGGACACATTTGTGCGGCCTGCGACTACATGAGAACAGCCCTGGCCAACATCGCCGATTTGAGCGACAAGCAGGCTGAAATTATCATCGACGGAAAATTCAACGGTCTCACAGAAAACCTCATTCCCTACACTCCCGCTGACCACCCCCGAGCAGGCCTTCGCCTTGGCTTTAAGGCCGCTCAAATTACAATCAGTGCGATTCGTGGTGAAGTTGCAACCTACTGCTTCCCGGTTTCACTCACTTCTGCCCCAACTGAAGCCCTCAACCAGGACAAGGTTTCCATGGGAACAATCTCCGCACGCAAATTTGCCGAGCAGATAGAGCTTGTTTTCCTTCAGTTTGCAACGCATTTGTTGGCCGCAATGCAGGCCGTGGATTTGGCCGGTAAGGATGATTTCGCTCCATTCACACAAAAAGTGCATGATGAAGTTCGAAAGATGAGCGCATTCGTTGAAGACGACCGCCCCCTCGATAAGGAAGCGACGGCCGTAGCCCAGTGGCTTAAAAACACGGACTTGTTTGCATAAGCTTAATTTCCTATCCCTGGTGCAGTTAAAAAGCATCGGGGATTTTTTTTTCATAAAATTCCACTTTTTCCACATTTTTCCCTTGATTAGACAAAACTGACATCTTTTTGATTTTACTGACTTTCTGTCAAAAACGGATTGACATAAAAGGCTTGTAAATCTATGATTTGGAAAGTTAATAAAAAAACGCTATAGGTAGTGTTATTTTGACCGATAATTACGGTATCAGACACTACACAAAATCTTCATTTTGTCAAGTTTTTTTTACAAAAATCTAGATTTAATATCGTAATGTCTGGAGGGGAAAGGTTATGAAAATTATCAAGCGCAACGGTGAAGAAGTCATCTTTGATCTCAAAAAGATCATCACGGCTATCTCAAAAGCGAACAATGAGGTTCCACCGTCGGAGCAACTGGCAAGCAGCACAATCGAGAGCATTGCTCAGAAAATTGAAAAACAGTGTGCTGCCGAAAACCACGAGATGAATGTCGAAGCCATTCAGGATCTGGTCGAAAAGGCCATCATGAAAGCAGGTGCATTCGACATCGCCAAAAAATACATCACATACCGCTACCAGCACCAGCTCATGCGCCGTGCAAATTCTACCGATTCTCAGATTCTTTCTCTTCTTGAATGTAACAACGAAGAAGTCAAGCAGGAAAATTCAAACAAGAACTCAACTGTTGTTTCTGTTCAGCGCGACTACATGGCAGGTGAAGTCTCAAAAGACATCACAAAACGCTTCCTTCTCGACGAGGATATCGTAAAGGCTCACGATGAAGGCCTTATTCACTTCCACGACGCCGACTACTTCGCCCAGCACATGCACAACTGTGACCTTGTAAACCTCGAGGACATGCTGCAGAACGGCACTGTAATTTCTGGCACAAGAATCGACACTCCCCACTCATTCTCAACTGCATGTAACATCGCCACACAGATTATCGCTCAGGTTGCCTCATGTCAGTACGGCGGTCAGTCAATCTCACTGGCTCACCTGGCTCCTTTCGTAGATGTCAGCCGCAAAAAGATTCAGCGGGAAACAGCCCGAATCGAAGAGCAGACAGGCGTAAAATTCAGCGATGATCAGTTCAACAAAATCGTTGAGATGCGGGTAAAAGACGAAATCACCCGTGGCGTTCAGACCATTCAGTACCAGGTCGTCACCCTTATGACAACAAACGGTCAGTCTCCATTCATCACTGTCTTCATGTACCTCAACGAGGCAAAGAACGAGCAGGAAAAGGCCGACCTTGCGATGATTATCGAAGAAATGCTCAAACAGCGCTATCAGGGCGTAAAGAACGAAAAGGGCTTCTGGGTTACACCGGCCTTCCCAAAACTCATCTATGTTCTCGAACCGGATAACATCGAGCCGGGCTCAAAATACTATGCCCTTACAGAGCTGGCTGCAAAATGTACTGCACGCCGCCTCGTTCCTGACTACATCTCAGAAAAGAAGATGCTTGAGCTTAAAGTCGATGACAACGGAAACGGAAACTGCTACCCTTGCATGGGCTGCCGCTCATTCCTTACGCCTTACCTCGACAAAAACGGAAAACCAAAATACTACGGCCGCTTCAATCAGGGCGTCGTCACAATCAACCTTGTTGATGTTGCCTGCTCTTCAGGCGGCGACTACAAAGTCTTCTGGGAAATCTTCGACCAGCGCCTTGAGCTCTGTCACAAGGCTCTTATGCGCCGTCACCAGCGTCTTTTGGGAACTCCAAGCGATGTTGCTCCAATCCTCTGGCAGAACGGTGCTCTTGCCCGCCTCGAAAAAGGCGAGAAAATCGACAAGCTTCTTTTCGGCGGATACTCAACGATTTCTTTGGGCTACGCAGGCTTGTGCGAGTGTGTCCGCTACATGACAGGCAAACCTCACACAGACCCGGATGCAACTCCTTTCGCAATTGAAATCATGAAGCACCTCAACGCAAAATGCGCTGAATGGAAGGCCGCATCAAACATCGCCTTCTCTTTGTATGGCACCCCACTTGAGTCAACGACATATAAGTTCGCAAAATGCCTCAAAAAACGATTCGGCGAGATTCCGGGAGTTACCGACAAGAACTACATCACAAACAGCTATCATGTTCATGTCACTGAGCAGATGGATGCCTTCACAAAACTCAGCTTTGAGAGCCAGTTCCAGGAGCTTTCTCCGGGCGGTGCCGTAAGCTATGTTGAGGTTCCAAACATGGAAAACAACATTCCGGCCGTCATGACTCTCTTAAAGCACATCTACGAGAACATCATGTACGCCGAGCTTAACACCAAGAGTGACTGTTGCCAGAAATGCGGTTACACAGGCGAAATCCAGATTGTAACCGACAGCGACAACAAGCTCATCTGGCAGTGTCCTAACTGCGGCAACAAGGATCAGGCTACCATGAATGTCGCCCGCCGCACCTGCGGTTACATCGGCACTCAGTACTGGAACCAGGGCCGCACACAGGAAATTAAAGAGCGAGTCCTGCACTTGTAAACCATAAAAACAGGAGATTGCCGTGCGGTCACTAAGCAAAAGCGAAGTGCGGCACGGCATTTTTTTTAGCATGAACTACGGAATAATCAAAAAAATTGACATTGCGGACGGTTTGGGCGTCCGAGTTTCCCTTTTTGTCTCAGGCTGCCGCAACCACTGCAAGGGCTGCCACAATCAGATTACCTGGGATTTCAACTTTGGAAAGCCTTTCACAAAAGAAACAGAGGACGAAATCATCGAGGCACTAAAGCCGGCTCACATCGCAGGACTTACAGTGCTTGGCGGCGAGCCGTTTGAAGAAGAAAATCAGGAAGTTCTCGCACCATTTTTGGAGCGGGTCAAAAAAGAATTCCCCAACAAGAATATCTGGTGCTACACAGGCTATCTCTATGACAAGGATTTGCTGCCACAAGACGGCCGCAAGCACACGCCATACACAAACCGAATGCTCGCCTGCATAAATATTCTGATTGACGGCCCCTACATCGAAAAAGAGCGGGATTTGACACTGAATTTCAGAGGCAGCCGTAACCAGCGTATTATCGATTTGGAGCACAACTGCCTTTTAAAGCTTTAAAAACAAAAAATCCTGCTCGTTCTGAACAGGATTTTCTGGAGACGACCGGTGCGAAGCTGCCGAAGGCTCCGAACCGGGGCTTCTGGTCGCAAGCTCCTTCTTGCTCCCGACAGCCCCGCCTGCGTTCGCTGACGCCGCCATCCATGGCGGCTTTTCGCCTGTCGGCGCGCTCACTTCGGAGGCCGGTTCGAACCTGCACAATTTAGCTTTTTAAAAACAAAAAATCCTGCTCGTTCTGAACAGGATTTTTTGGAGACGACCGGACTCGAACCGGCCACCCTTTGATTGCGAACCAAATGCTCTACCAGATGAGCTACGCCCCCAAACTTGAAATCTATATTATCGAAGTCTTAAAAAGAATTCAAGTTCGACAGCAAATAGCGCAAGGCCTGCTCATTTGGAATTACAACGCCGCGTAAGAGCTTATCCATCAGCATTGGAGCCAGCTTCATTGCGTTTTCTGACTCTGTTCCAACAACAAGGGAGACATTAAATGCGAAAAGAAGGCCCAGCTTTTTATAGTAGGCTTCCATTTCCTCGGGATTGCTTATTCCTGTGTATTTTGCGAAGAACATGTTTCCGACTTGCATCACTTTGTCGGCTGGAAGACCGACGCTTGCCTCAATATGGTTTGCTGAATTTCCGCTTGGAGCCACAATCATGTCCCGGTAAATTCCAACCAAATCGTAGGCGGTTGGGCCGTTGCACATTTCAGGCATGTCAATCAGCAGAAGCTCTCCATCCTGAATCATTATGTTTCCCGGGTGCAAGTCGTTGTGAATCAAGGTGTCAGTGTCTGGGATACAGTCAATCAGACTTTCAAGCAAATCTCTTTCTTCCTGACTTGTCCACTGGGCAATCTTCGGAACCCTCTGGTGCAGGACTTTTTTTAAGTCAGTGAAGGTGCCGGGCTCAACATGAACGCTGTGAAGCTGTTTTGCCAGAGCCACATATTTGTCGACATATTCTTCCAGTTTGTCCGGATTTTCCTTAATCGTCTGCCCCAGAGTCTTTGACTTGATAAGCTCGAAAACAACGCCATAACAGTCGCCGCAACGAACAAGGTCATAGGCTATGACAGAAGGAACGCCGTTCATAAAGGCATTTCTCGCAAAGGCCCGCTCCTGGTCGATTGTCTCCCTCTTCATCCAGGGCTTGTAAACCTTTACGATTTTGTCATCATCGAGGCGGTAGACACTGCCGTTTCCGCCCTTGCCCAAAAGCTCACAGCCTTCCACGGAAATCTGCCGCAGGGCTTTTTGAACATCAAGGATGTTGGTAAAGCCTGTCGTATCAAAAATTTCGTAGACATCTTTTGAAGCGTTTAAGACCTGAATCTTTTGCCCGCAAGTTTTTGCGACTTTGAGTAAAATTCGCAAACCTATGCTGGAAATATAGTCCAGTTTTTCGGCATCGAAAGCCGGAGTTAAGCCCTTGTTTGCCGAAATGATACTTTCAATTTCAGACTCGACCTGGCTTGCATTGCTTGTGTCAATTCTGCCGGCCAGCTCTATAACAAGCCTTTCATTTTCAATCCTTGAATTCATTTTGCTTACCTCCCAACGAATTATTTTTACCAATCCAGCGGAATTGCTTCCCGGATTGATGGCAAGAGTCTTGATTTTATAATGGCCTGTGAGATATTCTTCATGTATTCCAGATTAAAGCCGCTTCTTCTCGTACCGTGATAGCTAGCCAGAAGATTTGCATAAGGCATAATCATCTGAATTTTTTTGCCAATTCCAGCCTTGTCATTTTCGTCAAGATCAAAATAAGTGGCAAGAAGCTGATTCAAAAGAAGAGGGGCATCTTCAAGATGGAAACCCAGGAGACGGCAACGCTCTTCTTCCGGCATTTTTGACTGAGGCAGGTAGAGATAAGCGAGGAGAAGGCCTGCCACATCAAAGACCGGATGACCGAAAGCTGCGTCTCCGATATCAATCAAAAGAAATTCGTCACCGTTTACCATGATGTTCTTTGAGTTAAAGTCACCGTGGAGGAAGGTTTTTGCATCAGGAATCTTACTGATAAAAGTTCGAATTTCTTCGGCTTCGGACGGCTCAATAACAGGAAGAATCTTGTCTACCCATTTCAAAAGGTCATTTTTTCGGTCAGGGAAGGTATCATCTTCAACGGTGATTTCATGCAGTTGCTTCAGAAGATTTGCGCATTTTTTGCCGATTTCAGGAATCCGCTCCCGCTGAGCATTCATAATTTGTGCAGTCGTCTTCGCATTTAAAAGTTCATAGACTACACCGTACTTGTCGCCGCATTTTACCACATCATAAGAAATTGCCGTGGGGACGCCAAGAATAAAGGCTTTTTGAGCGGTCTCCCTCTCCTGCTGTATGGTTTCCAGAGAAAATCCTGCCGTATAAACCTTTACGATTGTCTCAGAATCAAGGCGGTATACCTTACCATAGCCGCCAGAGCC
>OCVV011237863.1_pt1 | contig 14736 bp, 16 predicted proteins | sample 1539721 | NCBI WGS metagenome assembly OCVV01 (sample SAMN02144230, study PRJEB22623) | gut metagenome | biome: sheep rumen | host: Ovis aries | place: New Zealand
GGCCGCGCACGAGACCCCCCCTGCCGAAAAGGGAGAGGCAACAAGAAAACCGTGCGCACGTCGCGCGCATGTGCGCATGAGCCGAACAGGTGATGAAACATGCCGAAAGCAGCCAGGGAGAAAACCAAAGAAGAGCGGATCCGCGGAGAGAAGAACCGACTGACGAAACTCTTCCGGGAACTTCCGGAGAAGAAGAAAAAGCTGACCGTCGGCCTGATCGAGAGAGCCGCCTTCATGCGCGTCGAGCTGGAGGACCTGGAGCTCGACCTGAAGGAAAACGGCTGGACGGAGTCCTTCCAGCAATCGAAGAACCTCGAGCCGTACGACCGAGCCCGTCCGCAGGGCCAGACCTACAACACCATGAACACGTCGTACCAGAAGATCATGAAGCAGCTGCACGACATGCTCCCGCAGGAGCAGACGCAGAAGGCCCAGGACGACGGCTTCGAGGCTTTTGTGATCGGACGTGATGGAGAGTGACGTTCCGCAGGTACCCGATCACATACAATCCGATCCTCGAGTACTGGGCGAAGATCGAGAGCGGCGAGGAGCCGGTCTGCGCAAAGATCCGGAAGCTGTACGCGCACCTGGCGGACAAGATCCGGAACCCGGACGAGTATCACTACAGCCCGGCCAGGGCGAACCACGTCCTCGAATTCGCGGAGAACTACTGCCGGCACTCGAAAGGAAAGTACGGCGGCCAGATGGTCCGCCTTGAGCTCTGGGAGAAGGCGCTGCTCGCGGCCGCCTTCGGCTTCGTCGATGACGACGGCCTCCGACAGTATCAGGTCGTCCTCCTGATCGTGGCCAAGAAGAACGGGAAGAGCCTGATCGCGTCGATCGTCGGGAACTACATGCTCACGGCCGACGGCGAGGCGGGCCCGGAGGTCTACGCCGTGGCCACGAAGAGAGACCAGGCGAAAATCATCTGGAACGAAGCGAAGCGGATGATCAAGAAATCGCCGAGCCTCTCGAAGCGGATCCGGAGCCTCGTCGGGGAGCTGGCCTTCGACGAGAACGACGGAACCTTCAAGCCACTCGCCAGCGACAGCAACAGCCTCGACGGCCTGAATGTTCACTGCGCTCTGATGGACGAGATCCACCAATGGCAGAACGGCCGGGCGCTGTATGACATCATCGCCGACGGCGTGACGGCAAGAGAACAGCCGATGATCTTCATGACATCGACCGCAGGCGTCATCCGTGAGGACATTTACGACTTCAAGTACGACGAGGCCGAAGCCGTGATCAACGGCTGGAACGATCCGGAAGGATACCACGACGAGCGGTTCCTGCCGGTCGTCTATGAGCTGGACAAGCGCGAAGAGTGGACCGATCCGAAATGCTGGAAGAAGGCGAACCCGGGCCTCGGCACGATCAAGAACATCCGGACGCTCGCCGAGAAGGTGGAACGGGCAAAGGCGAACCCGGACCTCGTGAAGAACCTCGTCTGCAAAGAGTTCAACATCCGCGAGACGACCTCCGAGTCCTGGCTGACCTTCGAGGAACTGAACAACACGGACACCTTCCGGCTCGACTTCGAGGCGAAGCGGATGATCTGGACACACGACGGAGAGGAGCGGATCCTCTCGTATCCGCGTTACGGGATCGGCGGCGCCGACCTCTCGCAGACAACGGACCTCACCTGCGCGACGGTGCTCTTCGCGGTACCGGAGGCGCCGGGCTACCTCTTCCGCCTGTCGATGTACTTCCTGCCCTCTGAAGTCCTGGACAAGCACGTCCGGGAAGATCACGTCCCGTATGATAAATGGCTCGACCGCGGCCTTCTGACGGTCTGCGAGGGCGGCAAGGTACACAAGGACGCCGTGACGGACTGGTTCCGAAAAGTCCGGGAGGATCTGGACATATACGTCCTGTGGTGCGGGTATGACTCCTGGAGCGCTCAGTACTGGGTCGAGGACATGAAGATGCTCCTCGGCGGCGAGTCGATGATCGCCGTCCACCAGGGGAAGAAGACACTCTCGAACCCGATGGGCGTCATGGGCTCGGAGATCCGGGCGAAGCGAATCGTCTACAACAACAACCCGATCGACAAGTGGTGCCTCGCGAACACCGCGATCGAGCAGGACAAAAACGGCAATATCCAGCCGCACAAGACCACAAGGGCGACGAAGCGCATCGACGGAACGGCGGCCATGCTGGACGCCTTCGTCGTCTACAGCGATAAACAAAACGATTACATGAACCTGATCTGATCTGAGGGGTGATATTTTGGGACTGTTTGAGAAGATTTTCGGGGGAGGTTCCCGGAATCCGGCAATCAAGGGATACTTCGAGACCCTGACTGCATACAATCCGGTTTTTTATACACGATCCGGCGGAATATACGAAGCGATGGAGACGAGGGCAGCGATCCACGCGATCGCGACGCACTGCTCCAAGATGAAGCCGCATGTCAACGGACCGCAGAGCGCCAGACTCGACCGACGCCTTCAGCTGCAAATGAATCCGTGGCAGAATACACAGCAGTTTTTGTACCGAGCAGCGACGATCCTCGAGGTCGACAACGCCTGCTTCCTCGCGCCGCTGGTCGCGGAAAACGGGAAAACGGTCGGGGCCTTCCCCCTCGTTCCGAGCTCCTGCGAGCTCGTGGAGAACGCGGCCGGAGAGCTCTTCCTCCGGTACCGCTTCGGCAACGGAAAACACATCGCGATCGAGTACAGCCGCTGCGGCGTGCTCTTGAAGATGCAATACAAGAACGACTTCTTCCCGGAGTCGAACGCGCCACTGCTGCCGACGCTCGACCTGATCGACGTCGAGAACCAGGGCATCGAGAACGGAATCAAGCAGTCCGCGGCGATCCGCTTCCTGGCCAAACTCGGCAGCAGCCTCCGGGACGAGGACATCGAGAAAGAGCGGCAGCGTTTCCGGAAGACGAACCTCTCGGCGGAGAACAACGGAGGCGTCCTTCTGATCGACACGAAGTACGCGGACGTGAAGCAGCTCGAGTCGAAGCCGTTCGTGGTCGACGCGGATCAGATGAAGCTGATCAAGGACAACGTCCACGACTACTTCGGCACAAACGATAAGATCCTCCGGAACGAGTGGGACGAGGCGGTCTGGTCGGCCTTCTATGAGGGAAAGATCGAAGTCTTCGCCCTCCAGATGCACTTGGCTCTGACGGCCATGTTTTTCTCGGAGCGGGAGCAGGCACTCGGAAACGACATCACCTTCTCCGCGAACCGGCTCCAGTTCGCCAAGATCGAGGACAAGGTGAACACGATCAAGGAGCTCTTTGACCGGATGATGCTCTCTCCGGACGAGGGCCGCGAGATCCTCCAGATGGAGCCGCTGCCGGACGGCCTCGGCCAGAAGTACTACATCCGCGGGGAATATCTCTCAGAGCAGGAACGTGAAGCGATTAAGGCCGCGAAGGCCGGGAAGGAGAAGCAGGAATGATTGACAAGAAGAAGCTCCTGGAGCGGCTGGACGCCGGCCAGGAATACAGAAACATCGCGATCTCGAACATCGAGCTCCGGACGGAGGGAGAGAACGATCTGATCGTCGAAGGCTACGCGACGACATTCAACCAGCCGTACGAGCTGTACAACTTCGGCGACTACATCGTCCGGGAACAGGTCGACCGGCACGCCTTCGACAGCTGCGACATGTCGGACGTGATCTTCCAGTATGACCACAGCGGCCGCGTGATGGCCAGGACGAGGAACAAGACCCTCGAGCTGTCCGTCGACGACCACGGCCTGAAAATTCGCGCACACCTGGGCGGCACGGAACTCGGCCGCCAGCTATACGAGGAGATCAAGGGCGGGTACACGGACCGCATGTCCTTCCGGTTCATGGTCGGAAAGAACAAGCGCGAAGTGATCGAAGAGGATCACGAGCACAATGTGACGACGGTCCTCCGCACGATCGAATCGATCACCAAACTGTACGACGTGTCGGCGGTCTCAATCCCGGCCAACGAGGCAACCGACATCTCAGCACGCAGCGCAGCCGACGGAGTGATCGACGGCCTGCGGGAGCAGGAGCGGCTCCAGGCCGAGAAACGTCAGAAGGCCGAGAAGCTGCAAGGGGAGATCCGTCAGCTGCTCGCCGGTGCGAAGAGCCGGAAATAATCAAATTTTTGAGAAAAGGAGACAAAATCATGTACGACTTCACCAACTACACCGCGGAACAGCTCGAAGAAAGAGCAAACCAGATCCTCCAGGAGATGACGCAGGAAGGCGCCAACCTGGAAGAGCTCCGCAGAGAGGCACAGGCCATCGCTGACGAGCGCAGCGCCAGAGCCGCCAACGCCGCCCGGACTGAGATCCGGAACAGCATCGCCGCAGGCGCCGGCCGCGTCATCGGCCGCCCGCAGACCGCAGAGCGCGAGACTCGCAGCTATGACGCAGACTCTCCGGAGTATCGGTCCGCATGGCTGAAAAACCTCTGCGTCCGCGACGGCGTGCATCTGCTCGGCGAGATGACCGAGGAAGAGCGTGCAGCCTTCACCCACACGACCGCGAACAGCGGAAGCGTCGTCCCGACTCCGATCCTGAACCAGATCATCGACCTGGTCGAGTCTGAGGCCCCGATGTACGATGACGCCGAGAAGAGCGGCATGACCCAGGGCTTCGGCATTCCGCGCCGGACCGGAATCACCGCAGGCGATGCAACCGGCAAGGCGGAAGGCGCCGACGTCGCAAACGACGAGCAGAACGCCTTCGACCTCGTCCCGCTGGACGGCATCGAGATCGCGAAGTATGTCGTCATCTCCCGGAAGATGAAGTTCAAGAGCATCGACGCCTTCGAGGCCTGGCTCGTCAAAGAACTCGGCGAGAGAATCGCCACTGCGAAGGAAGCAGTGATCCTCGCCCGTCTGGACGGCACCGCGCCGGCAGGCGGATCCGCCGTCGCTGCTGCTGCGATCGCCGCTGCGAACGTGAACGCAGCCGTTCCGAAGACCGACGCGGGCATCCGCGCCGAGCTGGCCAAGCTGAAAGGCAAGGGCCAGAAGATCATCTACGCCAACGCCTCCACGATCTACAACACGATCGCCGGCATCCAGGACACCAACAAGCATCCGCTGTTCATAGCATCCGCGATGGATGATCCGACCGTCGCCGGTGTGATCTACGGCGCGAAGGTCAAGGAAGACGTCAACCTCGCGGACGGCGTTTTCTATATCGTCGTGAAGGGCCAGCTCCTCGCGAACGATTACGACGACCTGACGATCTTCTCCTCCACGCTGCCGAAGTCTGCGGCCGAATGCAAGACTGCATACAGCCTCTTCGACGCTGGCCTGAAGAACCCGAAGGGCGCCGTGAAGGGCACCTTCGCCGCCTGATCAGAGAGGCAAAGCAAAAACAACGGGAGAGCCTGACAAAGGGCTCTCCCGTCCTTTTGGAGGGATAGACGATGGCGACAATACTGCTTGACACCATCAAGGAAGATCTGAGCATCTCGCACGGAAAAAAGGACCGGGACATCCAGGACGCGATCGAGACCGCGAAGCAGCGGCTCTCTCAGATCGGCGTCGATGTGATCGACGAGAAGGACCGCACGACCGCGACGGCGATCAAGCTCTTCTGTCGATACTGGTTCAACTTCCAGGGCGACGGCGACAGATACGAGGGCAGCTTCAACAAACTCGCGGACGCCATGTCCCGGGCCGCTGAATACCGAGGGCCGGAGACATGAGCAAGGCATACAGCCCGGAAAAGACGAACCGGACACCGTGGACGGACGTGATCACGCTGATCAGGCAGGAGAGCAGAGAGGACGAGGCGGGCTTCGAGAAAAAGGATCCGCCCCGCCGGAGGGAGATCTTCTGCACATTCACGGAGGGCGCGTCCAGGGCGGAATACTACGAGGCCATGAAGGCCGGCGTCAGGATCTCGGCCACGGTGGAGGTCTGGGAGGACGACTATCAAGGGGAGCGGCTGCTGGAACGCGGCCCGGTGCGCTATGAGATCGGCCGGACGTATCCGACCGGCCGCGGGACCGTGATGCTCTATCTGACGGAGGTGTGGAGATGACGACAAACGAGCTGCTGAAGGCAACGCTCGAGCCGCTGCTGCCGGGGAGAGTGGCTCCGGTCGAGTACACCGGGAAAAGCCTAGAGTACATCACCTGGAATCATTCCGTGATCCCGGAGGTCTTCGCGGAAGGAGTCGCACACGCTGCCCGGTATCTCGTGCAGGTGCACTACTACCTCCCGAACGGGAAGAACCCGGATCCGATGAAGGTACAGATCTGCCAGGCCCTCCAGGCGGCAGACTTTACCACGCCGGCCATCCAGGACGCGAACGAAGCGGAGGGCCAGCACTACGTCTTCGAGTGCGAATGCTGCAATGGAGGCCCGACATATGGCCAGACTTGAGCTGAACGGCTTCGACGATCTCTGCGAGGCCTTCAACAGGATCTCGGACATCCCGGACAGCATCACCGAAGAGGCACTCGAAGGCATGGCCAAGGTCGCCGAGGAGAAGATCCGGGAGCAGGGCGAGTCGATGGGCGTCCGCGATCCGGAGAGCGATGTGCATATCCTGGACAAGCTCAAACGGAAGAAACCGGAGATCACGCCCGAGGGCGGGTACGCTGTGATCACCTTCACCGGGAAGCGCCGGAGAGGGCAGAAAGAAACCAGGAACGCGGAGATCGCCTTCGTCAATGAGTACGGATCCCGGAAGATGAAGGCCAGGCCGTTCGTCGGGACGGCCATGTCGAAGAACGAGAGACAGATCACACAGCCAGGGATCGACACCGTCGGGAACTGGATCGAATCAGAATTCAAGAAATAGGAGGAAAACACAATGCCGCAATTTGACCTGAAGGGCATCAAGATCGCCGAGTATCAGCTCGGAGAGAACAACGCCGTCACCTATGCAAACAAGCAGACGATCGGCGACGCGATGGGCGTCAACATGGAGCTCCGCTTCGCGGAGGCCAGACTCTACGCCGAGGGCCGTCTGGCCGAGTACGTCCGGGAGATCACCGGCGGGACGCTGTCCATCGCTGAGAAGTACATCCCGGACGCTGCTCAGAAGATCCTCTTCGGCGCCAGGGATAAGTCGCGCACCGTAAACGCGAAATCGGTCGCGGGCCTCGTCGTGGGATCGGATGACAGCGGGAAGTATGTCGGCGTCGCCGGATATGCTACGGACATGGTCGACACCGTGAAGAAGTATTACTGCTTCCACTTCAGGAAGGCGAAATTCGGCCGCCCGTCCATGGCCTTCCAGACGAAGGGCGAGAGCATCCAGTTCGCCACGCCGACCACGACCGGCGAGCTGATGGCGGACGACACGGAGACTCACGACATCGTCGAGGACGCGACTGTTGACACTGAAGCCGAGGCCAAGGCCTGGGTCGACGCGGTGCTCACATGAGCGACGTCCGGATGAGAGAGATCCCGTACGAGTTCGACGGGAGGGAGTACCGGCTCCGCTGCAACATGAACGTGCTCGCCGACATCCAGGAGCTGCACGACGGGGAGTTCATGGAAGCGCTGGACGGGAAAAAGGCAATGAAAGGGCTTCTCGAGTTCCTCGCGGCCATGCTGAACGACTACGCCGACGAGCAGGGCTGGCCGGAACGCTTCACAGCGAAGCAGCTCGGCCGGAGGCTCCACAGGGAAGAGGTCCCGGGAGTCGAGATCATGGCCCTCGTGAGGGAAGCGGTCCTTCCGAGGAAAAGGGAAGAGGCCGACGCGGAGGACGAGGCAAAAACCGAAGAAACCGAGGGCAACGAGGGAAACTGAACAGCCGGGCGAGTCGTTCCATCGACTTCGCCCGGTATCTTTCCATATGGCTGTTTACTCTGAAAATGCCGGAGCCGCTTTTCTGGCGGACCATGAATCCGGCGAAGCTGACGGCGCTGTACGACTCGTATTTCAACGTCAGCGGGCCGGAGGTACATCCGGCCAGGCGGGAGGAAAAACCGCAGCAGAGCCTCAGAGATTACATGAGAGGAGGCTAATTTGTGGCGACAAGAAAGCTCGGAGCGAAAGTCGAACTCTCCGGCGAAAAAGAATATAAACAGGCCCTGACGGACCTGAACAACGGGAACCGCGTCCTCGCCTCGGAGATGAAGAAGCTCCAGGCAGAATACAAGGGGAACTCCGATTCTGTGGAGTTCCTCACGAAAAAAGGCGACATTCTGGACCGGCAGCTGTCCGGACAGAAGGAAAAGGTCGAAACACTGCGGCAGGCCCTCGAGAACGCGGCGAAGACATACGGCGAGGGATCGGCGCAGGCCATGAAATATCAGGCCAAGCTGAACGACGCAGAGGCGGCCCAGTATGAGCTCCAGCACGCGATCGAAGAGAACAACGAAGCGATCAAGAGCCAGGGCAGCGCATGGGACCAGATCGGCGGCATGATGGAAGAGATCGCCGGAAAGCTCGGCGTCAAGATCCCGGACGGAGCGAAGAAGGCCCTCTCCGGTATGCAGGGAATGTCCGCGGGCACCGTCGCGGCCATGACCGCGGCCGCTGCGGCGATCACGGCTCTCTATGAGGGCGTGAAGGCCCTGCACGAGATGACCGTGCAGTCTGCGGCCGACGTGGACGAGCTGATCACGAAAAGCATGACGACAGGGCTCTCGACGAAAACACTCCAGCAGCTGAAGTACTCGGAGAACCTGATCGACGTGTCTGTCGACACAATCTCCGGATCCCTGACCAAACTTACGCAGAACATGTCCGCAGCGGACGCCGGATCCGAGGCAATGGCCAAAAAGTTCGCGGACCTGGGCGTCTCGATCACAGACACATCGACCGGGCAGCTCCGGGACGCGGAGGAGGTCTTCTATGACATCATAGACGCGCTCGGAGGCATGGAGAACCAGACGGAGCGGGACGCCGCAGCGATGGGCGTCCTCGGAAAGTCCGCCCAGGAACTGAACCCGCTGATCCTCCAGGGGAGCGGCGCTCTCCAGGAACTGGCCAAAGAAGCGGAGGCTGCCGGCTACGTCCTCGACGAGAGTCAGATCGCGAAGCTCGGCGAGGTCGATGACTCCTATCAGCGCGTACAGCTGACAATGGAAGCCCTTCGGAAGCAGATGTCCGCGGACTTCGCTCCGGCCAGCAAAGAGGCGATGGACCTCTTCGCCGACGTGGTGAAGAAAGCAGGAAACGCCCTGGAACGCTCCGGGATCACAGAGAACCTGGCCGTCGTGATCAAGAGCATGTTGAGCATCATGAAGAGCGGAGCGGATCTCGTGGCGGGGATCCCGGGACTGAACAGCGCCCTCGGTGTGCTGCACGGCGCTCTGAACGGCGTCGCGCTGGTGATGGCCACGATCGCAGACACGGCGAACGTCGTGACCGGCCTGCTGACTCTGGACTTCGGAAAAGTGAAGCAGGGCCTCGGCATGGACGCGAAAAACGGGAATTATTCCAACCTCCAGCAGCTGAACGGAACCGCGAAGAACATGGAGGCCATCCGGAACGGGTACCGCGGGAACGGCGGGGAGGATATGTCCTCCTATGGCTACGACGCGGCCTCGGGCAGATACTACGACCTGAAAACAGGGAATTATATCTTCGGCCACAACGCCGGCGGGACGCAGAGCTGGAGAGGCGGCGCGACAGAGCTCGGCGAAGCAGGCCCGGAGATGGCGATCCTGCCGAGGGGGACGCAGATCCTCACGGCCCAGGAGACGGCCGGGATCGGCGGCGACACCTGGTACGTCACCATCGACGCGAAAAACGTCCGGGAATTTAACGACGTGGTACGCATGGCCAAGCACTCCCGCGTCCGGAAAAGAATGAAGGGGTGATACTGTGGCAACTGCGACAAGAGACTTCCGATTCACAAAAAGCGCATACACGAAAGAGGCCTGGCCGAACTCGGTATTCCGGACAAACACGTCGACAAACTACCTCCTGAGCGGAAATATCGATGCTTCGCCGAGGGAGGGCTGGTACTGGCTGTACTTCGGCGGGGCGACAGGATGGCCGTCCAGCTTGAAAAGGAACCGGATCATCTCGGCATCAATCAGAATATACGTCCAAACCGGACACGCGACTCTTGTCCTCAGAGGCGTCAAAGACTTCGATCCGGCGACGGTAACATACAATAACGACCCGGACGATATATACGCGTCCGCCTCAAACTCGGCCGCGGAGCTTGGCCTGAACGAGGGAGTCTGGTCGAATGTATGGATCAATCTCGGCGGGAATGACGAGTATTACAAGGCAGACTATGCTCTGAAGATGATCCAGAACGGCGCGTTCTCACTGAACGGACAATCATACGGGACATATTTAGGGCACCCGGCCTGGTATGCAAAGACGGTACTGTCGGACGGCAGCTGGCCGATCCTGCGCGTCACATACAGCACGACCGAATTTGTAACAAGCCAAGCGTCCATCGTGACAAGAATCCAGGGGACAATAAACACCAAAGTCGATCAGACCTGCACATGGAAGCTGATCAGGATGGACGAATATTCCTCGGCATCGAAGAAGTGGAAATGCTTCGACGACAAATTCACGCAGGCTTCGGCGAAATTCTTCTGGAAAGCCTCCGACGCGTCGACCTGGAACCAGATCGCCGTCTCAGGCTCCGGGATGTCTGTGACGGTCCCGGCGTACACCTTCCCGACCGGGAAGACGATCGAGTACTACGTCCAGGTAACGGATACCGACGGCACGACGACAAACTCGACGACACTGTCGTTCACGACCGCACCGACGCAGATCACACAGCAGAACTGCCCGACGAGCGGCTATAAGAACCCGCGGAACGTCATCCCGTTCTCCTGGTATATTTCCGACAAATACGGAAGTTATCCGCAAGCCTCGGCGTCTCTCTTCTGGAGAATCTCCGGCGCGGAGACGTGGAACGAGATCCAGGCCGGAACAGAACAGACTCTGATGGTGCCGGCGAACACCTTCCCGACGGCTTCGACGATCGAGTGGTACCTGTCCGGCGTGGACACGAGCGGGACAGCATCACAGACGCCGGTCTATTCCTTCTCGACGACAGCTGCGACGGCATACGCGACGGCGGTCAGCCCTTCCGGGAACGTGGAGGACGGCAGCGCCCCGATCACGTTCCGGTGGACCCTGACAAGCACGGACGGCCTGGCCATGAGCAAGATCTGCCTGTGGTGGAAGCTGCCGAGCGAGGACAATCAGCACTGGCACGTCATCAAAGAATCGACGGAGATCATCACGGAATGGACGGTCCCGGCCGGATACTTCGCAGCAGGCGAAACGGAGTGGCTTGTCCACGCATACAACATCGACGGGACCCGCGGGCCGGACAGCAAGGCGTCGTTCATCTGCGTCGCGGCTCCGGATCCGGTTCAGGGCCTCGCAGCGGAGCCGGTTCCTCTGACGACGATCAGCTGGCAGTCAGACGGCCAGGAAGCATACGAGATCACGATCGACGGGGAAGTCGTCAAGAAGGCCTACGGCGTCGGCGTGTACAGCTGGCAGGTGCCGGAACCTCTCGCAGACGGTGAGCACATCATATCCGTCCGGATCCAGGGGATGTACGGACTGTGGTCGCAGCCGGACGAGACGTCGATCTATATCGAAAACGCTCCGGAGACGGAGATCGAGCTCTCGGGTAAGTTTGACATCGACGCCGATCTGACCGTGACCGGGGATCCGGAGTCCGCGCCGGTGCTGCACTGGTACCGGGACGGAAAACGGATCGGAAAAACATCCGGGACCATGACGTTCCGAGACAGAATGGTACTCGGCGAGCATGAATACTTCGTCGAGATCTGGCACGAGAGCGGAAACTACAGCAGGTCGAACACTGTGATCGGATCGATGAACACGCAGGGACCGAAGATCGCCAGGCTCTCCGGCGGGGAGTGGATCGACATCGGGCTCAGCGAGAACAGCACAGACACGCAGGAATTCGAGTGGAACCAGACGGCGGCGTGGCTGCACGTCACGGGCTCGAGGCTCCCGATCCTGGAGACGTCAAAGTACGAGGACCGCTCCGGCTCCTACGACTGCGCGTTCATGAGCACGGAGGAGGCCAAGCGCTTCGAGAAGCTGAAGGGCCAGACGGTCGTGATCAAGAGCAGGAAGGAGAACGTGATCGTCGGAGCGCTGACCTCTCTGAACAAGCGCGTCCTGAAATTCTACACGGCGTACACGTTCACGATCCAGGCGATCGAGTGGGAGGATTTTGTGCAGCATGACGAGACAAATTGATTTTCGGTTCGCCATCGTCCGCGACGGTGCGGATTATGGCGAACTCCGTCCGGTCGACGGGAGTCCGCCGACTCTTCAGATGGACGACAGCGGAGCGATCAAGACGAGCTTGTCCGGAGAATTCCTCACGCCGGAGACAGATGTGAACTGGCTCCGGGATGAGATCCGGCCGGAGATCATCATCGACGGGATCGCGCACAACCTCGGCGTCTACCTTCCAGCGGCCGTGCGGGATCTGGAAGACGAGACGACGAAATACATCCAGGTCGAGGCGTACGATCGCTGCTGGAGGGTGAAGGACAATTACACGGAGAGCCTGATGCACATCGACAGCGGGACGAACTACATCCTCGCGATCGAGCAGCTGCTGACGGCCTGCGGGATCGGTCTGATCTCGGCCACGCCGACGTCGGCCACGCTGACGGAAGCGAGGGAGGACTGGAACATCGGGACGAGTTACCTCGACATCGTGAACCAGCTGCTCTCCGAGATCAATTATAATCCGCTTTGGTTCGACGCGAACGGCCTGGCCGTGCTGGAACCCGCCTCCGTGCCGACTGCGGCCAACATCGAGCACACGCTCGACGACACGGAGATCCAGAGCCTCGTCATCCCGGAACTGTCGAAAGAGCTGGACATTTACACGGCCCCGAATGTGATTATCTGCATATGCAGCAACGCGGACAAGAGCGGCCCGATGGTCGCAACGTCCGAGAACACAAACCCACAGAGCCCGCTGTCGATCGCCAGACGCGGACGCAGGATCGCCAAGGTCTATCAGGTGAGCAACATCGCCTCGGCCTCGGAGCTCCAGGCCTACGCGGACAGGATCCGAAACGAGACGATGATCACCGGCGAGACGATCCTCGCGAAGACGGGCCTGCTGCCGGGCTTCGGCGTGGACGACGTGACCGCGATCCGCTTCGGGGATCTTTTCGCAGTGTGCATCGAGCGGGCATACTCGATGGAACTCGCCCCGGGCGGGGTTATGAATCACACGCTCGAGAAGGTGGTGGTCAATCTTGGATGAAATCATCACGGAAGATCTCGACGACGAGATCGATGAAGAAGAACAGGAAGAGATCGTCCTCGCGACGGTGACGGATGTGTCTGCAAACGGCCTCCGGATCAGGCTCGACGGAGAAGAAGAGGCCGGCGAGAAATACTACAAAGCGAACGCCGGCCAGCGGTACGCGGTGAACGACAGAGTCAAAGTCGAGAAGAACTCCGGCACCTACATCGTCGAGTACGTCGTCGGAAAACCGGGAGCACGCTTCCCAATCCCTTCGGGAGGATCAGACGGCCAGGTCCTGACAAAAGACGGCGCGACGAACTACGCGGTCAAGTGGGCGACCGTGAAAGGAATACCAGCCGGAGGAACTGCCGGACAAGTGCTTGCAAAGAGCACGGCGGACAATTATGCCGTCGCATGGACAGATCCGCACGGCATTCCGACAGGCGGAACGGACGGCCAGGTCCTGACGAAAAACGGCGCAACGAATTATTCCGTCAAATGGGCGGATCAGGCTCGCGACATTCCGACAGGCGGATCAGACGGCCAGGTTCTGACGAAGAACGGCACAACGAACTATTCCGTCAAATGGGCCGATGCACCGCACGAGCTGCCGACAGGCGGAACGGACGGCCAGGTTCTGATAAAGAACGGCACAACGAACTATTCCGTCAAATGGGGAAGCGTGAGCGCGTCTGTCTCGAAGCTGGTAAACGGATACTACGAGCTCGAACTGTCATCGGGCGGAGTGGTCACAGGGAAGAATTCGACGTACAGCATCTCACTCGGCTCGAGCGGGATCCCAATCAACGGGTGCTACCTGAACGGGGCGATCAGGATCGGGGTAAACCAATACCAGTCAACGGTCGGATTCTTCGGAACAACGCCACAATCGAAAAAGACCGTCAGCACGTCGGGAAGCGACGGAGGCTTGTCGGCATTGATAACGGCCCTGAAAGGGTACGGCCTGATCGGATGACGAGGAGGAAAACATGAAATTAATCGAAATCGTGAACGCGAGGGACTCACTGCAAAAACTTGTCGGGCAGGATCTGCCGCTGCGGCTGGCGTACCGGCTGACACGTCTGACGGACGCGATCAACTTCCATCTGAATTTCTACGGATCCGAGCGGATGAAGCTCGGAGAGAATCCGAATCCGGAGCGCCTGGAGGAGCTGGAGAACATGGAGATCACGGACCTGCATCACGAGCGGCTGAAGCTCCCGATCCGGGACGGCCTCGTCCTGTCGGCCGCCGATGTGAAGATGCTCGAACCGTTCATCGAATTCTATGAGGAGGGAGAAACATGAGCGAAAACCCGAAAAACATCGTCAAGGTGAGCTTCGGCGGGGCGAGGGAAGCATACCTCGAGGAAGAAGAGGGCCTCGTCCAGTATGACTACGGCCAGTATCTGATCTTCGAGGACATCGAGCTCCCGGACAGCTACACGGTGCACTTCGGAAACGAAAAAGAGGACGGACTGTCGAAGCCGATGGTCGGAGACGCGAACGGCGTCGAGATCCCGCCGGAGTACATCGAGACCGGCCTGCCGGTCTGGGCCTGGGGATTCCTGCAC
>OCVV011358342.1_pt1 | contig 14736 bp, 11 predicted proteins | sample 1539721 | NCBI WGS metagenome assembly OCVV01 (sample SAMN02144230, study PRJEB22623) | gut metagenome | biome: sheep rumen | host: Ovis aries | place: New Zealand
ATGCGAGCGTAGTTCAGTGGTAGAACACAACCTTGCCAAGGTTGCTATGCGAGTTCGATTCTCGTCGCTCGCTCCATTAAATCATTCAACCAGTCATTTGACTGGTTTTTTTGTACTTATAATCACAAAATAAATCAATCAAAAAATCTCTTCATAATAACGAAGAGTTTCTTAACTTTTTATATTCACATCAAAACTAAACACTAATAATGTTATAAGTGGTTTTAATATTGAGATTATTTTTCTTTATCTTTTCCACCATTTTTAATTTCAAAAATTATTAGAGTTGAGTAAATAGAAATCTCTGCAAATATTGCACTTAAAAAAAGTGTATACTCACCTGTTCCAATTATTGTTTCCAAATATCCACCGACATCAAATAAAACAATATCAAAAAATATAATTCCAATAAGAATAAATATATATGTACTTTTCTTCATTTTTACCTCCCCCGTAAAATGATTTTCAATTCACAAATAAAATATAGTCAATTAGTTTTTACAAGTAAAAATATTTTGTTACATTATTTAAAATATTTTATAGATATAATTATGAATTAAAAAGTCTAGCCAATTTTAACTTCTATGTTTAATTTTTATTAACATCTAGGACTCTTAAGACTCTACAAAATCTAAAAAAGTTCCTACTCTAATGAGCAGGAACAATATGTTTTTTAACTTCACTTTTTTCTTTATGTTGTTTAATGGCAAGTAAGACTATACCAACTAAACATGCGATAACTAAGCAGACTTCTCTAAAGATAGAAAATGGTAATTGATAAATAATGTAATATACTAAGGCTCCAGCTTCATATAAAGTAGAACCAATTTTAACAACGTATTCATTTCTACAGTTTTGAGTAAATGTAGTCGCGATTACTAGTCCTGGTAACAAATAGTTATCCCATTTACCAAACGAGTCTGTTAAGCCCATATAAACGCCTTCTGCAATAACCATTGCACCAAGTGTAATATACATAATGTAAGTAGGAGCTTCCTTATCGTATTTAACTAAGAAATATAACATAATTAAATTTCTAGTAATACCGGTGATAGTAACAATCATTCCCGCCCAAAGGCCTGCAAAAGCTTGATCTAAAATAATAAAGACAAAAGCTATTGAGATTAAAATTAAGAAGTTTTTCTTCTTAACTAAATAGGAGAAAATACTAAGGATAAATCCAATTAATCCAAGTATTTGTCCTGCCCATAATATAGGTGTTAAATTTTGAAAGCTACTAGCAATTAAGTTCCACATTTTATCTTACCATAAAGAAGAATAGAATTAATTTTAAAAAAACGCAATTGTTTTTTATATAATATTTAAAATATTATAAAGTCTAGATTTAATAAAAGAAAAGAGACTCATTTTTGAGCCTCTAATAAGTGTAATTTTAAACTAGTTACCAGCTTTGAATTCGCCCCACATACTATGTAAAGCTTCAGTTGCTTCATCGCCAAAGTCTTTCATGACTGCGCATCTTGCAATTGTATTTTCATCTGGATATTGAGCATCAAATTGTCTTCCTCTTTCTTCAGTTAAGACATTAATCTTATGGTCTTCACCAAAGAAGTATGATAAGTCAACTTCATCAACTTCTGTTGCACCTTCTTCTGCTGCATATAAATCATTGACTAAATCCCAGATTGCATCACATGCAAGAGGAGAAGTATAACCTGTTGCTTCCATGTTCTTAGCAGCAACTTCTGGAAGAGATAAGTAGTTAACGAAAGCTTTAGATGCTTCAACGTTAGAACCTTTTGGCATACACCAACCATCAAACCAAACGTTTGAACCTTCTTGAGGAATTGTGTAATTTAAATAAACTTCTGATTCTTCTGCTGTATCCATAGCATAGACTGCGTCACCTGACCAAGCTAAGTTAGATACTAAGATACCTTTAACGATATCAGATTTACCTTCATCAACTTCAAGAATTGCTTTTTTCTTTAAATCAAGTAAAGCTGCTTTTGCTTTAGTTAATGTTTCTGAATCAACTCTATTAAAGATTTCACTTAAACTATCATTGTATTCTGTTGCAGATAATGTTCCTGCATCAAATTTATTTTTTAATGTCATTAATTCGTTATGATAAACGTGCATTACTGCTGTAAAATATGTATCTCTAACTGAATCTTTGACTGAAATCATATTTGCAAGTGATGTACCATCTTGTGCTACTGGATTCCACTGGAATTCCCAAGAATTAATTTTGTCTGTATCGACTTTTTCTGGATTATATGTATAACCCATTGTTCCCCAGAAATATGGAACAGCATAATCTGAGAAAGAATTCTTCTTGAATAAATCTTTGATGTATGGAGATAAATTGTCATTTACGTTTTGTAAATCCTCTCCATATTTATCTGTTGTTGAGTCATAGCCAAATGATTCAAGCATACCTTCTCTTTGCATCTTTTGAATCATGTAGTCTGAAGGACAAACTAAGTCAGCCTTAATTGATCCTGCTTTAATTTTAGAATACATTTCTTCGATAGTTGAGAATGTTTGGTAATTTACTTCGATAGTTTTACCTGTTTGTTCATAGTACCAATCTTGGAAGCCTTCAATAGTTGATTTTTCTCCATCAATTTGATTTCCGTCATCGTCTGTTGCTTCATAAATGTAGTCTTCAGCATTGTAAACTGTAATAGTTACATCAGCGCTTGATCCACATGAAACTAAACTTCCCATTGAAGCTAAAGCAGCACCTGCTGCAATTAATAAATTAATTTTTTTCATTTGTCCCTCCGTAAATAAGAAAATTAATTAGATTTTTTTAGATTGTTTGTAGTTGTAAACTGAATATCCAATCATTGCTGCAACAATGAATAAGAATAAGATTGTTGAGAATGCCTTTAGTTGAATTGGAATATTTCCCTTTGCTAAAGTACTTTGGACATAAGTAGAAATAGTATTAAAGTTTGATGATGTTGGCTTAGTAAATTCTGTAATAACATAATCATCAAGTGATAATGTTAAAGAAATCATAAAGCCAGATAAGATACCTGGTAAGATATCTGGAATCATAACTTTGAAGAATGCATCTTTTCTTGTTGCTCCTAAATCAAGAGCAGCTTCATATAAAGATGGATCCATTTGTTCAAGCTTAGGTTGAACATTGATAACGACAAATGGAATAGTTAAGACCATGTGTCCAATAATAAGAGAAAATGCACTTGTAGGTAATCCTAAGAAGACAAATAAAATTACAAGTGATAACGCCATAACAATTTCAGCATTAACGATAGGAATTTGTGTTGCAACATTCATAGCAGTCTTAAGTTTCTTACCTAAGAAATGCATACCAACTGCACCTAATGTGCCAAGTATTGTTGATAAAACAGAAGATAACGCTGCAACCCAAATAGTATTCCAAGTTGCTTCCCATAATTTTAATGAGTCTTTATTTTTTGGATTAAATAATAATGTGTATGATTTAACACCAAATCCAGTCCATTGGCCAACGACTTTAGCGTCTGTAAATGAATAGACTACTAAATATACAATTGGTAAATAAAGAAGGATTAACATAAACCATACAAAGAATAAAGCACCGAATTTTTTACGTTTTGCTCTATTTTCTTTCTTTACTAATAAAGCATTAGTTTCATCAGCAGTATAGTTAACTACTTTATTCTTTTTAAGAAGTAAATCGTTATTTTCATTAACGTTTAAATTTTGTTTATTCATTAACGTTTACCTCCTTGTTCTGTGAAATGTCTTTCAAATACAACTGATGCACCGATTAAGATAAGCATTAAGATTGCATATACTGAACCAACATTTAACTGAGATAATAAGAATTTGTTTTCAATTAAACCACCAATTAATGTGATTGTTCTTCCTGATAATGCATCTGTAATGACGTATGATGACATTGTTGGCATGAAAGTCATAGTAATTGCAGATACAATTCCTGGAATTGTCATAGGAATAATAGTTTTAACAAAGACATCAAATGGATTTGCGCCTAAATCTGCTGCAGCTTCAATTTGACTCTTGTCAAGTTTTAACATTGTGTTATATAAAGGTAAGATTGCAAATGGTAAATAGTTATAAACCATACCAATAATTGAAGTTACCCAAGGCATTGTACGATAATCAATACCAATTAATAGAAGCATATCTCTAGTTGCAGTAGTTCTAATAACAAAGTTGATCCACATAGGTAATAAGAATAAGTAAACTACAATCTTATTTTTGTTATATTTAGAATTTGCAAGAATATATGCAATAGGATAAGCAAGGATAATACAAATTACTGTAGTTAATGCTGCTACACCTAAAGAAGTACCAATGACTTTGAATGTAGCATTAGAGGCATCTCCTGCAAAAACATCTTGGAAGTTTTGTAGAGTAAAATTGCCCTGTTTATCAGTAAAAGCATAGAAGAAGATAAGTAAGATAGGAAAAATAACAAAGAGTACTAAGAATGCAGCATAAGGAATAGTTAATGCTTTTCTTGGTTCACTTACGTGATTCTTAGTCTTCTTAACTGCCTGACCTTGTGAACTAGGCATGTTTCTTATCTCCACCTTTTAATGTGACATCAAGACCATCTTCTTTAATAACTAAAGCAACATGGTCATTTAAGTTCCATAAGTCTGGTGTATTAACGATGAACTCTTCTTCACTTTCATCATCCCAAACTGTAACTTCGTAGTGGTCACCTAAATAAATCATATTAATGATTTCACCATTGATTGGTGAAGCATCAAGGTTATCTGATAATTCCATATCATCAAAACCAATTTCAACAGTTACCTGTACATCTTCAATATCTTTTACTTCTCCTCTTTCATCTACTAAGATGCCATCTTCATTAAGCTTGCATCCTGGGAAAAGTTTTAAGAAATCAAATTTATGATGGATACCTGCAAAGGATACGTTGTAATGCTTTGTAATATGTCCATCGAAATAGTTAGATGTAAATGGTTTTTTCATGATTTGGATATTTGTTGGTTCAACATAAATTCCAACGACATCACCTTCATGATATTCTTTTGTTGATTGGCAAATTAATTCATTTTTACCAACCATCATAATGTATTCGTAATGGATACCTTTGAAAATCTTTGAAACAATAGTTGCTTTAACTACTGCATCATCGTTGTTTGTAATTTCAACGTCTTCTGGTCTAATGACAACGTCAACTTTTTCGTTTTTATTAAACTTACCTTCATCTGCAGGATCAGATGCCCAAGTTGCACCTAAGAATTTAATCTTATTGTCTTTTAAGACTGTACCTGTATAAATTGATGATTCACCAATAAAGTCTGCAACGAATGCATTAACTGGTTCATCATAAATTTCTTTTGGAGTACCAACTTGTTGAATTTCACCATCACTCATAACAACGATAGTATCTGACATTGTTAAAGCTTCTTCTTGATCGTGAGTAACATAGATAAATGTAATACCTAATTTCTTATGCATTTCTTTTAATTCGAGCTGCATTTCTTTTCTCATCTTTAAGTCAAGAGCACCTAAAGGTTCATCAAGAAGTAAGATTGTTGGTTCGTTAACTATTGCTCGAGCAATTGCAATACGTTGTTGTTGACCGCCTGATAAAGTGGAAACTGCTCTTTTTTCAAAGCCTTCAAGGTCAACTAACTTAAGTGCTCTTTTAACTTTAGCGTCAATTTCTGCTCTAGTTAATTTTCTCATCTTATAAGTTGGATTACCTTCTTCATCAAGAACAGGTGAACCATCTTTATTTAAGATAGGTTTATTTAAATCAGGAAGTCTTTTGTATTGAAGACCAAATGCGATATTTTTATAAATGTTTAAATGTGTGAATAAAGCATATCTTTGGAAGACTGTATTAATAGGTCTTTTATAAGGTGGCAGTAAAGAAATATCTTGTCCATCTAATAAGATCTGACCTTCTGTAGGCATTTCAAAACCTGCAATCATTCTAAGAGTAGTAGTTTTACCACATCCAGAAGGGCCAAGGAAAGTTACGAATTCACCTTTTTTAATTTTCAAATTAAAGCTTTCTACAGCATAGACTTCTGAATCATCATATCTTTTTTTAACATCATTTAATTCAATAATGTATTCGTTATTATTTAATTCGTTTCCCATATCTAATCTCCATATAATTAAAAGTTTGGTGGGCTACTGACCCAAATGACTTTTGCTACTTTATCTTTAACATTCTTTAAATAATGATCTTTAGTACTATCGAAATAGAAAGTTTCGCCTTTCTTTACTCGATAAGCTTTCTTATCAATTTGTAAGAGAATTTCTCCTTCAAGAACATAACCAAATTCTTGGCCTTCATGAGGATAATCAATTTCAGTTTCTGCATTAGGATTAATTTCTACTAAAATTGGTTCCATCTCATTCTTTTGAGAATTAGTGACTAGCCAGTCTATTGTATATCCTGGATATTCTTTAACAAAATAATCATCTTTTTTGAAAACAACTTGTTCTTTATTACTTTCATCTTCAAAAAAATCAGATAATGTTGTTCCAAGCGCAAGAACAATATCTTCTAAAGTTGAAACACTAGGTTCAGTTAAATCATTTTCTAACTGTGAAATATAACCTTTGGTTAATTCAACTCTATTAGCAAGTTCTTGTTGGGTAAGATTATGTAAGGTTCTTAATTCTTTAATCTTTTTTCCAATTTGCATCGACTATTCTCCTTTCTAAAAAGTTTGAAATTCTTAATTAAAAAGTTTAGTAGTTGTAAACTTAACGAAATAATATTAATTAGTTTATATATATAAATCAATACCTTTTTTTAAAAATAAATTATTTATTTTTTACATGTAAATTTCATAAAATTCTATATCAATTTTTTCACTCTAAAAAAGGCCAAAAATTGGGTCAAAATCATTCAATTTTAATAAATATTAACTATTGACAATTTGTCATCTTTTTTCAATTAGTTTTAAAGATACAATTTTAACGTATTATAACACTTTTAAAGAGTATAAAAAAACCACGGTTAATTCCGTGGTTTGAATTTGTAGATTTACTAAAAACTAGTATGATTTTCTACGAGCCATTTCTGACTTCATTTTTCTCTTAAGACCTGGTTTTAAGTAGAATTCTCTCTTCTTAGCTTCTGTTAGGGTACCAGCTTTGTTAACCTGTCTCTTGAATCTGCGTAATGCATCATCGATTGTTTCGTTTTCTCTAACGATTGTTTTTGGCATAAAATTCACCCCATTTCACAAGCAGTTTGCTTTGACCATTAAAGATTATATTAAAGGCAATACCTAAAATCAATTAAAATTTTCAAAAATTGAACATTTTGTATTTTATGGTAGTTAAAGTAAAGATGCTTTAAATTCAGTCCACATGTTGTCTACTAATCTTTTTCCTTCTTCACCGAAATCTCTTTGGATGACGCAGCGAGCTAAAGTATCTTCATCTGGATACTGAGTATCAAATTGTCTTCCTCTTTCAGATTTTGGAATATTGATGAAATGATTTTCACCAAAGAAATAAGATAAATCTACTACGTCGTTATTTTCAGAATCTTCTCCTGCATCATACATATCTTTAACTAAGTTCCATATTGAATCACATGATAAAGGTGAAGTATATCCTGTTGCTGCCATATTATTTGCAGCGATTTCTGGGCTTGAGAAGAAATTAACAAATGCTTTAGAGGCTTCAATATTAGCGCCTTTGCACATTGACCAAGCATCAAGCCACATATCAGAGCCTTCTTCAGGAACATAATATTTTAAATTAAGTTCAGGTTCTCCTCCATCCATTGCGTAAACTGCGTCTCCCGACCAAGCAAGGTTTGCAACTAGATTTCCCTTAATCATTTCGTTTTTACCATCATCAACTTCAAGCTGAACTAAACCATCAAGTTTTTCTAATTCTTTTTTTACTTTGTTTACAGTTTCTGCATCAGATTTATTAAATACTTCACTTACTTTTGAGTTATAAGTATCTGCATCTAAAGTACCATTCTTATATTGTTTGGAATAAGACATTAATTCATCGTGATAGACACGCATTACTCCAGTAAAATATGTCGCACGAATTGAATCTTTAATAGAAATCTTTCTACCGGTGATAAGATTTCCTTCTTTATCTAATGGATTCCATTGGAAATTCCAAGATTTAACTGATTCTTCATCAACTACTTCTGGATTATATGTAATACCAATTGTTCCCCAGAAATATGGCACTGCCCAATTTGAGAAGCCATTTTTCTTAAAGACCTTTTTTAAATATGGAGATAAATTATCATTAACATTTTGTAATTCACTTCCATATAAATTTGTATTTTCATCAAAGCCATATGGTTCAAGCATATTGTTATCTCTCATCTTTAAGATAACGTAGTCTGTTGAGCATACTAAGTCAGGTTTAATTTGTCCAAGTTCAATTTTTGTGTACATTTCTTCAATAGTAGAATAGTTCTGGTAATTGACTTTAATAGGTGTACCAGTTTCTTTTTCATACCATTCTTCAAAAGCTGCGATAGAGCCTTTTCTTCCTTCAATAGTATTTCCATCTCCATCTGTGCCTTCATCAATATAATCTGCAGCATTGTATACAGTTAATGTTAATGTATTATCACATGAAACAAGTGATGGCATGCTTAGGAACGTCAACGCACACGCAGTGATTAATCTAAGTTTTTTCATTTTTTCTCCTTAAAATTGTTTATTTAATAAACACAACTTCTTTATATTAAACTTTTTTATTTTTAAAATAAAAGATAAAGAAAGCAAATAATTAAATTTGTATTAATTTTAATTCTTATAATAAAGAATCAAAAATCAATTTTCTTATACAAATTATCTGATGTTTTTAATATAATTAAAAAGAAGAATTATAAATATGAACTATATCCCATTAAACTTACAAAGCGGTTATTCCTTATTATCTTCAACATTAAGAAATGAAGATATTGTTTTAGGATGCAAAGAATTTAATCATGAAGCATGCGGTCTTTGTGATAATAATAATTGTTTTGGCTTTCCTACTTTTGATAAAGTTTTAAGAAAAAATAATATTAAACCATTACTTGGTTGTACATTAAATTTAGATAATACAAAACTTGTAGTCTACATTCAAAATGAACAAGGATATTTAAATTTATGTAAGATTCTTGCTTTAGAAAATAAAACTAAAAAAGATATTGAACCATATTTAGAAGGATTAATTGGTATTCTTCCTCTTTCCTCTATTGAAAGTGCTAAAGAAGAAGAAATTGCTAAAAACATTTTCTCTCTCTTAAAAGGATTTGAGCATTCTTTTATTGGTATAGAATATTACTCTAAAGAAGATAAAAATAAAGTCGAATATATTAGAAGTTTTGCTTTGAAACATTCTTATAATTTAGTAGCCTTCCCTCGTCATTTATATTTAAAGAAGGAAGATGATTTTATTTTAAAAATCGTTGAAGCTATTAAAAATAAAGATAATCTTAAATTAAATGATGAATCAGTAGGTCCTTACTATTTCTTAAGTGAAAAAGCAGTCAATGCTATTTACACAGAAGAAGAAATTAAAAATACCCATGTTATTAAAGAATTAATTAATTTTGATTTCTTTAAGAAAAGAGGTAAACTCCTTTCTTATCCTGTAGAAAATAAAAAAGACAAAAAAGATTATATTTATTCTCTATGTTTACAAAGAAGTAAAGAAAGAAATCTATTTTTAAACGAAGATTACATCAAGAGATTAAAATACGAATTAGACATCATCGAAAAAATGGGATATCTAGATTATTTTTTAATTGTCAGTGATTATGTTAATTACGCGAAAAAAGAAAATATTCCTGTCGGTCCTGGTAGAGGCTCTGCCGCAGGTGCATTAATTTCTTATCTACTTGGTATTACTGAAGTAGATCCTTTAAAATACGATTTAATGTTTGAAAGATTCTTAAATCCTTCTAGAGTTACTCTTCCTGATATCGATATTGATATTGCAGATATTAATAGACAAGATATCTATAATTACATTGAAAATCGTTATTCAAAAAATCAAATGTCATACATTGTTACTTTCCAAGAAATTGGTCCAAAACAAGTATTCCAAGATTTAGGTAAAGTCTTCTCTATCAACCAGATGGATATTAATAATTTATCAAATGCTACTAGAGGATTTGATACTTTAAATGACGCGCTTAAAAACTCTAAAACATTAATTAAATTATCATCAGATTCATATTTTAAAAGGATCATTGATTTAGCATCAAAAATTTATGGTCTACCTAGACAAACTTCTATTCACCCTGCTGGTATTATTTTAAATGAACAAGATTTAACTGAAGTCTTACCTACATTTAGAACTGAACAAGGATTAATCTGTGAAATTGAAAAAGATTATATTGAAGATTTAGGTTTCTTAAAGATGGATATTTTAGGTTTAAGAAATCTAACTTTAATTAATAACATTGAAAAGCAAATTAATAAAATTAATTCTAACTTTAACTTAAAAGATATCCCATTAAACGATAAAAAGACTTTTGAAATTCTCAATTTAGGATTCACTTCTTATTTATTCCAGCTTGAAAGTGAAGGTATTACTAAGTCATTAGAAAAAGTTAAGATCAATTCTTTTGATGATTTAGTTGCGCTCCTTGCTTTATATAGACCAGGTCCAATGGATAACATTCCTTTATTTATTGAAGGCAAGAATCATCCAGAAAAGATTAAATATTTACACCCATTGCTAGAAAAGACACTTAAATCTACTTATGGAGTTATCGTTTACCAAGAACAAATCATGCAAATCGTCCAAGATATTGCAGGTTTTAATCTTGGAGAAGCTGATTTATTTAGACGTGCTATCTCTAAAAAAGATGCCTCAAAATTAAGTGAATTAAAAGAAAAATTCTTATTAGGTGCAAAAGCAAATAAAATTAACGATGATGTTGCTTTAAAAATTTTTGAATTAATCGATAAATTTGCTAATTACGGTTTTAACAAATCTCACTCAGTAGCATACGCATTAATTACTTATCGTATGGCGTATTTAAAAGCAAATTATTCAAAAGAATTCTATGCGACAATCTTTAACGGAGTAACACTAGGTTCTCCTCAATATGTAAAGCTCTTAAAAGAATTAAAATATTTCAATTTAACTTTAGGATTACCTTCAATTAATTTATCTTCTTCAACTTACGAAATTAAAGGTAATACTTTAATTATTCCTTTCACTGCTATTAAAGGGCTACCTTCTACTTTAGGTGAGGCTATTGCTTATGAAAGAAAGAAAAATGGTCTTTTTAATGATGTCGACACATTTGTCGCGAGAATGCGTGAATATAATTTATCAGAAGATAATCTTTCCAAAATGATTGATGGAGGATGTTTTGATGAATTTAATCATTCACGTCTATCTCTCCACCAATCAATTAAAGCCTTTATGCAGTATGCTGATATTGCATATAATATCTCTTTATTTGATAACTCAAGCGAAGTTTTTAGACCAAAAGTCAATGAAAGAGATGAAGATGAAGACATGAAACTTCAACGTGAATATGAAGTTTTAGGAATCATGTTATCTTCTTCACCACTTAAAAAATATGAAAAATTTATTCGTGAGCACAAAGTTAAAAGTGTCGCTTCTCAAATAAATAAAAAAGGTGACACAATGATTACTATTTTTGTCAACGAAATTAAAGAAATTAATACTAAGAAAAAAGAAAAAATGGGTATTATTCACGGCTTTGATTCTTCTATGGATATTGAAGTTACATTATTTACAAAAACTTACGAACAATATAAAAAAGTTGTTTATGAAAATGAATGTTTTGCATTTAAAGGATATTTTAGAAACGATGAAAATTATGGAATATCATTTATTGCAAACGAAGTAATTAAAATGGAGGCATAAAATGAAATTATATGTAATTGACGGAAACTCACTTCTCTTTAGAGCGTACTTTGCAACTTCCTTCACAGGAAACATTATGAGAAGAAAAGATGGTTTCCCTACTAACGCAATTTTTGGTTTCTCCAATATGATTACTAAAATCGTTTCTTCTTTAGAACAGGGAGACGAAATTGTCGTTGCCTTTGATAAAGGTAGTAAAACCTTTAGACATCAAGCAATGCCTGAATATAAAGCTCAACGTAAAGAAACTGACCTAGATTTAGTCGCACAACTTCCAGTAGCACGTGAAATGCTTGATGCTATGAACATCAAATATTATGAAGTTGATGGATATGAAGCAGACGATATTGCAGGTACTGTGGCAAAACTTGGTTCAAAAGAAGGTATTGAAACAATTTGTTTTACTTCTGATAAAGACTATTTGCAGTTAATTGATGACCATATTACTGTAAGAATGCTAAAAAAAGGTCTTACTGATGTAGTTGATATGACTGCACCATTATTAAAAGAAACAATGGGCTTAACTCCTGAACAAATCAAAGATTTTAAAGGTTTAATGGGTGACCCATCAGATAACTTAAAAGGTATTCCTGGGGTTGGAGAAAAAACTGCAGTTAAATTATTAAATGAATACGGATCTTTAGAAGCTATCATTGAAGGTATGAAAGGCCAAAAATCCAAGATGGCAGAAAAGATTCTTCTCAATCAAGAAGATGGTAAAAAATGCAAATTTATGGCAACTATCGTTACTGACGTACCTTTACCATTCACATTAAATGATTTAGTTTATCAAGGTTATAGTTACAACGAATTATCATCATTTTATTCTAAATATGAATTCTTCTCTTTAGCAAAAAAACTTAAACCTTGTCACATCTCCTCTACTAATGAAAAGAAAGAAGAAATTAAGCAAGAAATTATCGAGATAGAAGTAAAAGAATTAAAGAATTTTAAAGAAATCAAAAATCCAGAATATCTTATCTTAGATATAGAAAAAGGTAATTACCACCTTTCTCAAGTTAATGGATTATATTTTAATGTCGATAATGAAGTCTATTATTTACCTAGAAATAAATTTAACGATAAAGATTTTATCGCTTATATGAAAGATGAATCTATACCTAAAAAGACATATGATTTTAAAGCACTTAAAGTTGCTTTATCTTATTTAGGTATTGAAGTTAACGGCCTAAAATACGACCTAACTTTAGCCTCTTACCTAATTAACCCTGCTTTAAATAATGACCAAGTATCAATTTACGGATATTATGGAATTAATTTACTTTTAAAGAATGAAGAAATTTCTCTATTTGAAGATAATGGAGAATTTAAACTTATGGCATATTATCTTCCTCAAGTAGAAGAAGCTTCTTTAAAAGAATTAAAAGAAGGAGAACTCTTATCTTTATATAACGATATTGAACTCCCTTTATGTGATATTCTTGCACGTATGGAAATAGAAGGTTTCCCATTAAATAAAGATGTCTTATCATCTATTAACCAAGAATATCAACTTAAATTAGATGAATTAACAAAACAGATTTATGATTTAGCAGGATATGAATTTAATATTTCTTCTCCTAAGCAAGTTGCAGAATTACTATATACTAAACTTGCTTTACCTCACGGCAAAAAAGAATCAACTTCTGTAGAAGTTTTAAACGAACTTGCTTCATCTCATCCAGTAGTACCTTTAATTATTGAATATCGTAAATATTCTAAATTAATTTCTACTTATACAACTGGATTACTATCTTATCTACATGAAGATAACAAGATTCATACTACCTATAACCAAGCATTAACTCAGACTGGAAGACTTTCTTCTTCTGATCCAAACTTACAAAACATCTCTACTCGTTCTGAAGAAGGTAAAGCTGTAAGAAAAGCTTTCTTCTATGATGATGAAGATACTTATATGCTCTCTTTAGATTATTCTCAAGTTGAACTTAGAGTATTATCAGCAGTTGCGTCTTCTCAAGATTTAATTGAAGTCTTTAATAAAGGAGAAGATATTCATACCGCGACTGCAATGAAAGTCTTTAACTTAACAAAAGAAGAAGTAACTTCTGATATTAGAAGAAAAGCTAAAGCAATTAACTTTGGTATCATCTACGGTATTTCTGACTGGGGACTTTCCGATCGAATCGATATGAGTCCAAAAGAAGCTAAAGCAATCATTGAAACTTTCTATAACAAATATCCTGAAATTAAAGAATATTTTGTTAAGACAATCGATGACGCTAGAGAAAAAGGTTACTGCAAAACTTTATATGGAAGAAGAAGATATGTTCCAGAACTCTCTTCTGATAATTATATGACTCGCGAATTTGGTAAACGTGTCTGTATGAATGCACCAATACAAGGTACTGCTGCAGACATCATGAAAATTTGTATGATCAAAGTCGACAAATTCTTAAAAGAAAACAATTATAAAACTAAAGTAGTTCTTCAAATTCACGACGAACTTATCTTTAAAGTTCCTAAAGAAGAAAAAGATTTCATTGTTCCTTTACTAAAAGAAGTAATGGAAAATTGTGTTGAATTAAAAGTTAAATTAGAAGTTGAAGGAAGTCTTGCTAAAACTTGGTACGACTGCAAATAAGGAGGTCTTATGCCTGAATTACCTGAAGTAGAAACTGTTAGAAGAACCTTAGAAGCAAACTACGTTAATAAGAAGATTGTCAAAGTAGAAGTTCTTTATGAAAGAATGATTAAATCACCTTTAGATGAATTTATTAATAAAGTAACTTCATCTACTATTTCTTCCTTTGGAAGAAGAGGCAAATATTTATTAATTAATTTAGATAATGGTTATACTATTATTTCCCATTTAAGAATGGAAGGTAAATATTTTCTTCGTGAAATTAACGAAGAATTATCTAAATACACTCGCGTAATTTTCAC
>OCVV011350540.1_pt1 | contig 14735 bp, 15 predicted proteins | sample 1539721 | NCBI WGS metagenome assembly OCVV01 (sample SAMN02144230, study PRJEB22623) | gut metagenome | biome: sheep rumen | host: Ovis aries | place: New Zealand
TGCGGAAAGGAATAATACTTTTTTCATGTTATTATGATAGTTTTATTGTTGTTATCGATGTGCTGACAAGTAACGACGGAGGCTGGGATTATTTGTTCATCACCAACCGGACAGAGTGGCCTGCGGCGCGTGCCGTGGTGTAGAAATCCAGTCCGGAAGACTGGAAATAGAGTTCGTAGGCCGAGTCGTCGGTATAGTAGGATGCTGTCCAGTAGCAGCCATAGGTGCCCACAAGGTTGACGTTGGTGCCGTCGCGGTAGCCGCCTGCAGGCAGAAAGACCGCTCCGGCAGACTGCATGAGGTTCCAGTCGCCAACAGTGTAAACGTTGGTTTGGAAACCTTCGATGCTGCCAGGGTTGAAGGTGACGTTGGCAGGGAGTTCCCACTTGTCTGGCAGAAGCACGATGCCGCCCATGTCGGTGCCGGCAGGCCCCACATTCTCGATGGTGGCCAAGGCACGATGGAGCGAGGCATCGCGGCGGTAATACAACAGGTACTGCCATTCTTGATAGGTCAGCGTGCGCCACTGCCCTACCTTGTTGCCACCATTGGAAATGGCATTGTGCTGTCCCCAGTCATACTCGGTTCTGGCGATATCGGCTTCGCCGGGTGCATAATGCGAGCTGGTGTCGTCTGTGGCATAGGGCATGAGGTCGTTATAGCCCGACGTGCCCCAGCCAAAGAGGTCTATCCAGCGACTATTGGTGGTGTCTATCAGCACATTGCCTGTACCAATCACATCGTACTGGTTGCTGGCAAAGCGCCACTGGCGAGTAGTGGCCTGATACTGGAGATTGCCTTGGGCGAAGACCACGGTGACGGTGTCGGCAACGCTGTAGCGGGCATTGATGGCACCCACAGTAGGATAGAGCGGTTTTTCGACCACGGGTTCCTCAGGCTTGCAGGCGCAAAGAACCAGCGTGGCTAGCAGTGGTAGGAAGGTGTATTTGATAGTATGTTTCATTATCTTATAACTTAACCTTTGTTTAACGGCAAAAATAACTATTTATTGTCCTAAACGGTTGTTTTAACAGCGTGCAGATTCCTCTGCCTGTTTTTGTATCGCAAGTTAGGGGAAGACTAGCGGATTACGGGATAAGGAGCAGAACAAAGATTGCGGCAACATGACTTCGTCAACGCTTCGTCACAGCGTTGATTTTTCGTTTTGCCCATGACAATAATAGTGAAGATAAAGAGCAAGACGGTGTCGTGGCAACGACATTCGTACTAGGGGCCTTAGCAGCTCCTACTACAGCACAACGCGCAAAAAACATAGTGTATGACCCAGGATGGGGCTGTATGATTGTTGGCCCGTCGTGGGCGCAAAATACTTATTTTTTTATTAATTCATTTTTTATTCGTATCTTTGCAACCTCAAAAAATGTACATTTATTAATACTAATTATTCATTATATGTATACGATATTGCATAAAGAGAAGCTCACCAGTAACGAGCTTTACTTGATGGAAATCAAGTCTCCCTGGATTGCCGAGAGCGGTAAACCCGGCCAATTTGTTATCGTTATTCCTGATGCCAAGGGCGAACGTGTGCCCCTGACCATCTGCGACATCGACAAAGAGAAAGAGAGTGTCACGATCGTTTACCAGGTTGTTGGTGACAGCACCCGCAAACTGGCTGAAATGAACGAAGGCGATGCCGTTTTTACCATTGTAGGCCCATTAGGACGCCCCAGCGAGCTGCTGGAAGTCCCCGAGGACGAGCGTAAGAACCTCCACGTGCTCTTCGTGGCTGGCGGCGTGGGTACTGCCCCTGTCTATCCCCAGGCCAAATGGTGCCGCGAGCACGGCATTGCTTGCGACTGCGTGTTGGGTGCCCGCACCAAAGACCTCATTTTCTTCGAGGACAAGATGCGCAGCGTGGTCGACAACCTCTATCTGATGACCGATGACGGCTCCTATGGCGAGCATGGCCTGGTTACCAATAAGATCAAGTCTCTGGTTCAGGAAGACGGCAAAGTATACACCCACTGCGTGGCCATCGGCCCCATCCCCATGATGAAATTCACCTCCCTGCTGACCAAGGAGCTGAATCTGAAGACCATCGTCAGCATGAACTGCATGATGGTGGACGGCACCGGTATGTGCGGCGCCTGCCGCGTGACCGTGGGCGACAAGGTGAAATTCACCTGCGTCGATGGTCCCGAGTTCGACGGCCATCTGGTTGACTTCGACGAAGCCGGCCGCCGTCTGAAGAAACCCGATGCCAAGAAATACCGTATTGCCACTGCCGCTTCTGAAGGCGGTCCCGTCGACCACCGTTGCAACCTCACCGATGCCGTGGAGACCGAGATAGCCAAGGCCACCAAGCGCGAGAAACCCGAGGAGCAAGACCCCATGGTGCGTGCCACCAACTTCGAGGAGGTCTCCTATGGCTTCACCGAGACCCAGGCTGTTGCCGAGGCCAAACGCTGCCTGCACTGCAAAAAGCCCATGTGCCGCACCAAATGCCCCGTGAGCATCGATATTCCCTCATTCATCGCTGCCGTTGCCGAGAAGGACTTCCGCAAAGCCGGTGCCATCATCGCCCAGGATTCTTCCTTGCCCGCCGTGTGCGGTCGTGTGTGCCCCCAGGAGAACCAGTGCGAAGGCAAATGTATCCTTGGCGTGAAGGGCGAGCCTATCGCCATTGGAGCCCTGGAGCGCTTCGTGGCTGACTGGAACCGCGAACACAAGGACAACAAACCCGTCGAGAAACCTGCCAGCAATGGTGTTAAGGTTGCCATCATCGGTTCCGGTCCTACCGGTCTGACCTGTGCCGGCGACCTCGCCAAGATGGGCTACGATGTGACCATCTTCGAGGCCCTGCACCACGCCGGCGGCGTGCTCGTCTACGGTATCCCCGAATTCCGTCTGCCCAAGCAGAAAGTGGTGGAGCCCGAGATTGAGAACCTCAAGAAACTGGGTGTGAAGATCGAGACCAACGTCATCGTTGGCAAGAGCGTCACCATCGACCAGCTCTTCGACGAGCACGGCTTCAAAGCCATCTATATCGGCAGTGGTGCCGGTCTGCCCAAGTTCATGGGCGTGCCCGGTGAGACCCTCGTGGGCGTTATCTCCGCCAACGAGCTGCTGACCCGCACCAACCTCATGCACGGCTACGACGAGAGCTATGCCACTCCTATCGTTCTCGGCAAGAGAGTTGCCGTCATCGGTGGTGGTAACGTGGCCATGGATGCTGCCCGTACGGCCAAACGTCTCGGCAGCGAGGTCCATGTCATCTATCGTCGTGACCAGGCCAACATGCCTGCCCGTCGCGAAGAGGTGCACCACGCCATGGAAGAGGGCATCGAGTTCAACTTCCTCACCAACCCCACTGCTTTCATTGGTGACGAGAACGGCAATGTGGCCGCTATGCGTTGCGTGAAGATGCAGCTGGGCGAACCCGATGAGAAGGGCCGTCAGAAGACCAGCACCATCGAGGGTAGCGAGTTTGAGATTCCTATCGACACCGTCGTCGTGGCTTTGGGTACCAGCCCCAACCCCCTCATCAAGAGCACCACTCCTGGTCTGGAGACCGAAAGCTTTGGCGGTTTGAAGATCAACGACCACACGATGACCACCCGCGATGGCGTATTTGCTGGCGGCGATGCCGTTAGCGGTGCTGCCACCGTCATTCTGGCCATGGGTGCCGGCCGTGCCGCTGCCAAGGGCATCGACGAGTACCTCCAAGCTCACAAATAATCGTTACAGAAATACACATCCTGTAAATAAAGAGGGTGTCCAGTTAGGGCACCCTCTTATTTATTAGCTCCGTGCAGCAGATCTGATTCTCACTTTCCATCGGCACAATACCGAGCAAAGCCCCCCCTCGATCTCGTGTATAGTACCAATCTTTCTTTTTGTCGCTACTATTCTCCTTGACACTTGGTGTCACTATCGAAAGTCAACAGGAGTTTCTTCATTCCGGGAAGCTGTAATGCACAGTTTTCACTGACACCCACACTGCTAAACCCATTATGGTTGTATACCTCTTCGTGGCTGTTGAAAAACCAGTCGAATATAGACTAGGAGCCATTACACCAAATTCGCAGTAATGGCATCGGGCAAAACCACACTGAATTCATGGATGTCACAATCGGCATAAGGTGCGGAATAAGAAAGTGCGGGATGCAAAGAGTGATAATTGGCACTCAAAAAAATTAAGGGCTACCTAGAGGACAGCCCTTACATCACTTTATTAACATTAAAAATATGATTCCTGTAGATGTATAATTGCCTGTATTATTTAGAGGGTTTGGCATCAAAACCAGATTTCTTCTCCATCTTTGGTTTTTGATCTTTGCCATGCATTTGCTTCTGTCGCTCTTTTTCTAAAGAATTGCGGAACTCTTTGAGCTGTTCAGGGGTGAGGACTTCGTCGATTTGGAGACGGCAGCGATACATTTCCTTGGAGATTTCTGCCATTATCTGACTCTCGCGGTCGAAAAGAGGGAAAAGGATGGAGGACTGGTCTCCCTCCTTGGAATTGAGACCACCAATCTGTATGCGGATTGCATGCAGCTCGTTTTTCAGCTTGGAAACCTCTTTTTTAGTTTTTTCGGTAATATTCTCTATCCGATTTTTTTGTATGGCAGTGAGGTTGCTCACCATTTTTTCCACCTTCGGAATTTCGTCCTTTGGCATAGGGCCGCGGAAAGGTTTTGACTGTTGCGCAAAGACCATTACTGGAAAAAGGAAAGCAAAAAGGAGTGCCAAAGTGTTTTTCATAAGTCGTATTCTTATAGTTTCAAAGAGGACAATGATAGCAAATTAGTTTAACAATGCATCAACGAGGTAGGCCTCATAGCAGGTGTTGTTGTCGGCATAGTTTGCATGGTAGTCATACACGGCTGCCAGATCGTCAGCTATTTGAGCAGAATCATAAGTGCGGGTGTACATGGATGCAAACCTAATTCCTACTGCGAAAACCGCACACGCGGCCACCACGGCCGATACTCTCTTGAATCCCCATTTGGGTTTGGGAGGTTCTGCCACCAGCAGAGGTTTCTTTTTCACCTCAGCCATTACGGCCTGGATGACATCCACCTTGCCGGGATACCTTAACTCACGGAGTTGTTGTATAAACATATCGTCAGTCATAATTAGAAATTATATTTTTTCTCCATTTACAATTGTTTTCTTAGCTTTTCAGCCTTCGTTGGACAGCATTTTTTTCAAGTTCTTGCGGGCTCGGAAAATCAGAGATTCTACCTTGGCCACAGAACATTGCATCACATCGGCAATATCGTTATAAGAGAAATCGTTGAAGGTATAGAGCACCAAAGCAGTGCGTTGTTCGGAATGGAGGCGACCGATAGCTGCATATAGAGTGCGGTAGCGTTCGTCCTGCACGATGGCTTGCTCGACGTTGTTGTCGTCGGAGGCTATCTCCGGAGCATTGGAATCGTCCTGGGAGGTCACCCAACGCGAGTTATGCTTGATTTCCTTACAAACCACATTGACTGTGAGGCGATAAATAAAAGTACTCAGTTTCGACTGGAACTTGAATCGGGGCAAGGCATAATAGAGCTCGACAAACACTTGCTGCGTCATCTCAGCTACATCAATCTTTGGCCCTCCTATTTTGAAACACAGGTTGGCAACGATGTCCTGATACTCGCGGACTATCTCTTCGTACCGATTGACGTTTCCTGCCAGTATGTCATTTATGACAACCTCTTCATTCATTGTCGGAACTATTATTATGTACAGAATTTGCAATTTTTATTGCAATAATAGGATTATTATTTTTATTGGTTCTCTGCATTTTATTATCATTATCCCCCAATGTGCCTATTAGGACAGGTATAAACGAATGTCTACTTATATTTAAAATCCTCTATTTCGCGGCGGTCGCGCTTGGTGGGACGCCCCGAACCGCGGTCGCGTTTTTCGAAAGAATATTGTCTGATGAACTGGATGCGGTCATATTCTTCTTGGGGAGTGCGATCTATCATGTAGTTCTCCACCAGCTTGGCCCCTACCCTGTTGCCGAGGAGTTCCTTCACCTCTATCACTTTGTGGAGTTGTTCGATGGTCAACTCATAGACCTCTCCGACCTTTATCTCGTGCGAGGGCTTTAGGGGTTGCCCATTCATGCGGATATGACCGGTGCGGCATGCATCAGTAGCAAGGCTGCGCGTCTTATACAGACGCACAGCCCACAGATATTTATCTAAACGAATAGCTTCCAATATTCTTCTTGTATTGTTTTATGTTTGAGTGTGTTATTAGTTTGTTCTAAAGTCGTAGGTGATTGTGCCGGTCTGCACTTCTGGGGCATCCTCCTTGGCACTGAATTTGGCCTTGCGGGCAGCTGCCTTGGCTTGGTTGACATATCCGGCATCCGTCAGGGTGGAGCCTTTCTCGGGGGCCGACACCTGCGTGACATTTCCGGCACGGTCAACCCATATCTTCACCACCACTTTGCCTTGTTTGTTGGTTCCTCCTTGGGGCGAAGGAAGAGCTTTGGCACTTCGGCCGCTCAGGCTGAAGCCTGCACCGCCTTTGCCGGGTGTTCCGTCGTAACGGTTGCTGTTGGGGTCGCCACCAGCCTTGCCTTGGTTGCCGGAGCCGCTAGTGATGCCTTCGCTGCCGCCCTTCTGGCTACCGGTGGCCCTATTGCTTCTGTTGAAGAGGGCCTTGGTGTTGATCTCGGGTTCCTTGGGAGGCTCGGGCTGGGTGGTGGTAGGCGTTTCGTTGACGGTTTTGGCCTTGGCAGGATTGTCAGAACTGTACATAGGCACGGTGGCCTCTGTCTTCTGAGTGCTGATCTGCTCTGTGGCCGCTGCCGGACGGGGTGCGCTGGAGGCCGGACTGGGACTGGGCTGGGGATTGTCGCCGGACCCGAAGTCGCTGTTGCCCAAATTGACCTCTACGCCCTCTTCGGGTATGGGAGGGTCGGGGGGATCGTAGCCGAAAGCTAGGCAGATGACCATAATGAGTCCCAACACCAAAGCGGTTGTGCCAGCAGATATGATTTTATTTTTACTCTCTTGGTCTAACATAGTCTATTTATTTTAGTTTTCAGAGGTCATTCCGATGAAGTATAGTCGTTATAAGTAACTTAAAAAGTGTAGATTTATTGTGTGAAGAATCTTTTATACCTCTAAAACTTCAAAACCACATTAATTTATCCACCTCTACTTCTTTGGCGATGTGGCCAAAATGACCTTGTGTTTGGAGCCTGTCTGGTCGTTGATGGCGTTGACGGCATCTATCACGTTGACCACATACTGCACAGGCACGGTCTTGTCGGCTCTCAGCACCACGCTGGCTTCGGCCTCGCTGCCGATGCCGGCAGCAATGAGCGGCTGCAGACCATCGATATCGGTAGCGTTGTCGCCCACCTGAAAGTTGTAGTTCTCATCGATGTAGACCGTAACGGTCTGCTTGGCCATGGTCTTGCTGCCACTCTCGGGAAGGAGCAGTTTGACGGCATTGGGACTGATGAGAGTGGATGTCATCATGAAGAAGACCAACAGCAGGAACACTAAATCCGACATGGTGGAGTTGTTGCTCTCGATGTTTATTCTATTTCTTGTCTCAATCATTGTTGTGTTCTTTTAAGTAAAATAACCAACTGAGCCTTAGGCTCTTCATTTGATATATCAAGCGGGTTCGTGAAGCAGATCCATGAACTCGGAGGCACGGACCTCTATATCGAGGACCACCTTATTGATGCGGGTGACCAAGATATTGTACAAGAAATAGCAGATAATGCCAACGATAAGACCGCCGATGGTGGTGACCATAGCCTGATACATACCGGTGGCAAGGGTGTTGATTTCGATGTTGTTGCCGGCGTGGGCCATATCCTGGAAGCAGGTGACCATGCCGGTGACGGTACCAAGGAAACCAATCATGGGTCCGAGAGAAGCCACTGTGGCTACCAAAGAGACACGTTTCTCCAAACGTGCAACTTCGAGCTTGCCTTCGTTTTCGATGGCGGCCTGAATGTCGCTCAACGGGCGGCCCAGACGGGAGAGGCCTTTGTCAATCATACGGGCCAACGGACTGTTGGTCTGTTTGGAGAGGGCTCTGGCACCATCGACGTCGCCTTTGTGGATATACTCGCGGATATTGTTCATGAAAAGGTCGTCTTCAGACTCATTGACAGCCTGACGTAGAGCCAGATAGCGTTCTACAGCAATATAGATGGCCAGTGCCAGCATAACCAGCAGCACCAACATAATCCAGCCACCGTTGAGAGCCATGTCCCAAAGGGAAATACGTGCGGTTTCGGCTGTTTCTACTGCAGCCATTGTGTCAACGGCAGTCTGCATGTCGGACATACCGTCCTGAATCATTAAGATAGGGTTCATCATTGTGTTTGTTGTGTTTATTTATTTTCAAAAAGTAAGTGACAAATTAACTGAGGGCGCAAAACCTATTCGGCTACTATAGTCCGGAGCAACGGAAGGAACAATATGCATGGTGAGGTCATCACTGACATTGAAGTCATAAAGATGACCAAACACGTAGGCATCTAGCAGATTGAGTCCGTAGACCGCCACAGTGATGAGTGCAAACCGTTGAAAATTCTTGTTGCTTGACTGATAGTAGTTGTATAGATAGTACCCCGAAATACCCTCGTAGCCAGATAATTCCGATGTGCCATTAGCACCCACGCGAAGATATTCTTTCTTGAACATCTTCATTTCGGTATAATAATTATAGGTGAAATAGCCTACGGTACCGAGGGCGGCATAGAAAATGGGTATCTTCCATGCCTGGCCATTGTATACTTGTCCTGCGCCCGGGACGAGGGACAGCAATAACGCCTTGGTGGGATTGTGGTCGGTCTTGGCCACGGTGGTGACAGCCGAGGGGCTGACAGAAACCAGCTCCTTGTCACTCTGAGCCTGCGCCATTAGGGTGGCGGCAAGCAACATTCCCAATATGAGCAGACGTTTGGACACGTTAAACTATTGTTTCGGCTCAAGGATGGAGCAACTTCATGATTCGCTCAAAGTCCTCGTCGTTGTTGAAATGAATCGTCATAGTGCCTTTGCCACGGCGCGAACGTTTGATTTCAACCTCGGAGCTGAGCAGCTGACGCATCTGGGACTGGGCAGCGCTGTGGGTGGAAGGCAGCTCTTCTTTGGCAGCCAGACGCGGTTTTTTCTCGTTCTTGCCCGCCTTGACCAGTTGTTCGGTCTGGTGGACTGAGAGGTGGCGGTTGATGATGTCGTGCAGAATGGCCAGATGTTCCTCTGGCTCTTCTACATTGATAAGCGCGCGGGCATGGGCCATGCTTATCTGTCCTGAACTTAGGGCTATCTGTGTCTCAGCCGGGAGGTTGAGCAGACGCAGGTAGTTGGTGATGGTGGAGCGGTCCTTGCCCACACGCTGGCTGAGCTGCTCGTGGGTGAGCTGGCACTCTTCGATAAGAGCGTTGTAGGAGAGGGCTATCTCCATGGCGTTGAGGTTCTCACGCTGGATGTTCTCCACCAAGGCCATCTCCATCATCTGGCCGTCGGTGGCGATGCGGATATAGGCGGGGAGTTCTTTGAGGCCAGCCAGCTGCGATGCTCTGAAACGCCGTTCGCCAGCGATGAGCTGGTACTTGCCGTCGGGCATCCGACGGACGGTGATGGGGGTGATGACACCCTGCTCACGGATGGACTGAGCCAACTCTTCTAGGGCTGTCTGGTCAAATTCTTTACGGGGTTGGAATGGATTGGTCTCAATGTCGCTGATGGCCACCATGCTGATGGAAGCAGTGACATCCGACTCGGTGCCGTTGAGGGTATCTACATCGATATTGCCCAAGATGGCATCAAGTCCGCGACCAGGAGTTAGGGGTTTCTTTGCCATTGATTAATGCTTAATCTGGTTACGTTTGAGTATTTCGTTGGCGAGGTTGAGGTAGTTGTTGGCTCCGGGGCAGGTGACATCATACATGATAATGGATTTGCCATAGCTGGGAGCCTCGGCCAATTTAGTATTACGATAGATAAGGGTGTCGAAAACCAGGCGCTTGAAGTGTGAGCGCACATCCTCTACCACCTGCCGCGCCAGTCGGAGACGGGAGTCGTACATGGTGATAAGCAGACCCTCAATCGTCAGCTTGGGATTGAGGCGGGTCTGGACGATGCGCACCGTGTTGAGCAGCTTGCCCAACCCCTCCAAGGCAAAGTATTCGCTTTGGATAGGTATGATAACCGAGTCGCTGGCCGTCAATGCGTTGACGGTGATAAGACCCAGCGAAGGGCTGCAGTCGATGATAATGAAGTCAAACTCGTCTCTGACCGTTTCGAGGGTACGACTGATGAAATATTCGCGGTTCTTCTCATTGACCAGCTCCACTTCGGCTCCCACCAAGTCTATACGCGTGGGCAACACCGATAGGTTGGGAGCATCGGCCTGCACTATGCAGTCATGTATGTCGGCCTGGCCGAGAAAGCACTCGTAGGCACTCTTTTCAAGCTCGTCGGTATTGATGCCGAGACCCGAAGAGGCATTGGCCTGAGGGTCGGCATCGACCAGAAGGACCTTATACTCCATCACCGCCAGAGCAGCACTGAGATTGACAGCCGTAGTGGTTTTGCCCACGCCACCTTTTTGATTGGCGATAGAGATAATCTTACCCATAATAAATAAGATTAGAATTTCAGGTCGATATCCTCTATGTCGATATGGCCGAGGCCATCACCGTTATTGCTGTGGAAATCGTTCTCAACCACCACGGGCTCGGGCTCGATGCCGGTCTCGATGAAGGAGAAAGCATTGGCCAAACCTTTCTGGAATTTCTCGAAATCCTCTTTGTAGAGGAAGATTTTGTTCTTGTCATAATAGAACTCGCCGGTGTTGTTGTCAAAGATGCGGCGGCTCTCGGTAATAGTGATAAATTTGTCACCTCCACGAGTTTCCTTCACGTCGAAAAAGTAGCGGCGCTTTCCTGCAGGAATCACCTGCGAATACAATTCTTCTTTTCTATTTTCCATTATAAAGCGTATTTTTTTCCGATTGCAAAATTATCAATTATTTTTCAATGAATAAGTATGCTCTCCAGAAAGTTATTAACATTCAATAGTTCTTTGTCTTGGGCCTACACGATATAGGTCATTACTTTTTGTGGGTCATTATATCCAATATGGTGTTGTCCACTTCGTCCATTCCGTCATGGCCCAAACGACTCAGATTGCGGATAGAACAGTCCACACAGTTCTCGCTCAAACCGTCTGTGGCATCAACCACATGGTTGTGATAGGCCAGCTCGGCACTCACGAAAGCACTATACAGGCCGGTACTCATCTTCAGTGCACAGCTGGGTTTGGCCCCATCGCATATCATTCCTGCCAGGGTGTTAATCATGTTCTTGATGGCAAAGCACATCTGTTCGAAACTGCCTCCATGCAGATAGACGATGCCACAGGCAACGCCAATGCTGGCGTTGACGATGCCGCACAGGGCACTCAGACGGCCTATGCCGCTCTTGATATGGATGGACATCAGGTGGTTGAGGATTAGGGCACGGATGATTTGTTCGTGGCTGCAGCCCTTCTCCTTGCCATAGTTGTAGACGGGCAGCGTGCAGCAAATGCCTTGGTTGCCGCTGCCACTGTTGCTGTAAACCGAAAGGGTGCAGCCATCCATGCGGGCATCGCTGGCAGCAACGGTGCGGGCCACCACGGTGTGCACCAAGTCGCCGTTGGCATTATCCATCAGCGTTTTGCCCGTCCATAGGCCATAGCCTTTCAGCCCCTCTTCCGCCACCTTTTCATTTACCCTGACAGTGTCATAAATAAATTCCAACTCTTCCAACGGAGCGGTGGTGGCATATTCGTAGACCATGCGGGCGGTGAGCTTCAGGCTGCCCGAAAAAGTACAGTCGTCATCCTGCAGGGCATTCAATTCCTGTTGCAACAAATTCGTAGCCAGGTTGCTCTGCAGCACCTCATTGTTGCGGGCTATGAAGACAAAATTGGTGTGTCTGTGGCTGATGATGGCCACGGCTTTGTCGTTTCCGGCGGTGCAGACACACTCGGCATACAGCTTATCGCAGTTGTCCTTAACGCCAATCTCTATGCGCGAGGCATTGTTGGCAAGCCACTTCTTAGCCTCTTCCACCTTTTCGGTGGGCACGGTGAGCACTTCCAGCTGGCGACGGGAGTCGCCTGCCACCACGGCGATGGCCACGGCTATTGGAAGCCCAATCATGCCCGTGCCGGGAATGCCCACACCCATGGCGTTCTTGTAGACGTTCTTGCTCAGTAACACTTGGATATGTTCGGGCTCCCGACCCAAGGTCTCTCTTGCCTTGGCTACACATAGTGCCACGGCACCAGGCTCTGTACAGCCCGTTGCCAGCACCACTTCATTGCGTATTAACTGTTGTATCTGTTTGCGGAGTTGTTCTTCCATGGCTTTTGCCTCGCTCGTTGGTTTATAATTGTTATTCTAGGCTAACCAAACAAATTAATTGCGCTTCGCCGAGTCTTCGGCGAAGCGCATGGCTATTGCTTTTTTATTTCTCGAAAATCTTCTGCCAGTTCTTATATTCGCGATCCTTCCAACAGCCATTGTGATAGGCATAGCTGACGATGGCAGGAATGACGGTAGTGCCTTCGGCATAGACCATCTGCTGCAGCTCTTCGCTGACCTTGCCCCAGCTGCCGGCCTCTAGGAGGGTAGAGGAACTGCAGGCGCCATCGCGCACATCGGCAACGGTAATCTGGATGGCATATTTGTGCATAGGCACTTCGTAGCCGAGAATTTCGGCACAGACCACGGTGTCCTGTGCGAAGTTCTTGGGCGTGCCGCCACCCACCATGAACAAGCCTGTCTGGGGTGCGGCCATCTTGATCTTGGTCAGTTCGATAAAGTCGCAGACGCTGTCGATGCTCAGGTATTTCTCACCCTTCTTGGCACGCTCCCACTGGTGCTTGCCGATGCCGAAACCGGCAGAGCTGTCGCTGAAGGCGGGGCAGAAGATAGGCACACCGCATTCATAGCAGGTCTGTATCAGGCTGTCTTTCTTCACGCCACGGCCGTTGTGCAGCCATTTGCCCAACTCGTAGAGGAACTCGCGGGAGCTGTAAGGACGGGCCTCCAGCATGTTGGCCAGCTCGTAAGTGGCGTTGTCGCAGGCCTGCAGCTCTTCTTCGTCGATGAAGGTGTCGTAGATGCGGTCGATATAGAGTTCGCGCAGTTTGGTGTCGGGGATGACGTTCTCTTTGGTTCCCACATAGTGTTTGAAACCCAGGGCTTCAAACAGGTCCATGTCGATAATGGAGGCTCCAGTGGCAACAACGGCATCAATCATCTTGTTGCGCACCATGTCGACATACACCTGCATGCAACCTGCTGCGCTGGTGGAGCCGGCCAGGGTAAGGATGTTGGTGCAGTCGTGCTCCTTGCACATCATCGTGAGGATGTCGGCGGCGCGGGCAGTGTCGCGGCTGGTGAAGGACATCCGGCGCATGGCGTCGATGAGCTCGGTGGAGTCGTATTCCTTAATGTCGATGTGTTTGATAGTCTCTTTCAAGAGATCTTTCTTTGTGAGATTGTCGATATTTTCCATTGTCTATATTTTTTTTATTTTTATTTCTTACTAAAAAATGTAGGGTGCCTGTCGCTTAAAACGGTGCTTCAGTGTCTGGCTGCAGGCCTTGAGCGAAATTGTCGTTTTCGCGGTTGATCTTGGAGTCTACGATGATGGTGGGGTTGCCGCCCGAGTCAAACGAAGTATTCATTGGGAGGCTGCTGGCCAGCTGCTCGTTGGTGGTGAACTCAGGATTTTCAAAACGGGCATACTTGCCCACAAAGCGCAGGCGCACCTCTCCTACCCCACCGCTACGGTGCTTGGCCAGGATGATGTCGGCCATGCCAGCCGTAGACCCCTTATCGTCTTCCATATTACCATAGTATTCGGGACGGTAGATAAACATAACGATGTCGGCATCCTGCTCGATGGCGCCCGACTCACGCAGGTCGCTCAGCATAGGCTTCTTGGTGCCGCCGCGGGTCTCCACAGCACGGCTCAGCTGCGACATGGCCAACACCGGAATGCCCAACTCCTTCGACAACGACTTCAACTGGCGGCTGATGGTGCTAATCTCTTGTTCGCGGTTGCCGTTGCGGCTCATGGCATCGGTGCCGGCACTCATCAGCTGCAGATAGTCGATAAACACCATCTGTATGTTGTGATGGTCCTTCAGGCGGCGGCACTTGGCACGCAACTCATAGATGGTCAGCTGCGGGGTGTCGTCGATGAATATCTTGGCCTCGTTGAGTTTCTGCGTGCGGGTCTCCAGCTGCTGCTGTTCCCATGGGGTCAGCTCGCCCTTCTTCAATTTGTCGCCGGGCAGCTGGGCCTCACCCGAAATCAGTCGCATAGCCAATTCCACACCGGTCATTTCCAACGAGAAGAATGCCACGGGCTTGTTCTGGTCTACCGCCATGTTGCGGGCCATGGAGAGGGCAAAAGCCGTCTTACCCATGGCCGGACGGGCTGCCAAAATAATCAGCGTGCCGGGCTGGAACCCCGCCGTCATGCGATCCAGTTCGATAAATCCCGAGGGAATGCCGGCAGTGCTGCCTTTGTTCTCCACAGCTTCTATGATCTGGTCATGAGCCTCATGCACAAGGTCGCCGATGGGGTGATAGTCTGTGCGGAAATTCTTTTCGTTGATGTCCATCAGGCGGCCTTCGGTCTTGTCCAACAGGTCCACCACGTCGGTGGTCTCGTCGTAGGCACTGGTGATGGTTTCGGTGGAGATGCGTATCAG
>OCVV012834314.1_pt1 | contig 14735 bp, 5 predicted proteins | sample 1539721 | NCBI WGS metagenome assembly OCVV01 (sample SAMN02144230, study PRJEB22623) | gut metagenome | biome: sheep rumen | host: Ovis aries | place: New Zealand
GTTGAAAGGAACATCACCATTTTTACCCTGACGCACCTTTGCTTCAGCATTCATCAACAACACATCAGCATAGCGAAATATACGGATATTATTGTTTTCTCCATATTTTGAACGACCTGGTGTCAGTTGACTTGTGGGGGTATAGGTTTTACCATTATAGAATTCCGTCTTAGTTCCACCTACGTAGTCACCACTGGGCGTGGTGGTATCACCCTGCATAAAGGTAGTAATCTGACGCACCGTCTCACCACGGTCTGCAGCCCATTGTTGGAACTCTGGATAGAAACGGATGAAATTCCATCCACCCAGGTTACCAGGTCCCTGAAATACGAACCACTGATCTGCATCCACAACATCTCCAGAACTCTGCCCAAAGTCGGTGCACTGCACCTCGAAAAGCGACTCATTGCATAACTTTCCTGGTATCTTGAACAACTGATAGAAATCATCATACAGTTGGAAACGCTGGCTGTTGATGATGTCATCTGTGAGTTGCTCCACCTTATCATACTCACCACGATTCAGACGGATCTTAGCAGCCAGCAATTCAGCGGTATAAGCAGTAACAGCTCCCACATGTTCCATCTCATTAGGACGTAGTTTCGGACAATTGTCAATGGCATACTGAAGGTCATCAAGCACATACTTCTCAACTGCACTTTTTGTAGAGCGCGTCAAGTCACCCTGAGTCGTAGTACGCAGAATGGTAACATCGCCAAATGCCTGCATGAGTCGGTAATAAGCATAACTACGCAAGATGCGTACTTCACCACAATAGGCACGATAATTTTTCAGGTCAGCCTCACTCTTTGCATTGGCAGCATACTGCTCAAGACTTTCCAAAGCCGAGTTGGCGACTTTGACAATGCCATAATATTGGTTCCACATCTCGTTAAGTCCCCAGAAAGCATTATCGTAATTGAAATTACCGAAATCTACCAACAGCTGTTGGTCATCGGTACGTCCCGACCACATGTCATCGTCACGTACAATCGACAAAGGCCAGATAATCCAGTGCATACCGCCCGTGCGTATCTTTGCATAGACACCTGATACGGGTGCATACATATCAGAGATATTCGTATAATCCACCTGAGTTTCAGGGACCTTGTCCTCAGGATCAATATCGAGATAGTCATTACAGCTGCTTAATACGAGCGCTGACAGCATGAAAGCTGAAAAATATTTTGTAAGTTTCATATTATTAGCAAATGATGATAGTTTAGAAATTAACTTGAACGCCAAAAGTATAGGTAGATGTAAGTGGATAGACATTAGTATCCCATCCATCAGGATCACTTATCTCTGGTGTAAAGGTATTAGCAGAGAAGAGAGTCAGCGGACGATCAGCAGTGACACTTAAGCGTAAGCTGGGCAAGGTATAGCTGCCAATCTTCAGTTTCTTGAGCGAGTAACCCAAAGTAACATTCTGAATGCGGAAGAAGTCAGCATCCTCGATAAAATAGGAATTCAAACGTTGATCGCTCACATTCCAGCCTTTGGTCAGCGCCTTTGCTGAAGGATTACTATTTGTAGAGCCCTCGCCGGTCCAGCGCTTACTGAACTGAGCCTCATCGAAGTTATAATTACTCTGTGCATAGCGCAGTGCACGCTTACGATTAAAAATCTGAGCGCCCATCTGGCCATATGTAGACAGTGAGAAATCAATATTCTTCCACTCAATACCAAGATTGAAGCCATAGGTGAAGTTGGGCAGATAAGAACCTAACACCTGACGGTCGTCACCAGTCAGCATACCATCGTGGTTTGTGTCCTCATACTTAAAGTCACCAGGCTCCAGTCCATTTGCAACTGCAATAGGATCATTAGCAATCTCTTGGGCATTCTGGTAAACACCCACCACCTTATAGCCATAGAATGAGTTCATCTCCTCACCTACTATATTATACACCTTACCATTATTCACCATGTTAGCACCATTCAAACTCTTCACCTCATTCCAGAGGAGACTGAGGTTCATACCAACATTGTATTTGAGATCACGACCAATACGATCATTCCAATTAGCACTCACATCAAGACCCTGATTCAGAATCTTACCATTGTTACCAGCAAGTGTTTCATTCTGGAATGGAAGACGTGTACTCAGAACGGCATCCTTGGTCATACGATGGAAATAATCAACATCAAGATTCAGTCGACTGTTGAAAGCGCCTAAATTCAAGCCTACGTTAGTCTCCTCTACCATCTCCCAACTGAGCCAGCTGAAGTAGGTGGTATTTTGGAAACCGGGATAGGTGGCATTACCAAACACACCTGAGTTCCAGTTGCCTGTAGCAATAGACGCAAAACCATCGCTGGCAGCCACATGATCATTGCCCAACTTACCCCAGCTGGCTCGCAACTTCATATAATCGATAGTCTTTATGTTTTCTTTAAAGAAGGGCTCTTCACTTATAACCCATGAAGCGCCTACCGATGGGAAATAGCCCCAGTGTTCCTGATACTTTGACGAACCATCAGCGCGAAATGTCACCATCAGATAGTATTTCTCGTCATAGTTGTAACTGAGACGTCCAAAATAGCTCTGTCCACGATAACGAGAAGCACCTTCGCTCGACTTACGGCTCTCCTCATCACCTTGTCCCACATACCAGTACTCTTCCTTACCCTCTGGCACGTTGCTGGCTGTTCCGCTTAGCAGATGATATTTTTCCTGACGCATAGAATAACCTAACATTCCAGCAAAGTTGTGACGTCCCCAACTGTCATTATAGTTTAATGTGTTATCCCAAATATAGTTATTATAAGTGGTTACACTTTTGGTCAGACTACTATTGTCTGTATGCAATTGTTCACTGATATAATACTTGGGCACATAGACATATCCCTCTATCGTTGAGTGATCATAGTTGACAGCAGTCTTGAGATGGAGCTTACTAGGAATAAGTGTGATATCAGCATAATAATTGCTTAATATTTGCTCTTGATTATTCTTACTATTGAAATAGGTGGCAGTAGCAACTGGATTGTAGAAATTGTTAGTAAACCCTACTGCTGATGGAGCGGCAAACTGCTCTGGAGTGGCAACAGCATTCTGATAGTCGTAAACAGGATAGATACTTGGTGCATTAAACGCCTGCTGCCAAGCATTATTATTAGGATTAACCTGATTGGACTTTGAATAAACGCCATTGTAACCAACCTTCAACCAGTTAGTTGCATCATAATCAATAGCGGCACGGAAGTTTATACGAGAATAATTATTCTTCGTATTCATGATACCATCTTGATACAGATAGTTTGCCCCTATTGAATAGCTTGCTTTCTCGCTGCCACCACTGATAGACACTGCATGGTTAGTGATGACTGCATCACGCAGTAACTCATTGTACCAATTGGTGTTGCTACCATATGACCAGTTGTGGAAATCATCACTGGCATAGCTACCACCATAACGGTCGATACTAGCCTTTAGGTAGGGGCTATAAGCATTGTAATCAGCCTCCATCAACATCTGTCCATACTGGCTTGAATTAGCCATCTTCAGTACATTGGTAGCATGCTGGACACCCACATAACTTTCATAGCTGATTTGTGCTTGCTGGTTACGTGTACCCTTCTTAGTTGTGACAATCACTACGCCATTAGCTGCACGCACACCATAGATGGCTGCAGCAGACGCATCCTTCAGAACACTGAGGTCCTTAATATCACTGGGATTAAGAAAATTGATATTATCAAAGAACATACCATCAACCACATAGAGCGGATCACTATTACTGAACGAGCCATTTCCACGGATACGCACGGTTGGGCCTGCGCCAGGTGCACCACTACTCACCACGTTGACACCTGCCACCTTACCTTGCATAGCAGCCATAGGAGATGTTGCGGGGATATTAGCTATTTCTTCCGCACGTACAACAGCAATAGGAGATGTAAGGTCTTTTGCTTTGGCAGAACCATAACCAATAGCCACCACCTCGTCAAGCATGGTAGAGTCATCTTCCATATGAACTTGCAAGTTATCGCTTGCAAGCAATGTCTTTGTTTTCATACCAATAAATGACACATCGATCTTGGCCCCTTGGGGGACATTGCTTAATGAAAAATGACCATCCAGGTCTGTGACAGCCGCAATCGATGTTCCTGATACTTTTACAGTAGCACCAATAACCGGTTCCCCCACAGCATCGAACACCGTTCCCTTGATGGTGTTAGATTGAGCCCAGGCAAACTGGACTACAATAGTTAGCAGAATTGATATAAGTACCTTTTTCATAATTGAGTTAATAATTTGATTGTACATAAATTGTTTTGTGGTTGCAAAGATACGAACTTTTTTCATACATGATCACTCACATGGTACTTATCAATTACGATAACCAATAAGACCACTACGATTTTACTACGACAACCATTCATAAGTGCCTGACTACAAGCTTTTTATAAAAGCATAAAAAAGTAAATATTTTTTAGGCTTACCTGCAAAATTCCCATCAATATATTTGGCAGACTCACTGAAAAGCATTAACTTTGCAAACCATAACACCTAAGTTTTCTACTCATGAATTCAGTTTATCATCTAAGGCAGGCTCTCGTCCTATTCATGCTCTCTGTCGTCATTGCGACAGTAAACACGGCACGAGCTCAGGATTTTGTCCCTATCCTATCCAACTATACTTCATTTGATTATAATGCCGGATTACAAAACTGGTCCATTTCTCAGGATGACGAGGGTATCATCCATGTTGGTAACAACTCTGGCATGCTATCCTTTGATGGTTATCACTGGTCTTTAACGCAACTTCCAGGACAATTAGTTGCTCGATCACTGTTGTCTGATGGCAATCGTATCTATGTAGGGTCCTATCAACAATTCGGTTACTTTGAGCGCGACAAGAATGGTCAATATCAGTACACATCACTTTGGAATCAATTAAAAAAATACAGGCCTCAGAATGATGAAATCTGGAACATCATCAAAATGCCAAACAGACATATTCTGTTTCAGGCATTCTACTCTTGGTTTGAATACGACGGCAAAACCGTAAAGGCACATGTAGCAGAAAACATCAAACCGCTCAATGTCTTCAGAATAGGCAAGAACATCTATTCACAACTCATTGGTGATGATTTCTGTCTGTTACGTGGAAACGATTTCGAACCTATTATCCGGCGTTCAGAACTAGGAGAAAGCAATGTCGTAGCAGCTTTACCATACGATAGCCACCGTATGCTTTTGGTAACAGAATATCAAGGTTTATATCTCTATGATGGTCGGAAAATCACAGTTTTTCATACAGATATCGATAAGCAACTATACACCGATCAGCTCAACAGAGCTATCATAACCCACCAAGGGCATATTGTAATAGGTACCATACACAACGGTATATACGAGCTCTCACACGAAGGAAAGAAAACATGGCACTTTAACACGGCATCGTTATTACATCAGAACACTGTTTTAGGTCTGTACTGCGACGATGACAACAATATTTGGGCCGCTCTAGATGCTGGCATTGCACTCATTCACACGGGCGCTCCCTACTCACTATTGTCAGGCCAATTAGGCAATGTTCACGATGTCTATTCGATAGAGCAGCAGCTATATATTGCGACCAATCAGAATACCCACATTCTACGCAATCACCAGTTAAGCACCATCACAGGAACACAGGGCCAGAATTGGCATCTGTCTCACATTGATGATCATCTGGTTGTAGGCAACAACCAAGGTCTCAGGCTCATCACTGGAGAGAATAGTATGCTTGTTCCTCATGCACCATCTGCAGGTAGCACAGCACTTGCCAATTATGCTATAAACAGAGAACAAGACTATCTCATCGAAGCAGGCTATACCAACCTCAGCATTTACAGGAGACACAAGGGGGCGTGGGAGTTTAGTCATACCATTAAAGGGTTCATGGCGCCCGTGAGTCAGTTGGAGATAGATGGTACTGGCGCTATATGGCTGTCAAACATGAATTTGGGTTGCTATCGTATAGAACTATCCGACGATTTGAGAGAAGTAAAGAAAGAGGAGTTTATCATGCGCCTCCGTGAAGATGCCGACCAATCACGTATCTTTGTCATGAAGATACGCGGCAGGATTATTTTGTCCGATTTACAACAACTCTACATCGTGGACGATAATGGGAATATCAAACCATTTGAAGCCCTCAACCGTGTATCTGGAAAAGCCATCATGTCAGCCACCATGGTAGACAACAACCACTTCTGGCTTTCATCCGAGAGGGGCTATTCACTGATAGCCTACGAGAACGACACATACCATATGGTGCGCCATATACCTACTAGCCTTTTTGGGCTGGAATATGGAGGCCGGCACAATCGTGTACGCTGTTTTGACAACATGGCCTATTTCTGTCTAAATGGTGGCGTAGGACGTTATGATATGAAGCAGGAAGCGCTTCAAAGCAAGAGACAGCATCAATTAATACTACAGAAAGCCTATTATACAGATTGGGAAAACGTATGCCACACAATGCCTATTAGTGGTGAAAACATTCTATCCGGCTCAAATGTTACATTATGCTTCAGCTATCCAAACTACAACAAGCTTCCACTGGCCTTCGTTTGTAAACTGAAGCATGGTCATTCAGAAATCACGATCACCAGTAACGATCCGGAAATACATCTCAACAATCTCTCATACGGTGATTATGAGGTAACTTGTTTGGTACAAGACTCAGAAGGGAAGGTATACGCCAAGACGCAATATAACTTCAGGCATGCTAAGCCTCTCTTATTATCATGGCCCATGTGCACGCTCTACATTTTACTTTTAGCCCTGGTAGGCTATCTCTACGCTCGTTGGAGAACCAATAGAGCCCTTGAGAAGCAACAGAAGAAAGTAGAAGAGGAACGTATACGCCAAGAATTAGAATTGGCCAAGCAGCAACAAATCATCGAGCAACAGCAAAAACTGCTATTGGAAAAGCAACTTCAAGATAAAGGACGTGAACTAGCCACCATATCTATGGAAGCCTTAAAGGATAAGGATGCCATGGGAGATGACGAATACTGGAAAGTATTCCGTGAGAACTTTGATCTGATACACAAGCAGTTCTTCCGCCATCTGCGCGATGCATTCCCCAATCTCACTGCTAACGATTTGAAATTCTGTGCATACCTGCGCCTCAATCTCAGTTCGAAGGAAATAGTCAACCTAACAGGAATTTCCATCCGTGGTGTTGAGGGCGCTCGATATCGTCTGAGAAAGAAGCTAGGTCTGAAAGAAGGTGACGACCTTGCTTCTTTCCTCATCGATTTTGAATAGTTACTTCTTAGCACCGATGACTTTCGAGATGTCCATCATCATGCCGCCGTTGCCGGCCATGATCTGAGGCATCTTGCCATCCCACTTCTCAATCATATCCTCCTGGACAATCATGGGCGACAGTGAGGCTGCGATGGTGCGGTTATAGTAAGCCTCAGCATCTGCCTTGATCTTCATGGCACGGGCGTTACCCTCAGCCTTGGCAACAGCAATCTTAGCATTAGCCTCAGCCTCTTTCACCTCGTTCTCTGCCTTCAAGGCACTCTGGATGGCGGTGTTCTTGGCATCGATCATCGAGAGCAGTGACGATGGTGGGGTGATCTTCGAGGTAAACTCCTCTACCAGGAAGCCCTCGCTCATGAGCGACTTCTCCAGGCGGGCACGTACATCGCGCTCGAAATTGGCACGGTTCGACATCAGCGAGTCGCTGGTATACTGGTTGGCACAGGTACGATAGGCCTCATAGATACAGGTGCGGATATAGCCCTCTTCGAGTTCCTTCACACCCACACGATACTTGGTGAAGATATCGCAGGCCTTATCGGGGTTGATACGATAGGCGATGGTGGGATCCATCTCGAAGAGCGACGCATCCTTGGCATTGACAGAGAAGGTCTCATACTGCTTACGCTGGGTGAACGTGGGGTAGGTAAACACATTGGTGGTGATAGGGTTATAGAACACCCAACCCTTACAGGTGCCCTCTACACCACCATAGTCCTGCTCGTTGAGCGACCACTTATGGAAACGGATACCCACCTCACCGGAGTCGACCACGGTACAACAGGTAGCAAACAGGATTAAGATTAACACGAAAGCGCTTCCAGCATAAGCCAGCAGGCGATAATAGGGTTTCATTGTAGTCATCATTGGTTTCATAATTTTAATATTAATATAGTTGATGTCGACTGCAAAAATACACATTTTCAATGAAACCGCCATCTTTTTTGCAGAATTTTTTATATCTTTGCCCACGAATATGGAAGAAGTAAGCAAGATACCACAGGAATGGAATAAGTTCTATCTGAAGGATGTGTCGTTTGTTAACCTAATGACAAAACGCATCTTCAACGTACTGATTGTAGCCAATCCCTACGATGCCTTCATGCTCGAGGATGATGGCCGTGTCGACGAGAAGATCTTCGACGAATATATGGAGCTGGGTATGCGCTACCCACCCACGTTCCGACAGGTATCGACCACAGAGGAAGCCAATGAGGTGCTTCACAACACCGATATCGACCTGGTGATCTGTATGCCTGGTAATGCGGATAACGATGCCTTTACCGTGGCACGCGAAATCAAGGCTGAGCACCCAAACATGCCTTGCGTGGTACTGACGCCCTTCTCACATGGTATCACCAAACGTATTCAGGATGAGGACATGTCGGTGTTCGACTATGTGTTCTGCTGGTTGGGTAACACCAACCTCATCATGAGCATCATCAAGCTCATTGAGGACAAGATGAACATCGAACACGACATCAAGGAAGCCGGCGTGCAGATGATTATGCTCGTTGAGGATAACATCAGGTTCTACTCGAGTGTGCTCCCCAACCTCTACAACTATATCCTGGCACAGTCGAAGCGGTTCTCGACCGAGGCCCTGAACCCGCATGCCGCCGCCCAGCGCAAACGCGGTCGTCCAAAGGTGGTGCTGGCCACCAGCTATGAAGAGGCGATGCAGCTGTATGAGAAATATCACGAGAACACATTAGGTGTCATCAGCGATACCCGTTTCCCCATGCATGTTCACGAAGGACGACTGAGTCATGTGGAGGACGGCGACCCAGAAGCAGGTCTGAAGCTGTTGAGGGAGATCCGTCGTCGCGACGAATATGTGCCCTTGATTCTCGACTCATCCGAGATTGCCAACAAAGCCAAAGCCGAGGCTGAAGGCTTCCACTTCATCGACAAGAACTCGACGAAGATGAACGTGGACCTGCACCACCTGATGGAGGAGCACATGGGCTTTGGCGACTTCATCTTCCGCGACCCGAAGACCAAGGAAGAGGTGGCGCGCGTCACGTCGCTGAAAGAGCTACAGGACAATATCTTCAAGATTCCCAACGACTCGATGCTGTATCACGTCTCACGAAACCACATGAGCCGTTGGCTGTGTGCACGTGCCATCTTCCCCGTATCAGCCTTCCTGAAACACGTCACCTGGCACAAGCTGCAGGATGTGGATGCGCACCGACAGATTATCTTCGATGCCATTGTACAGTATCGACGCATGAAGAATATCGGTGTGGTAGCCGTGTTCGACCGTCTGAAGTTCGACCGTTACGCCCATTTCGCACGTATCGGTGAGGGCTCCTTAGGCGGTAAAGGCCGTGGTCTGGCATTTCTCGACAACATCATCAAGCGTCACCCCGAGCTCAACCAGTTTGAGCAGGCCAAGGTGTCGATACCGAAGACGGTGGTACTATGCACCGACTTCTTCGATGAGTTCATGGAGAAGAACAACCTCTACCCCATCGCACTGAGCGATGCCAGCGACGAGGAGATACTGCAGCACTTTATGCGTGCCCAGTTGCCCGACTCACTGATTGCCGACTTCTTCACCTTCTTCGATGCGGTCAAGTCGCCTATCGCCATCCGCTCCAGCTCGTTGCTCGAAGACTCGCACTACCAACCCTTCGCAGGTATCTACTCTACATATATGATTCCTTATCTGGAGGATAAGTATGAGATGCTGCGCATGCTGGCATGCGCCATCAAGGGTGTCTATGCCTCGGTCTACTATAAGGACTCGAAGGCCTATATGCTGGCCACACAGAATGTCATCGACCAGGAGAAGATGGCAGTGATTCTGCAGGAGGTGGTAGGCAAGCAGTATGGCGATCTGTACTACCCCAACTTCAGTGGTGTGCTACGTTCGCTCAACTACTACCCCATCGGTGACGAGACGGCAGAAGAGGGTATCGCCTCACTGGCCGTTGGCTTAGGTAAATATATCGTGGATGGCGGTCAGACGCTTCGTGTGTCGCCCTACCACCCCAAGCAGGTGCTGCAGACCTCGGAGATGGAGACAGCTCTGAGCGACACCCAGACCCGTTTCTATGCCCTCGACATGGCTCATGTGGGTGATGACTTCAAGGTGGACGACGGCTTTAATATCAAAAAGGTACGCGTAAAACAGGCTGCTGAAGATGGGGCGCTCACCTATCTGGCCTCAACCTACGACCCCACAGACAACATCATCCGCGATGGTATCTATGAGGGAGGCCGTAAGGTCATCTCGTTCTGTGGCGTGCTGCAGCACGACGTGTTCCCGCTGCCTGAGCTCCTGCAGATGTCACAGAAGCTGGGCGCTGACGAGATGAAGCGCCCTGTGGAGATTGAGTTTGCCTGCAATCTGAACGATGACCGCACAGGTGAGTTCTACCTGCTGCAGATACGACCTATCGTAGATGCCAAGCAGGTGCTCGATGAAGATCTGCAACAGATTCCTGACAGCAACTGCCTGCTGCGTTCTTACAACTCGTTAGGACATGGCATCTCTGAGGATGTGGTGGATGTGGTATATGTGAAGACCGACGATGACTTTACCGCTGTCAACAACCCCATCATCGCCAACGAGATAGAAGAGATAAACCGCAAGTTCCTGCAAAGCGACAAGAACTACGTGTTGATTGGTCCGGGCCGCTGGGGATCAAGCGATTACTGGCTGGGCATCCCAGTGAAATGGCCACATATCTCAGCTGCCAGAGTAATTGTGGAGGTGGGACTGAAGAACTATCGTGTAGACCCCTCACAGGGCACCCACTTCTTCCAGAACCTCACCTCGTTTGGTGTGGGCTATTTCACCATCAACACCTATACCGGCGATGGCATCTTCCAGAAAGAGCTGCTCGACCAGATGCCTGCTGTCGAAGAAACAGAGCATGTACGCCACGTGCGTTTTGAACGTCCGCTCAAGATTATGATGGACGGTAAAAAACAAACAGGCGTCGTGGTATATACTTAATAAATTCAAAAAAAATTCCATAAAGTTTGGAATGAGAAATTATTTTTCATATCTTTGCACACTGTCAATACCCTCATAGAACTTTGTGCAAAGATATGACTAGTCTAACTACCAAGATAAAACGCGATTTACCACTGCGTATCAGTTTGACCATTGTACTCGCGATGTCGTTACTGCTCACCGTAACACTTCTTGTCATGCTCCGCTACTCGCGCCAGTCCATGAAAGAAGACGCCATGAACATGGCCTCCATCACGCTCGACCGTGCCAGCACCAATATCGACAATATCCTGCTGAGTGTTGAGGAAACCATTGGCAATACCTACTTCAACATGAGGTATGACTCCCCAGACCTATTGCAGACCTATGCACACAAGATTGTGGAAAACAACCCTTATGTTTACGGATGTGCCATCGCTTTCAAGCCGCACTACTTCAAGGGCCATGATCTCTTCATGGTCTATGCCCATCGTGCTGACAGCACCAGCCAGGACAACGCACAGCGTGCCATCGTCCATGAAGATCATTTTGGAACGAAGCCCTACACCCGACAAATCTGGTACACACATACCATGACCATGAATACTTCGGTATGGTTAAACCCTCTAAAAGGCATGAAATCATCCGGCATCCAGCCGCTCACTGCCGTCTGTGCCCCACTACCCGATGCGGAGGGTAATTCCGTAGGTGTTATCTGCACCTTTGTGTCAACAAGCTTGCTGTCTGGCATCATTGCCGCTGCCAAGCCTACCCCAAACTCCTATTGTGCCTTGGTAGACCGCGACGGCTCATTCATTGTCGACCCTACAGGTGGTTACCTCTCTAATATGAAAGTCCATCATCTGCCTGGCGAATCGGTTCAATGGGCTGTCAAAATGATGATGTCGGGACAGAAAGGCTATACAACCTTCGATATCGGCAAACGGCCTTTCTATCTGTTTTACAAGCCATTCGTCTTGGCAGAGGTTCCCTATCGCTCATTGGACGATCTGGGATGGAGTCTTGGTGTGGCCTTCTCGGAGGAGGATATCTTTGGCGAGTACAATGCCCTTTTCAACTATGTGCTCATCATCGCCTTAGTGGGCATGGTCTTCATGTACCTGCACATGCGACTGGTCATCCGTCACAGGCTGAAGCCACTCAAGAAACTCACACAGTTTACCGAACAGATAGCGCAAGGACATTACGACACCCCATTCCCATCCGGCCATAAGAACAAAGATGAGATAGGCATGCTGCAACGTCACTTCCAGAAGATGCAGCGCTCGGTAGCAGCCAACATCAACGAGCTGCACGAGCTCACAGATACCATCCAGAAACGTAGCAAGGAGCTGCACAGCGCCTACAAGCAAGCCAAGAAAGCAGACCACATGAAGACCGTGTTCCTGCATAACATGACCGACCAGATGCTTGAACCCACCTTCGCGATAGACAAGGACGTTTCAGCACTGAACCACTACGACAAGGAGACGAGCAACCAACCCGTCAACGAGTTGGTGGATAACATCCAACAAAACGGAAACACCATCACGCGCATACTGAATAATCTTATCAACCTCTCCGAAAAAGAGATGGACCAAGAGAAAGGAGGTGAGGCATGATACACATCCGTCGTTCGTTCTCAGCCAAGGTGATCATCTGGGTACTGCTCATCGCTGTGCCTGTATTCTTAGCATCGGTAGGCGTGCTCTTCTGGCAGTCGCACAAGCTGATACGCGCTGAAGCTGTTAACAGGGCCTCTGGCGTACTTGTCAGTGCCATGCATCGCATCAACCGCTATCTGATAACGGCAGAGACAGCCACCAACAGCAATGCCTGGATGATTGAGCAGGCATTAAGTGCAGACACACTGCTGGCGTCAACATTCCGTATCGCATCTACCAACCCCTATACCGACGGATGTGCCATCAGCACAGAGCCCGGTGTGGTTCCAGATTATCCCGACGGTTTCATGGCTGTATCATTTAACCATAAAGGCGCCGTCAAATCCTTTATAGAAACAGACCACAGCTATTTCCATGAACGATGGTATAACATACCCCGCACACAACAGAAATCGGTTTGGGTGGTTTCAAGCGACAAGAAGAGCGAACTAGATATGAATGATGATGTCATGATAGCCTCATACCCCCGTCCGCTCTACAATAACAAAGGCAAATTTGTGGGCATCCTCTCTACCTGGCTGTCATTACAACATATCTCAAGCCTTCTGGCTGAGGTAAAACCCTACCCACATTCATATTATGTGCTACTCGATGAACAGGGCCGTTATGTGGGGCACCCCGACTCCACACGCATCGCAGGAAAGACCATCTTCAGTGTGGCCGATCCACAACGCGAGGCAGACCTCATCGCCTTAGGCTCAGAGATGATTCAAGGCAAACGCGGCAACATGTCGGTTATCATTAACCATGCCAAATCGCAGGTATGCTACATGCCTGTGGAAGGCACCCCGTGGAGCTTGGCCATTGTTTGCCCCGACAGCGACATCATGAAGGGCTATAACCGGCTGTCCTCTATCGTCATAGCCCTGCTGCTGGTCGGTTTACTGCTCATCTTTATCTACTGCCACAAGGTGGTCACCATCTCCCTGCAGCCCATACAGCAACTGCTGCAGAAGGCACAGGCTGTTACGAATGGTGACCTTGGGGTGAACATCGCTCATACCAAACGTACCGATGTCATTGGTGGCCTGCAGAACAGTTTTGCCACCATGCTTGAATCACTGAACTTCTACATCAACAGCGTGCGCAGTGCTACCGACCAGACCAAACGCTACAACCGCGAGTTGGAGCATACCACCAAGCTGGTTCAGGAAGCAGAGAAACAGAAAACGGTATTCATCCAGAATGTGACACACCAGATTCGCACGCCACTCAATATCATCATGGGATTCGCACAGGTGTTGAGCACCCCTACTGAAGGGGCTTCACTGAGCGATGAGCTAGGCGAGGAAGAGATCAAGAGCATCGCTGGCACCATGAATCACAACTGTCGTTTGCTAATCCGCATGGTGATGATGCTGTTCGACAGCTCAGAATCTGGCAAGGCGGAATCGGAGAAACGCGATAAGAGTGAACTTGTGTCGTGTAATGCCGTGTGCCGCGAAGCACTTAAATTCATCAACAAGAACAATCCTGACGTGCCAGTAGCATTCACCACAGAGGTGCCCGACGACTTCTGCATCCACACCAATGAGCAGATCTTTGAGTACAGTCTGGAAGAGCTGCTTAACAACGCTGTGCGTTACTCAGACGGGCAACATGTCTCACTTCAGGTAACACGAACCGAGACACGGGTAAAGTTCATCGTTCAAGATACGGGCAAAGGCATTGCAGAGGCTGATCGTGAGAATATCTTCAAGTTCTTCACCAAAGTCGATGACTATAGCGAGGGCTTAGGCCTGGGCCTGCCTCTCACCAGACGTCATGCAGAGACCTTGGGTGGCAACCTGACGCTCGACACCAGCTATCAAGATGGCAGCCGGTTTAT
>OCVV012846143.1_pt1 | contig 14735 bp, 11 predicted proteins | sample 1539721 | NCBI WGS metagenome assembly OCVV01 (sample SAMN02144230, study PRJEB22623) | gut metagenome | biome: sheep rumen | host: Ovis aries | place: New Zealand
TCTTGGTCCGAGTGACTGGATTCGAACCAGCGGCCGGCCTACGGCTTCGCCGGGCCGCCCGTGCGGCGAGATTGAAATACAAGAGGCCGCCGGTTCACGGGCGCCGGCAAAAAAAGAAAGGCAGGTATTTGTCATACCTGTCTTTCTTGGTCCGAGTGACTGGATTCGAACCAGCGGCCGGCCTACGGCTTTGCCGGGCCGCCCGTGCGGCGAGATTGAAATACAAGAGGCCGCTGGTTCACAGGCGCTGGCAAAAAAAGAAAGGCAGGTACTTGTCATACCTGTCTTTCTTGGTCCGAGTGACTGGATTCGAACCAGCGGCCTCTTGAACCCCATTTGTTCTTGAGCCGTAACAGGACGTCCCTTACAGTTGCTTTACAGCCCATAGAATACACGATATTTCCAGTAAAATCAAGGGATTTCAGCACTTTTGTATTAAATCACTCGTCATGACCGGGAAAACGATTTTTTTGAATTTTTGGAAAAGTGTTAGACAGGTGTTAGAAGCTCTGCTGTTGCAAAGAAAAATGTCTACCAGGAGAACCAGATCCGCATACTCAGCTTGCGCGGTCTGGTTTTCTCCTGTAAGCAAGAATACCTGTACACATGGTTACGCATCGTAAATCCGGATGATCTCCTCGGCGATTGTGCGGCGGGAGACACAGCGGTCCATGGCCTGTTTTTCCAGATAGCGGTGAGCGTCGGCCTCCGTCATCCCCAGTTGGCCGATCAACAGCCACTTGGCGCGGTTGACGATGCGGATCTCCTGCATTTTCTCCTCCAGGCTCTGGGTTTTCTGCTCCAAACGGCGCAGGCGCTGTCGAGCCGTGAACATCCAATGAATCGCAGTCTCCAGCGTCCGGGGTGTGGTGGGCTTTTCGAGAGTGAAAACACCCTGTTCCTCCGCCCGGCTCTGCAGCAGCTTGAACTCCTGGGCCCGCAGAAGCAGCAGGCAGATGGTCTGCCGCCCGGCGGAAAGCTCCGCGGCCAGGTCCATCCCCTGCCCGTCGGGCAGAGGCGCGTTGAGCAGCACCAGGTCATAGCTCTGGTCCAGAACCGCGCGCTTTGCCGCGTTCACAGAGGGGACCACGCGGATGGGATCGCAATATGTCTTGCAAAGGCCGAGAACCGTTTCGTTGAACCGCTCCGAGCAGGAGACCAGCAGCAGGCTGTAGCATTGACTTGGAAAGAGCACCGCGTCACCCCCTTTTCTGCGTTCTCCATCTCAAAGACAATAGCTGTCGATCAACGTCCGGGGCAAATAGGCCCTTAAAAAGTCGCTGGAGGCAGCCAGCGCTGCGGCGGCCTCCTTGGATTCCGGCAGCCGGGCAAACCGCGCCTGGGTTTCCCGGTCCGCGGTGAAGAGGTTCAGGTCCGCAGAAGGAGGAAGGGACAGCTTTCCCGTAATCCCGTCCATGGCGGCCCAGATCAGCAGGGCGTAGGCCAAATAGGGGTTTGCCGCCGGGTCCGGGGAGCGCAGCTCCGCCCGCCGGAATTCGCCCTCCGCGGCGGGAACCCGGATCAGCTGGGAGCGGTTCTGGGCAGACCAGCTGATAAACCGGGGCGCCTTGTCCCGGCCCAGACGGGTATAGGAGCCCTCCAGCGGGTTGAGAAATACGGTGATCTCCCCGATGTGACGGAGAATGCCTGCAATCACGGGCCCAAGCAGATCCTCACCCGTGGCGGACTGCACCGAAATGTTGATGTGAAAGCCGCTGCCCGGGGCGTTCTCCAAAGGCCGGGGAGAGAAGTCCGCCCACAGGCCGTTTCTGGCTGCCACGGTTTTGACCACTCTGCGGAAGGCCATGGCGTTGTCCGCAGCGGACAGCGCGTCGGAATAGCGGAAGTCGATCTCATTCTGGCCGGGTCCCTCCTCGTGATGGGTCCCCTCCGGCTGGATGCCCAGCTCCTGCAGCATCATGCAGATCTCCCGCCGGACGCCCTCGCCCCGGTCGTCCGGGGCGCTGTCCATGTAGGAGGCCTGATCCACGGGAACGCGGGTCTGGTTGCCCTGATCGTCCAGGCAAAAGAGATAAAACTCCAGCTCCGCGCCAAAGGAGAAGCGCAGGCCCCTGGCGCCGGCTTCCTCCACAGCCCGGATCAGCAGACTGCGGGTGTCATTCTCAAAGGGGCTTCCGTCCGGATAGCTGACTTTGCACTGCATCTGCACCAGCTTCCCCTGCTCCGGCCGCCAGGGCAGCAGGGTGAGGGTCTCCGGCAGCGGATGCAGAAATAAGTCTGAGTGCACCTGGCCGCCAAAGCCGCGAATGGCGGAGGCGTCGATGGCGATCCCATAGGAAAAAGCCCTGGGCAGCTCCGAGGGCAAAATGGCGATGTTCTTCTGCCGCCCGAACACGTCACAAAAGGCCAGGTGGATAAAGCGAACGTCCTCCTCGGCCACAAAGCTCTGAACGTCCTGGCTGGTGTACTGCATAATCATACCCCCAAACAAAATCTTTTCGTATTATACTACATCAAATCAAACTTGAAAAGGGGCTTGACAAATAAAAAATCATCCCGTATAATACGCGGGTAAAGGCAATGGAGTCTTTAGGATCACGGTCCTAAGTGCCCCCATTGCCCTTTTTTTATTCTTTTTTCGGGAGGATTTCAGTATGGCGCATGACTTTGACAGCTTCGGAAGTCTGGTCTTTGACGACAGAGTGATGAAAGCAACGCTTTCCGCCAAGGTTTACCAGAAGCTCAGAAAAACGATCGACGAGGGCTCCCGCCTGGACCCGGTGGTGGCGGAGGCGGTGGCCGCGGCCATGAAGACCTGGGCCATCGAGCACGGGGCAACGCACTTTACTCACTGGTTCCAGCCCCTCACCGGCATCACCGCGGAGAAGCATGACAGCTTCATCAGCCCTGCCTCCGACGGACGCATCATTCCGGAGTTCTCCGGCAAGGAGCTGATCCGGGGCGAGCCGGACGCCTCCTCCTTCCCCTCCGGCGGCCTGCGGGCCACCTTTGAGGCCAGAGGCTACACCGCCTGGGACCCCACCTCCTACGCCTTTCTCAAGGGAAAAACCCTCTGTATTCCCACGGCCTTCTGCTCCTACGGCGGGCAGGCGCTGGATAAGAAGACGCCGCTGCTGCGCTCCATGGAGGCCTTCAACCGGCAGGCCCTGCGGGTGCTGCGGCTGTTCGGAAACACGGAGGTGAAGCGGGTACGGACCTGCGTCGGCGCGGAGCAGGAGTATTTCCTCGTGGACAAGGGCCTGTATGACCGGCGGAAGGATCTGATCTTTACCGGCCGGACGCTTTTTGGCGCCATGCCCCCCAAGGGCCAGGAAATGGACGACCACTACTTCGGCTCCATCAAGCCCAGGATCGCCGCGTATATGGAGGATCTGAACCGGGAACTCTGGAAGCTTGGCATTCCTGCCAAAATCGAGCATAACGAGGTGGCTCCGGCCCAGCATGAGTTAGCCCCGGTCTATACCACCACAAATCTGGCCACGGACCAGAATCAGCTCACCATGGAGATCATGCAAAAGACGGCGCTGCGGCACGGCCTGGTGTGCCTGCTGCACGAAAAGCCCTTTGCCGGGGTCAACGGCTCCGGTAAACACAACAACTGGTCCATTGCCACAGATACCGGCCTCAATCTGCTCTCGCCCGGGGATACCCCCTATGAAAACGCTCAGTTTCTGCTCTTCCTCTGCGCCGTGATCCAAGCGGTGGACGACTACCAGGATCTGCTGCGAATTTCTGTGGCCACGGCCGGGAACGACCACCGGCTGGGCGCCAACGAGGCACCGCCCGCGGTGGTTTCCGTCTTTTTGGGCGACGAGCTCACCGCCATTCTGGACGCGATCGTCGAGGACCGGCCCTATGAGGCAGCAAAAAGCACCACCTTGAAGCTGGGCGTGGACGCGCTGCCCCGCTTTGCCCGGGACAATACGGACCGCAACCGCACCTCTCCCTTTGCCTTCACCGGCAACAAGTTCGAGTTCCGTATGGTGGGCTCCTCTGACAGCATCGCCTGCGCCAACCTGATGCTGAATGCTGCCGTGGCGGAGAGCCTGCGGCAGTACGCGGACGCACTGGAGCAGGCGGAGGACTTTGAGACCGCCCTGCATGCGCTGATCCGAGACAGCTTCAGGGCCCACCGGCGCATCCTCTTCAACGGCAACGGGTATGACGAGGCTTGGCTGCAGGAGGCGGAAAAGCGGGGCCTGTGCAACTACCGCACCACGGCGGACGCCCTGCCCCATCTGCTGGACGAAAAGAACGTCGCCCTGCTCACAAAACACAGGGTCTATTCCGAAACAGAGCTGCGGGCCCGCTGCGAAACCCTGCTTGACAACTACTGCAAGACGGTGCGGATTGAAGCCAAAACCATGCTTTGGATGACAAGGCGTCAAATTCTTCCCGCCATTTCCGGCTTTGCCGCCGAGCTGTCAGAGCGTGCCGTGAAACGAAAGGCCTTGCTCCCGGAGGCGGGCTGCGTCTATGAAAGCAGCCTTGCGGCGGAGCTTTCTTCGCTGATTGACGAGATCCACCGGAAGGCGGCGGAGCTGGAGGACGCTTTGCTGCACAGCGGCAGCGCCGGAACCGGGGCGGAGGACGCTGCAGGCATCCGGGATGCGCTGCTGCCCCGGATGCAGAGCTTGCGAATCGCCTGCGACGAGGCCGAGACCAAAACGGACGCCCGGGCATGGCCCTTCCCCAGCTATGCCGAGCTGCTGTTCTCCGTCTGAAAACAGGGGGGTTAAGTATGGGAAATTGTGTCATTGTCGGCGTCAACTGGGGCGACGAAGGGAAAGGACGCATGGTCGATCTGCTGACAGAGCAGTATGACTATGTCGTCCGCTATCAAGGGGGCGGCAATGCCGGTCATACGGTTGTCAATGACCGGGGCAAATTTGCCCTGCATCTGCTCCCTTCCGGCGTATTTCGGGAGGGCGTCGTCAATATCCTCGGAAACGATGTGGCGCTGGATCTTGAAAATCTTTGGGCGGAAATCGAAACACTTCGCGCGGCGGGTGTGCGCATCACGCCGAAGAACCTGAAGATCAGCTCCCGGGCGTCCATCCTTCTGCCCTGGCATCGGGAGCTGGACGCGCTGGAGGAAGCCCGGCTCAAGGATAAAAAATATGGCTCAACCAAGCAGGGAATCGCACCCTTTTACTCGGACAAGGCCCAGAAGAAAACGCTGCTCGCGGGGGAGCTGCTGTATCCCGCGCAGCTGCGCGAGCATGCGCTCGAGCTGCTGGAATGGAAAAACCTGATTCTCACCGGCGTATATGGGGCGGAGCCGTTCCCGCGGGAAGCGCTGCTGGACTGGCTCAACGAATATGGGGAGAAGCTCAAGCCCTTCCTCTGCGACGCTGCCGTTGAACTGTACGGCGCGCAGGCCGCGGGCAAGCGCATCCTCTTCGAGGCACAGCTTGGCGCGCTGCGAGACCTTGACTGCGGCATTTACCCGTACACGACCTCCTCCCACACGCTGGCGGCTTACGCGCCGATCGGCGCAGGCGCCCCGTGGCTGAAGGTGGACGAGGTGCTGGGGATCGTCAAGGCCTATTCCACCTGCGTGGGCGAGGGCCCCTTTCCCTGCGAGCTGTTCGGACCCGCGGCGGACGCTCTGCGCGAAGCAGGCGCGGAATACGGCGCGAAAACCGGCCGTCCGCGCCGTGTCGGGCCCATCGATCTGGTTGCCACACGCTATGGCGTGCGGATGCAGGGCGCAACCGCGCTTGCTCTGACGAAGCTGGACGTGCTGAGCTATCTGGACAGAATTCCCCTGTGCGTACAGTATGAGCTGGACGGTGCTCGGACAGACGACTTTCCGTTCCCCACGGCCCTGCGTGAGGCGAAGCCGGTCATCGAATACATGGACGGCTGGCACTGTGATATTTCGGAGACCCGTACCTGGGAAGCGCTTCCCGCCGCAGCGAGAGCCTACGTCGAGCGCATCGAGAACGCCGTGGGCTGTCACATCCGATACGTATCCGTGGGTGCGGAGCGAAACGCCTTCATTGAACGATAAAGGGAGGGAACAACATGCAAAAACTGGAAATGATCTACGAGGGCAAGGCCAAGCGGGTCTACGCCACCGAAGACCCGAAGCTTTTGATCGTGGACTACAAGGACGACGCCACGGCCTTCAACGGGGAAAAGAGAGGGACCATCGTCGGAAAGGGCGTCATCAACAACCAAATGAGCAACCGTCTGATGCGCCGACTGGAACAGGCGGGCGTCCCGACCCATTTCGTGGAGGAGCTCTCCGAGCGGGAAACGCTGGTCAGGCGGGTGGAGATCGTTCCGCTGGAGGTCATCGTACGCAATCGTTCGGCAGGCTCCTTCTCCAAGCGGTACGGCGTGGAAGAGGGACGCGTTTTCGACGCGCCGACGATTGAGTTCTCCTACAAAAACGACGCGCTTGGCGATCCGCTGATCAATTCCTCTCATGTGATCGCGCTGGGTCTGGCTGCCCCGGAGGAGCTGGAGCTCATCCGACGCTATGCCTTCCGCGTCAACGAGGTCCTTTCCGCGCTCTGGGCTTCCCGCGGCATCACGCTGGTGGACTTTAAGCTGGAATTTGGCAGGCTGGCCGACGGAACGATCGTTCTGGCCGACGAGATCAGTCCCGATACCTGCCGTCTTTGGGACAGCGCGACCGGAAAAAAGCTGGACAAGGATCGCTTCCGCCGCGACCTCGGCGGCGTGGAGGACGCCTACGCGGAGGTCATGCGCCGTCTGTGTGAGCATGATGAATAAGCAAGGTATGGACCGCGGCATTCACGAGGAATGCGGCGTATTCGGGATCTATTCCCCCGTTCCCGCGGACCTTGCTCCGCTTGCTCGTTTCGGTCTCTATGCGCTGCAGCACCGGGGGCAGGAAAGCGCGGGGATCGCGCTGAACGACGACGGCGTATTTCGCGCCTGCCGGGGCGTGGGCCTGGTGAACGAGGTGCTCAGCAGCAAAAAGCTGGAGGCGCTGGGGCAGGGCAATATCGCCGTCGCCCACGTGCGCTACGCTACGACCGGCGCGGACAATCTTCGCAACGTCCAGCCCTTGATCATCAACCACCACAAGGGCAGCATGGCTCTGGCCCACAACGGGAATCTGACCAACGCCTTTGAACTTCGCACCGCGTTGGAGCAGCGCGGCTCCATCTTTCACACCACGACGGATTCTGAGGTCATCGCCTACGTGATCGTGGGGCAGCGGCTTTGCTGCGGCAGCATCGAATCCGCTGTCTGCGCCGCCATGGACGTGATCCACGGAGCATATTCCCTTGTGGTCTCTTCCCCGACCAAGCTGATCGCCGCCCGGGACCCCCACGGCTTCCGGCCGCTCTGTCTCGGCAGGCGGGCGGACGGTTCTGTCGTGGCGGCGTCGGAAAGCTGCGCGCTGGACGCGGTCGGCGCGGCCTTCCTGCGGGACGTGGAGCCCGGAGAGGTGGTTATGGTGGACGAGAACGGCCTGCATTCGGACCGAAGCCACTGCGGCAGGTCCAGACGCAGCCTGTGCGTCTTTGAATACATCTATTTTGCCCGGCCGGATTCGGTGCTGGACGGGAAAAGCGTTTGCCTTGCCAGACAGCGGGCAGGCGAGTTTCTTGCGCAGGAGCACCCGGTCGAGGCCGACGTGGTGGTAGGCGTGCCTGATTCCGGCCTGGACGCCGCCATCGGCTATGCCCGGGCCTCCGGGATCCCGTATGCCATCGGTCTGACCAAAAACAAATACGTCGGGCGTACCTTTATCGCGCCGACGCAGAGCGAGCGGGAGACGGGCGTCAACCTCAAGCTCAACCCGATCCGCAGCGTGATCGAAGGCAAGCGCGTGGTCCTCATTGACGATTCGATCGTCCGCGGTACGACCTGCCGCCGCACGGTGGAGCTGCTGCGCCGGGCCGGTGCAAAGGAGGTCCACATGCGGATCAGCGCCCCGCCCTTTATCGCCCCCTGCTTCTACGGCACGGACATCGACAGCGCAGACGGACTGATCGCGAATCACCACACGGTGCCGGAGATCGCAAAGCTGATCGGAGCGGACTCCCTGGGCTATCTCAGCCTCGAACACGCCGGATTGCTGACCGGGGAGGACAGCGGCTTCTGCATGGCCTGTTTCAGCGGAGATTATCCCACGGAGATCCCGGCGCCCGGCAGCAAATCCCGCTTTGAGCGGCGCATCCACGAACAATAGACAGGAGAGAATACGATGTACGACAAATATGAATCCCCCTTATCTTCGCGCTATGCGTCCGACGAGATGCTTCGGCTGTTCTCCCAGCGGACGCGCATCGAGACCTGGCGGCGGCTTTGGACGGAGCTTGCCCGCGCAGAGCATGAATTGGGCCTTCCCATAACAGCAGAGCAGGTTGCAGAACTGAAAGAGAACATTTCCTTTATTGATTTTGACCTGGCGAGCGTCCGGGAAAAAGAGGTCCGTCACGACGTGATGGCCCACATCTACGCCTACGGCAAGGCCGCGCCCTCCGCCGCGGGCATCATCCATCTCGGCGCCACGAGCTGCTTCGTGACCGACAACGCCGATCTGATCCTCTACCGGGACGCTCTGCTGCATCTGCGCAAGGAGCTGCAAGCCGTGTTGGCAAATCTGGCCCGGTTTGCCGAGCGCTGGAAGGACACGCCAACTTTGGGCTATACCCACTACCAGCCGGCCCAGCCGGTCACGGTGGGCAAACGCGCAACATTGTGGATGCAGGATTTTCTCTCTGATCTGGAGGAGCTGGATTTCGTCCTCAGCCAGATCAAATTCCTCGGCTGCCGGGGGACCACGGGGACCGAGGCAAGCTTCCTGGAGCTCTTCGGCGGCGACGCGAAAAAGATCGACGAGATGAACCGCACCCTGGCAGAAGCGTTCGGCTTTTCGGAATGCTACCCGGTCTGCGGGCAAACCTACCCCCGCAAGCTGGACAGCCGCATTCTGAACGTCCTGTCCTCCATCGCCCAGAGCGCGTATCGAATGGCAACCGACATCCGCCTTTTGCAGCATGACCGGCAGCTGGAGGAGCCCTTTGAGGAGGAACAGATCGGCTCCTCCGCCATGGCCTACAAGCGCAATCCCATGCGCTGTGAGCGCATCTGCTCCCTGGCGCGTTTTTTGATGGCAGACGCAATGAACGCTGCCATGACCGCCTCGACCCAGTGGCTGGAACGGACGTTGGACGACTCCGCCAACCGCCGCATCTCCATGCCGGAGGGCTTTCTGGCGGCGGACGCCATCCTTCGTCTGGCGCAGAACGTGACGGACGGTCTGCGGGTCAACGAACGTATGGTGGAAGCGGCGGTCCGGGAATATCTTCCATTCCTTGCCACAGAGAATCTTTTGATGGAGGCGGTCAAGCGAGGCGGAGACCGGCAGCAGCTGCATGAGATCATCCGTCGCTGCTCCATGGAGGCCACAGCAAACATGAAAAACGGCGAGCCCTGCGATCTGCTGCAGCGGCTTTCCCGGGAGCCGGCCTTTGGATTGTCCGAAGGAGAACTGAATGAGCTTCTGGACCCGCTTCTGTATATCGGTCGCTGTCCGGAGCAGGTAGAGCGGTTTTTACAGAAGGTTGAGCCGCTGCTTTCCGAAGCTGCAGAACAGCCTGCAGCCATTGAACTGTGATGGAGGATGCAGATGGAAAAAATCCTTGTTTTGGATTTCGGCGGCCAGTATAACCAGCTTATCGCCCGCAGAGTGCGGGAGCTGGGGGTCTATGCCGAGATCGCAGCCTATGACCGCGTTTCTCCCGGCGAGATCCAAAGCGCCGGGTATCGGGGCGTCATCTTTACCGGCGGGCCCAACAGCGTGTACGACCCCGCCGCGCCCCGCTGCGACGCGGAGGTCCTGGAGCTGGGGATTCCGATTCTGGGAATTTGCTACGGCGCGCAGCTGCTGGCTTTTTTGGAGGGCGGAGCTGTGTCAAAGGCCGAAACCGGCAGCGAGTACGGAAAGACAACGCTGCGGTCAAGGCCGCATCTGCTGTTTCAGGACGTCCCGGAATCAAGCACCTGTTGGATGAGTCATACGGACTACGTCAGCACTCTGCCGGAGGGCTGGCAGGTCCTTGCAAACACGGAAAAATGCCCCTGCGCCGCCCTGGGCTGCGACGCGAAGAAGCTCTATGGCGTACAGTTTCATCCGGAGGTGACCCACACCGAATATGGCAGACAGATTCTTCGGAATTTTCTCTTTTCCGTCTGCGGCTGCAAGGGTGATTGGAGCGCGCTGGATTACGCAGATCGGATCATTGCCGATTACCGGACCAGGCTCTCGAGGAAGCGGGTTCTGCTGGCTCTGTCGGGCGGTGTGGACTCCTCGGTGGCGGCCCTGCTGCTGCACAGGGCCATCGGGCAGAACCTGGTCTGCGTCTTTGTGGACCACGGCTTGCTGCGGAAGGGCGAGGCTGATTTTGTGGAGCAGACCTTCCAAAACCGCTTCGGCGTCCGGCTGATCCGGGTGAACGCCCGGGAACGTTTTCTGCAAAAGCTGGCCGGCGTCCGGGACCCGGAGCGAAAACGGAAAATCATCGGAGAAGAATTCATCCGGGTGTTTGAGGAGCAGGCAAAGAACCTGGGCCAGATCCATGCTCTGGCCCAGGGGACGATCTACCCCGACGTGATTGAGAGCGGCAAGGGTGACTCCGCTGTGATCAAGAGCCATCACAACGTGGGCGGTCTGCCGGAGGTGATCTCCTTCGAACAGATCGTAGAGCCCCTGCGGGAGCTGTTTAAGGATGAGGTCCGGCAGGTGGGCACCATGCTGGGGCTGCCAAAGGAGCTGGTATGGCGGCAGCCCTTCCCCGGGCCGGGCCTGGCGGTGCGGATCATCGGGGAGATCACAAAGGAAAGGGTAAATGCCCTTCAGGAGGCGGACGCTATCTTCCGTGAGGTAATCGACGCCGCGAGGCTTCCGGAAGGGCCGAACCAGTATTTCGCCGTGCTGACGGACACCCGTACCGTGGGCGTCATGGGAGACGCAAGGACCTACGGCCTTACAGTGGCCCTTCGGGCGGTTTCCACGGACGATTTTATGACGGCAGAGTGGACGCGCCTGCCTTATGACGTTCTGGCCAGGGCCAGCAGCCGCATCACCAATGAGGTTCCCGGCATATCCAGAGTGGTCTATGATATTTCATCCAAGCCGCCGGCAACGGTGGAATGGGAGTGAGGGAGGAGACATCCATGACGAAATATATTTTTGTGACCGGCGGCGTGGTCTCCGGCCTGGGCAAGGGCATCACGGCGGCCTCCCTGGGCCGGCTCCTGAAGGCCCGGGGGCTGAAGGTGGCTGCCCAGAAGCTGGACCCCTACATCAACGTGGACCCCGGCACCATGAGCCCCTACCAGCACGGGGAGGTCTACGTCACCGAGGACGGGGCGGAGACGGACCTGGACCTGGGCCACTACGAGCGCTTCATCGACGAGAATCTGAACAAGTGGTCCAACCTGACCTCCGGCAGGGTCTACTGGAACGTGCTGAACAAGGAGCGCCGGGGCGAATACCTGGGTGCCACGGTCCAGGTGATCCCCCATATCACCGACGAGATCAAGGAATTCGTCTACCGCGTGGGCCGTCAGACCGACGCCGACGTGGTGATCACCGAGATCGGCGGCACCATCGGCGACATCGAATCCCAGCCCTTCCTGGAGGCGGTCCGGCAGATCGCCCTGGAGGTGGGCCGGGAGAACAGCCTCTTTATCCACGTGACCTTAGTGCCGTACCTGCACGGCTCCGAGGAGCACAAGTCCAAGCCCACCCAGCACTCGGTCAAGGAGCTGCAGGGCATGGGCATCCGCCCGGATATCATCGTCCTGCGCTGCGACGAGCCGCTGGAGGAGAGCATCTTCCAAAAAATCTCCCTGTTCTGCAACGTAAAGCCCGACTGCGTGCTGGAAAACCGCACCCTGCCGGTGCTCTATGAGGCGCCGCTGATGCTGGAGCAGGCGGGTTTCTCCCGGGTGGTTTGCCGGGAGCTGGGCCTCCCGGCGCCGGAGCCGGATCTGAGAGAGTGGACCGCATTGGTTTCGCGGATCAAGCGCCTGCAGGGCTCGGTCCGGATCGGCCTGGTGGGCAAATACGTACAGCTTCACGACGCCTATCTCTCCGTGGCAGAGGCGCTGCGGCACGCGGGCTACGCTTGCGAGGTGCGCGTGGAGATCGACTGGATCGACTCGGAAACAGTCACAGAGGCGGAACTTGCCCCCCTGGACGGAATTCTGGTGCCCGGCGGCTTCGGCGGCCGGGGCATCGAGGGCATGATCTTCGCCGCCAACTACGCCCGCACCCACGGCGTGCCCTATCTGGGCCTCTGCCTGGGCATGCAGATCGCGGTGATCGAGTTCGCCCGGAACGCCGTCGGGCTTGCCGACGCCAACTCCGGCGAGTTTGACCCGGGCAGCCCTCACAAGGTCATCGACTTTATGCCCGGGCAGAGTGATGCCGTAAACAAGGGCGGCACCCTGCGCCTGGGCGCCTGGCCCTGCGAGATCCGGCCCGGAACCCGGCTCATGGAATGCTACGGAGCCGAGCGGATTTCAGAGCGGCACCGGCACCGTTACGAAGTGAACAACGACTACCGGGCCGCTCTGGAGCAGGCCGGTCTGGTGCTCTGCGGCCAATCTCCGGACGGACAGCTTGTCGAGGCGGTGGAGCTTCGGGAGCATCCCTTCTATGTGGGCGTCCAGTATCACCCGGAGTTCAAATCCCGGCCCAATCGACCGCACCCGCTGTTTCTGGGCTTCCTGCGGGCGGCCCTGGGCAGGCAGAAGGGAGGGCAGAGCTGATGCGATTTACCAAAATGCAGGGCCTGGGAAACGATTATCTCTACGTCTACGGCCCGGTGCCGGAAGACGCGGAAACGCTGAGCCGCCGATTGTCTGACCGGCACTTCGGCCCCGGCGCCGACGGACTGATCTTCATGGGACCCTCAAACCGAGCGGATTTCTCCATGCGGATCTTCAACGCCGACGGCAGCGAGGCCGAGATGTGCGGCAACGGCATCCGCTGCGTGGGGAAATATCTCTATGACCACGGCTATACCAGAAAGCGTGTGCTTGTCATCGAAACCCGGGCAGGGCTGCGGCAGCTGACCCTGCACGGCGAGGCGGACAAAATCACCGGCGTGAGCGTGGAGATGGGAACCGCAAAAACCACCCCGGGAAGCGCCGGGGATCTGGTGGATCTGGGGAACCCCCATCTGGTCCTTCTTGTGTCGGATGTTGGAGCGGTTGACATAACAACAGATGGCCCAAAGCTGGAGCATTCCGTCCCCGGCGGGGTGAACGTGGAGTTTGTACAGGTGTTGGCGCCGAACCGCCTGCGGATGCGGGTCTGGGAGCGGGGCAGCGGCGTGACCCTGGCCTGCGGTACCGGAGCCTGCGCTTCGGCGGCCGCTGCGGTAAGCCGCGGCCTTTGCCCGGCGGACAACCCCATTGAGCTGGTGCTGGACGGCGGAAGTCTGTTCATCACCGTCCGCGCTGACGGTTCGATTCAGATGGAGGGCCCGGCGGAAACCGTCTATGAAGGAGAGATCCAGCTATGACCCATATCAATCCCTATTACAGCCGACTGAAAACCAGCTATCTGTTCTACCGCATCAACCAGACCGTGGACGCCCTGCGCCGGGACCACCCCCAGGAGCGGCTGCTGCTTCTGGGGGTGGGAGACGTGACCCTGCCTCTGGCCCCGGCGGTGATTGCGGCCCTGCACCGGGCGGCGGAGGACCAGGCAAGGCAGGAGAGCTTCCAGGGCTATATGCCGGAGCTGGGGAAGGACTTTATGAAGCAGGCTGTGGCGGATTACTACGCCCGCCGGGGCACAAAGCTGGACCCGGCGGAGATCTTCATCTCCTACGGGGCCGGGGACGATCTGGGCGTGATCGGAGGTCTGTTCGCAGAAGAAAACCGGGTGGCGGTGATCGAGCCCGCCTACCCGGCCTATGTGGATATCAATCTGATGGCGGGACGGACCGTCGTTCCCGTTCCAGGCGGGGAGGAAAACGGCTTCCTTCCCCTGCCGTCCGAGGATCTGGAGGCGGAACTGGTTTACCTCTGCTCCCCCAACAACCCCACCGGCGCGGCCTATACCAGAGAGCAGCTTCAACTGTGGGTGGATTGGGCCAACGCCCGGGACGCCGTCATAATATTTGACGCTGCCTACGAGGCCTTTATCACGGACCCGACCGTGCCCCACAGCATCTATGAGCTTCCCGGTGCGGAGCGGTGCGCCATTGAGATTGCCTCTTTGTCCAAAACCGCCGGCTTTACCGGCACCCGCCTGGGCTGGACCGTGGTGCCCCAAGCCCTGATCCGGGAGGAGACGTCCCTGCATGACATGTGGGTTCGCAACCGGACCACCTGCTCCAACGGCGTGTCCTACCTGCTCCAGCGGGCCGGCGAGGCGGCCCTGAGCCCGGAGGGCCTTGCCCAGAGCGGGAAAAATCTCCAGGTCTACCGGGCCAACGCGAAGATTCTGACCGATGCCCTGGAGGTGCTGGGCCTGCCCTACACCGGCGGCAAAAACGCCCCCTACGTCTGGTTCCGCTGCCCCAAGGGCATGCAGGGCTGGGACTTCTTCGACTTTCTGATTGACCAGGCCCGCATCGTGGGGACCCCCGGCGTCGGCTTCGGCCCCTGCGGCGAGGGCTGGTTCCGTTTTTCCTGTTTTGGAACCCCAGCCGATACCCGGGAGGCTGCCCACCGCCTGCGGGAGATTCTTTGAATGGATCGTGTGCAGAGAAATGGCGGATTCTTTCAGCATCAAATAT
>OCVV011090688.1_pt1 | contig 14730 bp, 19 predicted proteins | sample 1539721 | NCBI WGS metagenome assembly OCVV01 (sample SAMN02144230, study PRJEB22623) | gut metagenome | biome: sheep rumen | host: Ovis aries | place: New Zealand
AAAAGGAGACTCCGGCACGTAGTAAACTGTTGGGTGCCTACGTCAAGATACCGATCCCGGGTATACATGAGTGGGTATGTTGTAACGACTTTGCATCACTGTATCCATCAACTATCAGAACATGTAACTTAAGTTTTGAGAATTATGTTGGTGCTTTTTACGATGAACAAGAACTGAGTAAGTATCGAAACGATGATCGGTATGTCGTCGTTTGTTCTAATGTGTTCTTGAACATTGGTGATAAGAAACATCCGAAGGTAGGTGCACAGATCGGTACCTTCACAGACGAAATTAAGTTAGCAAAATATAGAAATAATCCTAATTATTTCGTGACAGTTAATGGACACGTATACAAGAATGATAAGGATTATACTTTTAGACGAATTCTTGCTCGACTGAAAGCTGAACGTGATGAGAGTAAGTACCTGGGTAAACGACTGGATGCTGAGGTAGCCTGGGATATGGAACACATCTTAAAAGGTGTTAAGATCCAACATCGCGACTATGATGAACAGATACAAAAAGCATTACTCAAGATCAACCTCGTTGCTAAGAGTTCAGATGACTTATTAAATATCGATACAGAAGAACTTAAACGGTATTATCAAGAGTTACATGGAGAGATCGTCTACTACGACGGTTGGCAGTATGCGGTGAAGATAATGATGAACTCGATGTACGGTGGATCGTCACACGTGAGCTTCTACTGGTATAACATGGCACTAGCTAACGACGTAACTGGTGAGTCACGTAACCTGACACATCTCATGGAACATCACATACCTGATTGGTTTAGAGAGAACTGGGTCAATGCTACTGAGTTGCACAAAAAACTAGGTATAGAAGTAGATCCTGAAGCAGCAAAGAAAGCATTGAGTGAGGCACCGCTCGTGACTGAAGCACAGGACTTGAATGCTTATCATAAACAAAGCTTCGTGACTGCGGTGTACGGTGATACGGATTCATTATATATGTCTTATGGACAACTACTTAAGACAGTTAAGGGTTATGAAAAGATGACTATAGAACAGAAGCGTGACCTAATTATAAATATCGCACTCAAGTTTTTAGATAAGCATAACTGTGAGTTTATTGATGATTATTATAAAAAACGTTTCGGTAAGTCAGTACATGCATTCGAACTTGAAACCTTGAATATTTCCGGTGTGTGGGGGGATGTTAAGAAACGCTATGCACAGCTATTACTCTGGAAAGATGGAAAGATATTCGACTTAGACAAACTCCCGTTAAAATCTAAAGGACTGGAGATCGTGAAGAGCTCATTCCCGAAGAAGAGTCGTGAGATGCTTAAAAAATTGTTTATCTTCATGTTACAGAATGCAGGTGATAATAACCTCATTTTCAGACTCAATCAAGAAGTGATGAAGTGTAAAAGAGAGTGGATGGAGACTGACGTAGAAACCATAAGTGGTTCAGTGAAGGTAAACAACTACTTCAAGTACATAAAAGATGATACAGGACCAGTGATACTATACAACGTGGTTGATCCGAAGACTGGTGAGAACATAAAATCGGTTCCATGGAACGCACGTGCATTAGCCACCTACAATCATTTCTGTAACTACAACAAACTGAGTGGTGAAACTGTTTACGGTGGTATGGTCAAGTGGTATGTGATCAAGAGTGACACAAAAACTGATCAGGTCAACTACTTTGCTTATCCTCCGTCTTCGTTACCAGAGTGGTCACAGACTTATGCTCCGATAGATCGTACAGCTATGTTTCAACAGACAATCATAGATCCGATCAACAGGTTACTCGGATCTAACAACATGCCGCTACTCAATAAAGATGGTAGTATTCAGATCAGTCTGTTCTAAGATCGTAGTTACTTATTGTAGTACGGTCTTACTACGCTTCGGAGAAAATCTTTATCAACCTCAAAATCAATAACATATTATCACAAAAAACTACAAAGAGTTGAATTAAACGTTCAGCTCTTTTTTATATATTGATCAAAACATTAGAATATATGCAACTAACAGGTAAACAGATTATTGAAGAACAGATTATCACAGGATACTGTGAAGAGGGTATACAGCAAGCAGGTGTCGATCTCCGGATCAGATCTATCAATCAGATAACTGGAACAGGAGTAATTCCGAAACAGGGAAAGACCATGTTACCTAGCTACCAGTCTATTGATACAGTCGACAACTACTGGATACTAGAACCAGGATACTACGAGATCGAACTGGAAGAAGGGTGTAACCTACCTAACAACCGTGCCATGACCTTGGTACAGAGGAGTTCGTTGTTGAGATGTGGAGCTATCATACGTAGTTCTCAGTTTGATCCTGGGTTCAGTACAGATCACATGGGTACGTTCATGCAGGTGTTCCATACGCTTAAGATCGAGAAAGGTGCAAGAGTGTGTCAGACTCTGATCATGGAGACAGCTGAGGTAGATGAGGAACACATGTATCGCGGACAGTTCCAGAATGATAAACAGAGAGTATAGTTTAGACTTAGCTTAGTAGTATACTTTCCTATATGAGAAACGTGTAAAGATTTACTTATATGAAGATTAAGATTTACTTACTTATACAAACGGTGTGGATCGAAAATGTTCCTCTGTCATCCACCTATTCAGCTTATCCTGACAGATACTTTGCAGAAACGGTCATGGATAAGCTAATGAACGTCAATAAGAACGATAGTGAGTTCGACACGACCTATCGTATTGAAGAAATAGATTACTACTCACAGCTAGAAGAAGTACCGGTAATGAGAGGATGAAAACACTTAAGAATATACAATCGGAGTTACGACCTATTTACTACAGATATACTTGTGAGTACTGTAATCAAGATGTGGTCATGACCTCTAAAGAGTTGACCAAAGAAGATGAACAGTTGGTATTCAAATGCTGTAACTGTGGGTACGTTAATAAAGTGGAGTACAAAGATTACTGGAACCATCATTGTGACGAACGAGGGGAGAACAAGATCGTATTTGAACTAGATCAAGACACAACTGATAGTATACGTGAGTTCATAAAAGAACATGATCACAGATCCGAATTCGGAAACAAGATCGGACTCACGGCTCTGGGACAACAGTTTACCTATCACATCACACCTGGAGGACTGGGACCGACAGTTGTCATCGAATGTAATCATTGTCATAAGAAAAAAGATGTAACCGGTGTAGAAAAATGGTAACCAATGTAGTAACGAACATAGAACAGTTCTTTACAAAGTCTAATCAGTACTTCTACTATCTTAAGAGAGTGATCTTTAGCTGTAAAACAACTCAACAGTTGTCACAGACACTGAATTGGTATACTGTGGTACTCAACAACCTGGGTAAAGAGTTAGATGACCTAACTTATAACCATACCGTTCGTAATAGTACAGAGTACCACAAAGAGTTCTATCGGAGATGTGAACTGTTGACCGAAGAAATAAATGAACATGTAAATGAGGTTAGTAATAAACCTAATAATTTAGTGATAAAAGGATTTACTTATGGAAATTAAAAAGTATATGCCTGTGTCAGTTAAGACGCTGACGTGTTATGTTCCACTTCATTACGGATTTGAAGACTGTAAAATCAACGATCATGAAGACAGTTTCGAGGGTACGTTAGTTAAGAACTTGTTACCTGACGTCTATATTGCTATCGGGAGTGATAACGACCATATCAGTACCGCATACGGTGGGATAAAGATCGTAATCGAACTAGACTCAGGTAAAGTACTTAACTGGAGTAAAGGTGTAGTAGGTGACATATGTACCAAATCTTGCGACGGTAACTTTTTCATTCTTAAAGATGAGAATGATAACATTATTCATCAAACAGCTCCCGGAGATACTGAATACGTGATCGGTCCCTCGTTCATGAATGAGTATGGTGATTACTTCACACTGTCAGTAGATGAATCAGGTTACATTAAGAACTACGATCATACGGATATGCAAGATAGTCTATCTCATTGGGTCAACGAAGATGCTTAAACTCTCAGAACAGCGACATAGTGAATACCCGATAGTCTGGCTCTGGTACACCAAGTACAAGGGGTTGACCATCGAACAGTTGATCGATAAAGATGTCGATTATTTTCGATGGATGGTTATCAACTTTCAGAATGTGACACCTAAGCAAGCAGAATACTACTATCAGAAGACGGGTAAGAGGTTGAATCCGAAAGTTATACAAGACGTACAACCTTACGACTTTCAAGAAGGTGATCCTGAACTTAGTCTCTACGAAGAACTCTGTCAGACAAACGATCTGAAAGGAACACTGAGAAAATATCGAGGCGAACAACTTGAGTTATTTCTCTAAAGATTTCTATTTTGTTTATATATAAATATGTAACAAAACGACACAAACATGATTTTCAACAAGATCAAGAAATTATTCAAGAAAAAAGTGGGATACAAAGAGTATCTCTACGTCACCTTCGAGAACGGTTATCGCTACTGTTTCACTGCAAAACTTGATACTGGGAACTCAGGTATGTTTCCTACTATCGATGTAGACGTGTTAGAGGAACTAGATCACAAGGTACGTTTCAGAGTCAATAGGATGCCGTTGAACTCGGACATTTCAGAGTTAAACCTCTCTTACCCGATACATGTAGAGTGTGTCAAGGGAGAGATCTATCCCGTCGTCGGTAAAGATGTTGATCCACGTAAAGTGATAAGTGTTCGAGAGATTGAGATCTGTGGTCGGAAGATCGAGAACACGTACGTAGCACTAGCTGATCGTAGTCACAAAGATACACAAGCACTGATCTGTCGTAACACGATGAGTGAATTAGGACTAGTCATTGACCCTTCAAAATGTAACATATCATGAGACAACTGATAGCAAACAGAATACAGACACCAGACGGAACGATACTCTGGTCACGGTTTACTCATGACTTTGCGTATCACGTGGACAAGGTTACAGGTGAGAAGTACATGATTGATGGAGGACAAGAATATGTACACCGTACCATCAATCAGGTACCTGCAAAAGACTTATGTGTGTACGATGATGCACCCTGGGAAGAACAGCGAAAAGTGATCTTAAGAGGAACAATGGTCAACACAGGTCAAGTGGAACCGCGTATCTACTGGATCCCACTTTATAAACTGACAGACGAGCATCTGAACGGGATACTAAAGTATAACAAAGAACGAAACATGAACGATAGTAGGTTCTCCAAGTGGGTGAGAAAAGAGATTCGGTACCGTAAACAACATAACATCGTTATTCCTGAACGTACCTACACCTTGGACGATGCTATAGATAATAAAACGCTTAACTTAAACTAAACGTATATGTATCAAGAATTTAATGGAGATACTATTAGGTACTGGGCTTTTGTAAACGACAGTAACCGTGTACTACGTATACTTGGACCAAGTAATAGTGACACAGATGAGTTTGATAATACTACGATCAAGTTCAATAATATCGAGCAAATCAACCTTCTGATCGACACACTATCGTTTTTAAGAGATACTTATGTCTCTAAAAAGCAAGCAGAAATAGACAATAGACAAACAACTATAAACTTTGAATAATATGAAACTTAATCAATCAAAAGACATGTCTCACGAGTACTGCGCTACTGTAGTACGGTTGAACGAGGTGAGACCAATCGAGAACTCCGACTTCCTGGGTGTCACCACTGTCGAAGGTCGAGACATCGTAGTCCGTAAAGATAGTGTCAAGGAAGGTGACGTAATGATCTATTTCTCTAACGAGAGTCAGATATCTAATCAGTTTCTTTTTTTCAACAACGAGTACGAGGATATCACCTTAAACTCTAACTACGAGGAGGTCAGTCGAATGATCGAGACCATGCAAGAGGAGGCCTCTACAGAAGAGATCCAAGATTATGTTCGTCGTCACAGAGGATACTTCAACAAGTACGGTCGTGTACGCATGAAGAGACTGAGAGGTGTCGAGAGCATGGGTTATTTGGTCAAACCGGAAAATCTGGTCAAGGCTTATCCTGAACTGTCAGATGTAGACTGGGAGAATGAAGTTGGTACTGACTTCGACACCGTAGGTGACCAACTGTTGGTACAAGCTTATGTCCCGTACAAAAAAGAGAAACAAAACAGTTCCGGAAACAGGACCAATAAGAGACTGAAGAAGTTTGATCGTATGATCCCGGGTCAGTTCTCGTTCCACTACGACACACAGCAGTTTGAGCGCTCCATACAGAGGTTCAACCCTGATACTAGGGTAGACATCTCAGTCAAGTTACACGGAAGTAGCTTCATCATCGGTAACGTGAAAGTAAAGGTACCGCGCTGGAAAGGTTTTTACACTAAGATCTTCAATTATTTACCTTCTTGGTTACAATTTACCGATGAAGATTACGACGTAGTTTATTCGTCAAGAAAAGTGATACAGAACTCAACTATCAATCCGGGAAAAGGTCCAGGATACAGTACCGGTCTCACAGCTTGCTTTGACGCATGGTATGAAAGATTAAAAGATTATGTTCCGAAGAACATAACGTTATACGGAGAGATCGTAGGTTACGAAGAAGGTAGTACTCGTGGTATACAGAGTCTGGGAGGTAAGGTATACGACTACGGCTGTAAACCTGGAGAGAACCAGTTCATGATTTATCGTGTAGTACACACAGAGATAGGTGAGTACAACATCTCTCAGGTACAAGAGTTTACTCAAATACTTAAAAATATGGTAAGAGAATCTTCTCCGGAGATAGCTGATCGAATCCGAATGATAGACCTCTTGTACGAAGGTACCTTGGGTGATCTCTACCCTGAACTGGATCCGAACCAACACTGGCATGAAGAGTTTCTCAAGAGACTGAAGGATGACAAGAGTTTCTACATGGAGATGAACGAGCCATTGTGTAAGAATAAACTTCCGAGAGAAGGTGTCGTGATCCGTATCATCGACGATCCTGTCAAAGAAGCGTTTAAGTTAAAATGTCTCAAGTTCCTCGGAAAAGAAGCAGAAGATGTGGACAAAGGTCTGGGTGATGCCGAGATGCAAGAACGTTATTAGTACTGAAGAGAGATCTCTAAAGATCTCTTTTCTTTTTATATATTTAATTATGAAAAAGCACTATTATGTAGAAAAATCCGGACGTATCATAAGTGACTATGAAAGTATCGAAGCTGCCATCAGACACGCTCAGGCTATTAATGAAACACTACTCGTCCAGTATAGAGAACCAATTGATTGTGAACAATGAAAAATTTCGAATTTGAGCACGAAGGTCAGAAGCTATGGTACAGCCGTAGTCTGGCTTGTAACCTAACTATCTTTACAGTACTTAGGGTTCCAGTGTTAGACCTTCGTCAGACTTACGTACTAGCACACAAACGTGGATCAGGCTGCGAATACAATGCTGGTCGATGGAACATACAAGGTGGTTTTATCGATTTCGATGAGACTGCTGAAGAATGCGCTGTTCGAGAGACTTGGGAGGAAGTGGGGATCGACGTTAGTAACTACGAACTTATTTTCTGTGGACTAGATACTGAACCACATGGAAAGAGACAGACCATGGTTGCTTCTTTCGCACTGTTCGTTCCGTGGGAGACTGCAATAAGTTGGCAACCAACGAACGAACATTCTGAGAACGACGAAGTAGAAGAGATAGAGTGGGTCAATATTGATAAACTTGATAATAAAATCTGGTGTCACGGACAGGTAGCAAACATAAAAAGAAATCTTAAAATCATGTTCAATGATTAAACTAGTCGTCAAAGCATATAATCAACTTGGAGAACTGATATGTTCCGGTGTCAAGAAAGAATATACAGATTCTGAAACTGCTGTGAGTGAGTTCAAGAGAGCTGTATCATCTATCAGACATTTAGATCTTTACGGAATGAAAGACTTCAGATTCAAACTAGAAAAGAAAGATGGTCACTACAACCGTTGTTCTTTTTCATGGAAACATCGAGGGATAAGACAGTTCATGAGTTTACACGGATTAAGTTAATTTTGATTACATTATATTTTATTAAAGGAGTACAAACTATGGAAATGAAATATAACGTGATAGGTGACATACATGGTCGAACGAACTGGAAAGAACTGGTTAAGGATGAATGTATTAACATTTTTACAGGTGACTATTTTGATCCTTATGAAAGGTACACCTTTGAAGAGATGAAGAACAACTTTTTAGATATCGTATCTTATAAGCATGCTCATCCGCAGACCATCTTATTACTCGGAAACCACGATCTACACTATATCTACGGTGCTGAGTCGACACGTTATGATCGTTCACATGATAAAGAGATTAAAGAACTATTTACTCGATATAAGTACTCTTTCCAATTAGCTTTTGCTACTCGAAACTATCTCATCACACATGCTGGGGTGACTAGAGACTGGGTCACACGTCGTTTTCCTGAATTAAAGAGTTTTACCCCCAGAGACTTATCAAAAGCAATCAATAAAATCTGGAACGAAGAACGGTTTGAATACTTTATGTTTTATTACAACAGTATGCGAGGTGATTATTACGGTACTTCACCTACGCAGAGCTGTATCTGGGTCAGACCCGAGACACTGATCAGTCACAACGTCTTCAAGACAACTCAGTTTAAACAGGTCGTCGGTCATACCCAATATGAAGAAATCACTGAACAGGGAGGCATCGTGTTTGTCGATGTTCTCGGTTCAGTGAACAAATCTTATCAGTTTGAAGATATAATTTAGTATTCTAAACTAGAATCAATTCTCCCATATTTCTCCTTTATTCTCCTAAAAGATCTCGATAAAGATGATTATTTAATAACCTTTATCGAGATCTCTTGTTAGATTAAAGATATTTAAGTTTATGAAATCTTCACGACTTTCATCTTCGGGTGATTTTCACCTATGTGGATAATCTTGGTCCCGACTTGGACCAGAAAGACGATCTCGTTATTGACGATATTGTAATCTTTTATCACTCCTTCAGTATCCATGGATACGATACAGTCACAGTGAAACTTTAGGTGATGACCGATCAGCTGTTTGGCCATGTACTCTTTTAACGGTTCTTCCATAAGTAATTCTTGAAGTTTTTTAATTCGTCTGTATACTTGAGTAGATGTACCAGGGACCGATCAATAAACATGAGTATGTATTGTAGTACACGATTTTTACTCTCAGTAATCTTATGTGAAACAAGATGTTTGATTAGTCCATTCTTCTGATAGTCGTAAGGTTGATGTAGTCTTCTTTCAAACCTATCGTAGTTTGTAAATCTATGTCCATTCTCGTATACTCTCATTCTAATTTCACGTTTTTTGATTCTATAGAGTTGATCTTGTTCTCCCACTTAGGATCAAACAGGTTTGCTACCGGTGCAGTATAAGGATTTAGTGACATACCTAACTTTATTCTAAACATCTGATTAGCTATGTCGTATAATATCGGAATCAACTGATCAGCAAAAGTAGCTGTATGTGTCGCGTCTTTTTTACCTAAATGTATACCTCTACCATCGATATATATAGTTCGCTTAGTGTTCGGGTGTGAGATTTCTATATCTCCGTTAGCTTTGATGTTGATCTTAGATTTGTCTCTACTGATCACCCAACCTGAACCGTCAGAGAAATACATTGTTCCCCAACCTTTACCTGAATCACGGTTGAGTATCACATCTATCTTACCCTCTTCGTCAACCAACAGTTTCTTGTCATCATCTAAACTATCTTTTCTCAACCAGTATAACTGTTGTAAGTTATCTTCGAAATTCATGATCCAGACTTCGTCACCTTCAACTGGTGTCGTGAACCCGTTAGTGTTAAACAGAAAAGTAGCCGGGTAGATAGGTGGCATGAGATCAGTATTGTCTTCTCGCGGAAACAATCCTGGAGCTTCTGCCTTGATAGTACCCTTGTTGTCCATTACTTTCAGTACTATACCTGGACGTAATATACATCTGTCTAGTCTCATATGCTTCGTTTGGATAAAAGTTGTATTTTATCAGAAATGGTGTTCTGAGTGTTTCTTATATAATGATCATTTTGCATGACAGTCTTTGGATCATAAACTGGTAGGTAAGTCTCGACAGTTAGACTGAGTGATATCTTTCTGTCTTTACTGTCTGACGTGGTTCCTTCAATCTGTATGTTATATTCCGGATCTGCAGTCTCAGGTACCGTGTATGAACAGATAATGACCTGTCCCAGATAACTGATGTTGAAAGTACGAATAAAACTGAGCTTAGTGATCACTTGCTGAATCAACTCCAGTGTATCTGTGTAAGAGTCTAGGTAGTAGTTCAAGTCAAAAGTCACGGTTAGTGGGTAACGACGAAACTCAGCAGTAAAACTGGTTATCTCGTTGTTGTAATCTAACTGAAACTGACCGAGTGAATAGGGTGACGTGAGTTGGTCCGGTACCAAGTTCACACCCTTAGGTTCGACAACACATCTCGGCTTCTGATTGTAGACGTAGTTCTCATTAGATATCTGCAGTGGTTCGATGGACTGATTTTGTCCTTTAACACTCAAGTACATCGTGTCATCACCGGTGTTGAGTATGAAATGCGGTATCTCTTTATCTCTGATCTTTAGATCTTGCTTGAGAGCTTGAAGTACTCCCTTAGAAAGAATAGAAAAGAAGAGTGACTGATTGTTCACGTCAATCTCTCCTTTTCTTATCTTATTTGTTAATTCAGTATTCATTAGTAAACCTTAGCTATTACTGTGTTGTACTTGATCACGTTGGTCTGTGCTTCGTTAATCTTTTTAACTACACTACTTTGTGTTTCACTAATATACGACAGACTGAAGATGTAGTTCCTTGGATCATTAAATAGTGATGTCCTAACGTCGAACGACATCTCGATATCGTTATATCTTGAACTGTCTTCCGTATTATCAGACTTCAACGGAAATCTGAAACAAACCGGAATCACGATGTTTTCACCAGGAGAAAGAACTTTATATGAACGTACATTATTAGAGTTGATATATAACTGTGAATAATTATTAGTAATTACAGCAGTGATTGTCGGTTTATTTTTACTATCTACGTTGTTTAGTAGTTCTGAACTATATGCATCTTTTTTACGGAAGTAGATAAACTGGTTTCGACCTTGAACACCGTATATATATAATCCGTCGAGTATCGGTTCTGCATTAGTATTTACACCTACTACACCACTATCATTGATCTTGGTGTTAATAAGGATATTTATTCCGTAGTTATCATTACTGTCATATAACGCTGTTGTTGGATCAGCAATACCTTTTGACCTGTTTCCAGGAAATATGGAGTAGAGATTGATTGTGTGTTTAGATATGTTTGTTAGTTGTAAGGTACCAAAGTTAAATACATCGTTACCAGTATCTACTAACTCTACGTTAACATCAATATGATTATCTTGATTAGGTAAGATAGTAGAAGATGTATTATCATATTTAAACTCTACTTTCAGATCATCACTGTTAGCATTATTCACGATGTCCTGTAAAGAGATAATAGCTGCATCCATGTCACTTAACTTATCTTTCAGAGGTATGATACGACGTTCACTCGTATAGAAACCTGAAGAGATATGTTCCGGATGATGAAAATAAAGTGTATCCTGATCTATAATTGAATCATTTACATGTTTAGTAGTACCGGAAGTGATTAGAATGTTATTAAACCGGTTAGTCTCGATATCATCATTATTCTCTTCTATTATGGTTAGTATCTGTACATCTTTTAGATACTCTTCAGGAAAAACTACGTTAAGTATGTCACTCCACTGACTGGTCGTTTCGATAAACGGACTACCAAAATCCCAGACTACCTTAAGTCTCACGTCAACCGTCTCTCCTTGAGATATGGGTATGTCGATCTGATTGAATGATGGTTCATTAGCCTTGTCATTGTTCTCCTTATACTTGAACGTATATACGTTGTCTATATTACAGTCAGGTGTAATCTCACGATCAAACCCCTTCATGTCGTTCCAGTCAGAGTAGATGAAGTCACCATCACTCATGCTCACAGCATTACCTGTGTTTTGATCTTTGTTCTTGTATCTGTATTGTACCCTGATACCTTTTATATGATCTTTATACGTAGATAAGATACTGTCGTCGGTCACGTCCCAATCAAAATAACCTCTGATATGATACTTAGCATTCTCGATCGGTACATCACTATTGTTGACTGCTAACGAGATTTCATTGATAGAGTTACTGATAGAAGAAATGATCTCATTCTGCTTTTGTGTATACTCAGTTAACTGATTCTCGTAGATGGTTCGTATATTAGTGGTGTCATCAAACGAAACAGATGCTAATGTACTGTTTATGTCAGCTATCTTGTTTTGTATATCTTTTAAGTCTATCTCGTACTGTTTCTTTTGTGAATATAAACTACGAATACGCTGAATAGTAGGTGAGTCGTTGAGATGTTTGTTAATCTGTACTACGGATAAGTTGTCTGGGTTTAGTTCAGGAACATAACCAGTAAAACTATCAAACTCTTCTTTTGAGTATTTGGTAATACTGTTGTTGATGATGGAGGTTATCTCTTTCAGTATGTCACCTATGTTCTTTACATTTTCTTGATAGTAATCTTGATAAGTTTTTTCTTCAGATTGACTATATTTGATTTTATAGGTGTTTACTATTACTCCTGTACCCCAGGGTCCTTGCACGTTCATGCGGTCGTTCAACGGAGTAATGAAAATACCGATATACTGATCTTCTTCTAAAGTCACATCTATATACTTATCTTTACTGTAGTCGTTCACGGAGAAGAATCTCAGCTTGTGTACTTCGTCAACAGAATTGATGTCGAACTGTTCATTTTCTTCAGGAACATAAGGTGTGATATCTAGGTAGTCGCCGTTGACTACGTTAAGTACTAATCGGTTATAACTATTGTTGATATCTACAATCTGAAGTTTTACTCTATCATCATACGTCGTCAGGTACTGTCCCACTTCCAGAGCTACATCTATCGTTCCATCAAATCTCTTATACGTGAGTGGAGTATGAGTATCAAACTCCAGCGTCAACTGTTCTGTTAAGTCAGAAAGGATCTCATCTTTTATGATCTTGGTAATGACATAGGTACCTGTCCCGATAGATTTTCTCACCGGAAGTAACTTAACTGTGTCGTACTCTTCATAGTCTTTATTTTGTTCCAGTATACTCAGTTTCTTATATAAATCGACATATTCGTAGTTCACTGAATTCTCTTCACCTAATGTAGCGATAAATAATTCTTTAGCAGCTGAGGAAATCGGAACCACTTTCTTGATAATTACTCTAGAGATGTCATCAGGAAGAGTAGTAAGGTCAAACTTCAGATGTGCATCTGGAGTGATGAAATCTTTAAAGATACTGTTTTCTTGTACATAGAACTGTTCAGTGTTCTTTTTGTCCAGACTCAGTGCATCAGGAGTGTTGTTGAACCCGCGTACCTGGATGGTCTTGGAGTTACCATCATAGTTAAAATACGCTTCACCGGACTTAGGTGCATTGACTAAGTTGTTGACACTCTCCTGCAGCGCATTAATCTTATTTTCCAGTGAAATGAACGAAGGAATGACATATCTGTTATCTGACACGTTGACTACTAGATGTTCTTTCTTAGTAAAGAAAGAATCGTTGATAGTCTTAAGAATTTCTAAGTTTTGTTGTGTCAGAGTGTTAAGTCGTTCTAAGTATTCAGCTATATTATTCATTCTTCTATTTTTTGAATTACTTTTATAATAATGTAATAAAAGAGCTTTTCTAAAAGAAAACATTTTTGTTTCCTTATTATAAACATGATTATGGCAGCTGGATTATCATCAGATATAAAAATACCGGTTAACTCTCCTCAGTTTCGTGATCGAGAGGATTTGTTTAGTACTAGTGTTGTCAAGGAATTGAATACATATAGTACTTGGAGTGAGATGTATCTTGCTAACGATGTAACCAACATTAATTACACGCAAGAAGGTGACAAGTATAAAGAACTACCTGCAGATAAGTTTGGTAAGGGTATCAAATCGATATTTAACAAGTATACCCTGGTACCGACACTGAGTAATCAGTTACGTACCCGTCTCAACACACCTCTGGTTGATACCGTTGATACACGACGTAGGATCAAACAGATCTCTAATCCGAGTATCAAGAACTTGGTTGAACAATCTAGAACGGGTCAACTAGGAAGAGAGACTTACAGTTATAGTGACTTCATGTACTGCAAACATCTCGGTAAAGTGTCAAATAACTATCTGATTACACTACGTAGATTTCCGGTAGCTTGTAACGACTATATCGGTCAGGTACAAGAAGGAAGTAATATTGAAGAGCGTGAGATCGCAACATCTCTCGGTTGTATGGTCACATGGTTGGGTACTCCGGGTAACGAAATAGAAAACATTCTTTCTTATTCTGTTAAGATGCCGTTTAAAGAAGTCACTGCAGAGATGGAAGATGTCAAACGAGATGATAATGCATCAACGCTTTCTAAAATGTTTTCTGCATTCGATAGTAAGTACCAGCAACAGGTGATGAAAGGATATGCATCTGATAAAGAAAGTAACCCGACCAGCTGGATTGCCGGAAAACTGAATATTCCATTAGGAAGTGCTCCTTATACAAACCAACTCATCTCTACTGACTCACATAAGATCTACGGACCAGTAGACGTTGTAAAAAACACGTCGATGAGAGATGATAAAGGTCTACAGTTTGAACATACTTTTAGTTTAAAGTTTGAATACGAACTTCGATCATATTCCAACATCAATACCAGACAGGCCATGTT
>OCVV012859449.1_pt1 | contig 14730 bp, 25 predicted proteins | sample 1539721 | NCBI WGS metagenome assembly OCVV01 (sample SAMN02144230, study PRJEB22623) | gut metagenome | biome: sheep rumen | host: Ovis aries | place: New Zealand
AGGTGAATATGTTTATGCTTATATGTCGAGTATCCAATCACCTGTTACGTCAATATTGGTTACATTTGTGAGTGCGGATGTTGGATAGAGGAACAGATTCAGCTTGCAACTATTGTTGGAATCATATTCGTTCTTCATTGAAAGCAGTGCGGGTACCATTATCTCCTGTCCGGAGTATGTGATTTGTGCCATAGTGCTATGTACATTAGAATTAGCAATGAAGGGAGGAGTGAAGAAATCCGTCAAGGCCAGCCCAGAAACGGAATATTCACCCGCACTCATTGAGGGGATTGAACAGCCTATTCTTACAATTCTAGCGGCATTAGAACCTCTGATTCCGCATTTTCCATCATTGAAGTATTCATAAGAATCGGAAGTTCTAATGTTTGCACTAATACTTGTATTATCAATTGAGAACGGATTAGTAATAAGGTCATAGGCCACAGAGCATTTGTGGGAAATAATTAACTGTGTCAGATAGTTGGCAATGTGATTAACTGCCTCTGTGGTCGGATGTGTCATATCTGTGCGGAACAGTTTATTGTACTGCATAATCATCTCTGACCCGGTAAGATATTCCATACCATATTTACCGCACTGCTTATAGATTGCGAGTGCCCGCATATAATGAGCGTATTCAGAGATGATGAACGATTTAGAAACGAATCCAACATGGGTAGTTGCATTAGGATAATTGGCTTTTACGTATGCACTAAACGATGCCATACCGGAAGTAATAGCGGTTTCTGACGCATCTGTCAACTGATCATTGGCACCACCAAGGACAAAGATATCGGTAATAACGGTTTTGTCTGTAATTACAGAATCATTGTCTGACAGCACTCTGAGGAAGTTCAATTCCCCGGTTCTATGGAATCCTGCGGAACCCCGGTGAAAATCATAATAGTCAGTTATGCCAAGAAGATAACAGGCTTCAGCAATCATGTTCCTGTTGTTTTCATTTGCGTAATTGCCATAACTGTCAGCGATAAAAATATACTTCTTGTCAAAAATTCTGGAAAAGTTGGTATCGGCTGTTTCTTCCAGAGTTTCAAGATCATCCCTTACAGTAGCAACTTCCTGTCTTACTTCATCAATCTGGGCATTGTAGTTCCCGGTAGATACCCAATATTCCGGGTTGGCATTGGGTGCCCCAATTCCTGCAGGAACCGGTTTCTTACTTGTATAGCTGTTTCCGGCAAAGGTTACAATGGTGAGTACTTCGTAGGCCACACCACTCAGCCAAGTAGAATCTCCTGTGTTGGGGTTCTCAAAGAAGATAGGTACATATCTTGCACCGATATATTGTCTTTCCATGTTTTACCTCCTATTAATACGACAACACTAAGTGTCCGTACTGCGGTTGAATTTCAAGTTCAATGTCCAATCCCGTAGTGTGGAATACAATGTTCTCCCAGCCATCCGGGATGTGGTAAATGATGTATCCTGCATCGCTGATTTCCACAAAGATCATTGTGGCAATCGTGGTCTCCAGATATTCCCGAACAATCTGCTCAATGAAGGTCGGGTTATAGTTGTCTATCCAATTCTGTAACTCGTTAATGTGTTCCTGTAACTGCTGAATTTGTTCGGTCTGGGTATCTTCGGTTTCCATGTTCTCTTTGATTTTCTTGATAATCCAATCCAAGTTTAGGTCGTGGAAATTGCTATAGGGGAAGTTTTCTCCAAAGGCACCATTGTTCATTGTGTTCACCTCCTTAATATACCAGAATACAGAACCGCATCTTGAAGTCCTCAATAATTATATCATAGACGTTGAAAAGGTCAATCTCCCTTTGCTGACGAATCATTGTCTGTGTGGTCGTGACACCTATATTTCCGTGAGCATGGAGTGTGTGTTCACCTTCGTTCGTGGTCGCTACCTGTTGGCCATAGGTCTTGCTTTCCTGTACGCTTTCCGTCTTTCCGAAGTTAGTGGTTTTGCTTCCTTCTCCGTCTTCTGTTCTTCCGTACTGTGTCTGTGTGGTTGCATCGTCTTGGTCTCTGGTCTGTTTGAATAATCCATCGTTGGATGTTGTGGGAGTTGGTGCATCAAATCCCGCAATCCAATGCCCCTTGGTATCTGCTCCTGTAGTGGTATCTCGTCCACCCTGTTCAATATTGGATGTGGTGTTTTCTGTTTCGCTACCACCTTCAGTTAAGGTTTCTGTACGTCCATCTGTACCGCTATGGGTCGTTCTACCCGTACCGCTATCGCTACCTGTTTCGTACCTGTTATAGTTCTCAATGGGGTCATAATCGTATTGTGTTGTGGCATATAGTCTATTCCATATATCAATATTCTTTGCACTCCACACACCAATCAGATTTTTAAGTACCACAGGGTTCGGGTATAGCACTTCAAGTTCTGCGGTCTCAGCAAGCAAGTTTTTAACGAGTGTATCCTTGTTCAGAGCAGAAGGAATCTGCATCAAGTCAAAGAGTGTATTGTCCCATTCATAGAGTCCCAATGGGGACAGGTTACCTGCTCTTGCCATAGTACGTCTCACCCTCCTGTCGGTTGGTAACAATCATCTTATCCGGGTCGTGTCTCCAATCTACTGATACAGTGGTTCCGAACATTGCATTAGTTTCTTCGGCCGATTTCTTGAGTTGTTCAAGCCAGAGTTCACACCGGGTAATGGTTTCAATGTTGTTTGCGTTCACTTCATCTGTGATGAGTCTTTCCCGCTTGTCTGTGTTGGCATTAGGCACACCGATATCCGTATCGAACATTGCTTCGATCTTTCGCATATCGGAGAGAACCTTGTCCACGATATAATTCTGGCCAATGTTCTGTTGGAAAGCGTTCCACACCTGCGTACCATCTTCTTTGAACAACTGCTTGTCCACAACGACACAGGGTTCTCCACCCGCTACCCTATCGAACAGTTTCTTGTATGTCTCAGCAGTTGTCTTGTCTTTGGCCGGGAATACGAATGAGAGGTGAGAGTTCAGAAGGTTTACGCTTGCGGTCTCAGCACACAGAGCCATCATATCCGCATAGTAATTAACAAGGTCGTTAATTCCTCCCCAATCCGGTTGAAGTTTGAATACTGTACATTCCTGTCCAATCCTGGGTTGGAGTGCCCCTTTCAGCAGAGGGTTGGTAATGATAAGGTTGGTAGGCTGATAGTAGATATCATACCCATAAGGCACACCCGCTTGACAGATAACCCCATACTTATCAGTTTCAACCACTCCGATATATCCCCAAGCATATAGGACATATAGGAAGTAATCCCTGTTCCATGTTTCCGGGAGTTTCCATTCAAATACGGAAATGGCTTTCTGGAAAAGATATCTGCGGAAGAACCGTTGAAGGGAAGTGTTCTTGACATGAACTGTAGAGGGGCTGAAGGACGCATTGTACATATTGATATAGTCGTAAGTTTCCGGGATCCCATATCCTACATTCGACGGCATACAGTTTTCAACTCCTTTTTCCTTTTGAATCCCCATAGTAGGGTGATGAGTGACGAGCCTTTGCAAAGTCTGTAATAGTATCTTGCTTTCTGTTGTCGGGTTTGAGTATCAGAGCCTCCACGTTCGTATAGTGTTTGCCATACTTTGGCTAACTGTTCCGGTGTTTCCTCAGATGCTATGAACACCTGCCAATCGTATGTTACACCATCTACAGTGCCGTGGTCAAACTGTAAATCTTCTTCGCACTCTCTCTGGAGTCGAAAGCACTGAAGTTCCCCATCATACCAGTTCTTGTTGTACCGGATTGCAAATGAAGCGAGTTTCTGTCCTGCCGGGGGAGTATCCGTATATCCTGTCCATTGTACCAAACCAACACCAAGAGTTCGTGGTATTGCCAGACAAGCATTATTGTCTATGAGGGTGTGGGTTCCCCGTCCTTCGATGAATGCCGGATTCATGGAAGATTCTACATCCATGTTTCCAAGGATTCCTGCTACTGCTGATTCTGTCCATCCAAGTCCTGTGAGATATGCCCATATCAGTTTAGCATTTTCATCCCTGTTGGATTGATTCAAATATACATCCGTTGCAATCCAATATCCGTTGTACTGTTCAACGTTCATTCAATCACTCCCAATAGAATCCGGTTGTAAGGAATCTGGCAACTTCTCTGCGTTCACTGTCGCAAGCGTTTAAGTCGAGGTCTCCTTCTGCACAGAGAATGTATCCGCTCAGAGTTTTAATCTGTCGCACTTCACACAGGGGTCGTCCTCTGTGAGTCACATCTTCATCCACTACTACATAATGAATGGCAACCAAAATGGTTGACAACTGCGAGTTGGCAAAACTTCCATTTGCACTGCTTGTTGCGAGTTGTGGCATAGCAGTATTAATCGCATTGTAGATTCCGTTAGCACTGTTTGATATGGCTCCTGCTATGGCTCCTCCGATTCCTCCTGCCATAAACCCGGAGACGGCACCTTCAACCAGACTTCCACCCGCTGATACTGCTTGCAGAGTTGTACCGAGATAATCTATTCCTACCTGTGCAATCTGAATAGGAGTGCCAAGCATGAAGGAAGTTTTCGCAATCAGTTTTCTCCCGGTTCCTGCGGGGTTGTCTGCAATATATACCTCAAAGATTGTTTCTCCTGTAATCAGGTCTACCTTGTAACTGTTTACAAGATAAGAACCTATTTCCAGATAGGAGGGATCAATAGGAAGGGAACCGAACTTCCCGTACAGGGTTAGGCGGGTGAATGGGGAATAATTCAGATACTTTCCCCGGGTCGCGGCTTGCGGGTGTACAGGAATCATTGTTACACCATCAAAGTATTGTTCCACCTGTCGAGTTAATTGCAAGGCAGACAGGGACGGATAATTCCACCATCCAATATCAATACTGCTAACCTGTACTCCTACAAGCTGAGATTTGGAAAGCGGGAACCACATACACGATGCAATATATTGGTATGGGTTGTACATGGTTTTGAAAACTTCTTTGGACATATCATCAATCTTGAGTTCACCAAGCGAATCAATAATGCCCATTATCTCCAGATTGTTGTCTCCGAACAATGTGTCTTTAAGGTCTCCGAATTCGTCTGAGGACATTGCATAATAGGTAATTGCACCTACTGCTGATACATCATTCTTATTGATAATTCCAACAATATATGTGCCTTGAGTCAATGTGTTTACAAATGGGTTAGTCATGGGAACAGATTCAATATTGAAATTGGTTGTTGCCGGGTACATGGTATCAATAATGGCGGGGTTGAAATTGTTAGTTGTGGAATCAGTTCTCAGAATATATTCATAGGCATCGCCAATATCATTTCTGTAGGTCGCCAGCACATCCACATCCAGATGCACCTCCCATAAGCCATCATTCCACACCCAATCGTCCACCCAATAGTACCTGCCAAACATGGGAATGTACGCATAGGTTAAAGATTGTACAGTGGAGGGTTGCTCTCTGAGTGCTTGAAAACTGATAACAGGATGCAAAGATGTACATGGCTCTTTCAAGTGCCCGGGGACGGTTATTTTATTGTATAACGGGTCAGAGGGATCCGGTCTCTTGGTACTGTTTTCCTTCTTGTATATGTTATAAAACAGATCAACATCCATTTGGCATACCTCCATAAAAAGATAGGGGATAGCCGTTTCCAACTATCCCCATGCCCTCTTGATTTACATCAATCGAGCAGGAAGACAACACCTTTCTCAGTGTTGTCACTAAAGCACCGGAGACGCATATGGTACCACATATTCCTGTATTCCCCTCTGGCATTTATGGGAGTAGGAATCACCTTCTCATGGATCATCGCCCAACCCATAGCGTCCTCATCGAACAGGAGTGCGAAAACACCCGTCTTGGTAACTGCTTCGCCTGTAGTGGCCACACCGGAAGTGTTGGTGTAGGTCGGGGTTACCATGATCTTGTCGGGAGTATCAATGCCCTGCCAGAAGTTAATGGTTTCGACATCAGCGTATTTCAGATAGTTGTCGTGGAAGGTGTCTGCCAGAACACGGGAATCAATCTGGTAACGATCCTGCCCAAGCATATACATCTTCTGCTTGTTATAGGGAGTGTGCCGGGGAACAGGCTTACTGTCAATGGTAGTTTGATACCGGGTGGACATTTCCTTGAACAGAGAAGCAACACTTGCAATTCTGCCATACACCCATTTCATAAAGGCGGGGTAATTGTCCGGTTGGAAAACAGTGGTTGCGGTCAGAGAGAGTCCGGTCAGAGCATTGTATTCGGTCAGCAGGTGGACGTTCCGGGAAGCGTTATTCTCAGCAATCAATCCACCAATGAAGTTGGCAACAAGTCCCCGGCTCATGTTCTCTTTGGCCAGTTCAATCTTGTTGGACATATCCGTGGTAATCATGGACAGGAACTGACCGAATTCGGAGGAGGAGCGGAAAGCCGTCTCAAGCTGATCCTCAAATACTGTATAGTGGTCGGAGAAAACGCTCTGACCGAGGAAGTTGGTCTGGATAAAGTCCCGCTTGTTGATAACCCAATGGTCAACGGAAAGTCCGTTACCTGTGGGGTTGCCTGTCTGCGTGGCATCAAAGGCTACAGGATATTTGTAGGCATCATCGTCCGACCAATCGGATGCAACGATGTTGAACTTCCTCATGTAGGCACCCCACTGAGGAAGATCCTTTTCAAGTCCACGCATGGAAGCGGAATAGGGACGGATAGCGAAAATAGTCTTGGCCAGCACATTGGACAGTGTGTTGAAGATAACGTCCTTTCCAAGGGTCAGTGCCGTCTGGGCAACGGATACAAAGTCAGCTTCTGTATTGATAACTGCACTCCTGCCCGTGGCCTGTTTTACAAGGTCGTTGAGTACCGCACTGCTCTGCTGAAAGGTGAGAGTATTTACACTCATTTCTTGGTTCCTCCTTTGTTAGTCTTCATGGTTTCCAGAAGTTCCTTCAGCACTTCCAGAATTTCCTTCATTACATTTACAAGGTCAAACATGGTTACTCACTCCTCTGGTGGAATGTCGGTCGGATAATCTCTGCAAGCATAGATTCCGCTGAAGGGGGATTTGATACTCCCTGTGGCAAAACCGATTGTGCGATAGCATTCGCCTGGACCGCACTCGTCAGCTTCGCTATGCTCTGCATGAGTTCCGTCATAGTGGGTTCCTTCTGTTCCTGTGCTTGTGCGGGTTGGGCAACGGGTTGGGCAACGGCAACGGGTTCAGCAACGGGTGCGGGTTCGGGTTCTGTAGTCTGTGCAGGAGTATCCACCGGTGCGGGTTCTGCGTTAGGGACAGTGGGCGAAGGTTGTGCCATCTGCATGATTTCATCTTTTGTGAATCCTGCCTTTACAAGTTCGAGTATTGTGTTCAGTTCCATTAGATATTAACCTCCTTCAAGTATTTTGTCAACGTGTCCAATGCTTTCAAGGCTTCTTCCCGTGTCGGGGGTTCTTCGGGAGGGAGTGGTTCGTTATAATAGTCCACCATATCCATAAGGCCGACATGAGTAAAAACGTTCAACTTGCAATAGTCAACTCCCCTGTTTCCCTGTGAGTCCATGCAGGGAAGGGGAGAAGTCCCGGTGTACAATCCGACATGAGACGCATTGCCCTCACCATCGTGGTAGCCTCTCTCCTGCTCTCCACCATCCCATTTTAATAGGAAGAGAAATGCACCCAGAGGGATTTCACCGAATTTTTTAATGCACTCTTCTTTGGTTCCCTTCCACTTAATGAAGTTCCTCCACATGGAGTTGCTTCCCCGCCAATTGTAGGGAGTGCCGTCCGGTTTCCGCACACCGCAATCCTTCAGCACTTCTTCAACGAATCCTTGACAATCCAGACGGGAATAGGGGATCCCAACATAGTTCCCGGTTACCGCCTGTTTTGCAAGGTCTTCCCCGGAGATTCTGGTAACCATTATTTTCCCTCCTGTTCGAGTTTATCCACAAGTTTCTGCATAACAATGGTGTTGTTCGCTATGGCTTCCGTCAGTTCCTTCTGCTCCTGCTTGTGGTCTTCCCGCTCTTTGTTCCACAGGTAGAACGTGGCAACCAGACAGGCAACGGGTACCGCCAGATTTGAGAACAGGCTTACAATCGCATCCATTTCCATGTTGATCCTCCCTTCCCGGATAATAAGAATGGTGAGTATCCCTTTTGACCGTGCGGAGTCATGCCCGCCCTTCCGAGGCTTGCACTGGGCAGGATACCCACCACAATTATGATAACACAAATGGTACGGGTACTTCAACTGTTTCCCGTTTATAAAGTTTTACTTTATCGTGGCAGTATTCGGCTACACAGCGAGAACAAGTATAGTTATCATCTCGTTTACAATAATCCTGTCCACAGGCTTGCTCTTTTAATATGTCCCTTACAATCCTGGCTTCATCTTCAGTTTCAACGACTATTTTAATCATATTATACCTCCGATAAGTTCTTCGGGTTCTTCAACCTCTGTCCGTTAGGATATTCAACATAAGGATTGCCCGTCAAATACATATAGACAAGTGCTTCTTCTACCACCTGTTCATACCTCAATACTTCTGTTGGAGTCTTCGGTTCCCTATTGGCAAGTATTTTATTTCCTACTCGCTCCACATGAAATGGTTCCATGCTACACCTCCCAATACTTAATGAACAGTTTCTCAGACAGTACGTCCTCAAAGTCTACCTTCCCGCTGATGTACATATCCCAATGGCTTCTGTATATCCTCTGATAGTGTATCCTGTCTGTGTCTGACAGGGAATACTTCCTATTAAATACTCCAGACAAATGAGTGGTAGCATACAATCTGTTCTCGCTCTTGTGCCTGTACATACACAACTCACCGATAGAACAGACGGGGACGTACTCCGACAATGGCCGGGGTTTTACGTGTTGACGATCTACATTGAAGTCATTATCGAGTGCCATCTGAGAGAATTCTGAGCCGTCTGTCAAATTGTACAGAACAGTTGCAGATTTCTTCTTGCTGATAGGAGAACGATGCAACATGATAAGTTGAATACCCCTCTTGTCGTCTGTCCACCTGTCACTGTTCCCCTTCTGCATCTTGTCTGCTATCCGAATCAATTTCAACGACTCAAACACGGGGTTGGTTATATCATTAGCGTTGGCCAGACACACCATTTGAATTGGCTCAATCCCCTTCAGTTCCCGGTTTCGGTTCATAGTCTCATAAGCATTGAACAAGGCATCGGCTTCGTTCTTCAATAGTCTCTCATGCTTCTCCGGGATAAACTCGTCATAGATAAGAAGCTGAATATCTGAAGCATCAAAACCACGCATATTGGACAGGGTGGACAATGCACAAGTATATCCAATTGGCTTCAATGTATCCTCATCCCCTCCCAACTCATAAAACATGGAGTTGTACTTACTGATGCTCTTCACCATAACATTCCATCCCAAGTCTGCATTGAGGGGTTTGAACACACTGAATTCCGGCTTACTGATAAGGTCGGCTTGGCTCTGGGTTCTCCGCATAAGCATGAACCTCCTACCATCTTCCTTGGCAACCTTCAAGGTCGTGTAGGTCTTCCCGGTTCCCCGCCCTCCTACCAGAAAATTAAAGGGATACCCTTCATCGAGTATCCCTCTAACGTTTACATAGCCAGAAGAGTCATAGATTCTCACTTGGCAATGTCGCAGGTCAAATATTCGCGGTTGCTTTTGCTCTTGCCACTGCCAACCACAAAGCGGGTAGGCATCTCCTCATTCCCGGCCTCATAGATAGCAAGGATATCAGAGAAGTTGCGGGTGAAGGTCTTACTGTTCGTAGCGTACTTGGCACCGTCCACGGTCTCCACAGCCAGCACTGTCATGGGTTCTCCATGAACATCCTCATCCCGGTACAGGACAAACTTGAGAACGTCCAAAGTTTCACCCTTGGCATCAGCCATCTTGCGAACGTCATTTCCCTTGGTCAGAGCATACAGGTCAGCACTAGTAAGTCCTTCGGTTTTCTTGATGATTTCCATGTTTGAGTCCTCCTTAAATATGTTGTGTGGGTTCTGGTGAGTTCCGGGTCTTCGCATAGTCCATTGCTTGTGATCCCTTGGCATCAGATGATATTGAGTGTAGCGTGTATGTGCTTATGTCCACGCTCGCCTTCACTCACCTTAATAATCTTATCATATAATGTACGGGTTGTAAAGATAATTTTTTGCATATTTCAAAATTCTTTCGTATTCCCCGGTGATACCTAACGTGTACTCCGAAGGAAGGATAGCAACGTTAGCAGTAACCGGGAGGACATGGTTCTCAATGTCCACATGATCCATCTGAGGTGAATCATTGTACACCGCTTGAGTCCCACCCGCTTCGGTGAAGATAAACCCTTCAGCAAATGCCGATAGGCCACCATGTTTGTCGAGTTCCTTACCGCCCTTTGCTTTATTGACACCTGCAATAGTGCAATGTACTCCCTCTCCCTCTTTTTCCACGTAAGCATACTTCTTTGCTCCTAACGTCTTGAAGAATTTGTATGCCACTCCTGTCTCTGGGTTGTCTTCGGTCTCAAACACTCCCATATAATGAGTGATTCCAGAGGGGTCTGTCGCATACGCTCCCGATTCTTTGCACTCAGCAATCCTTTCAGCGTTATAATCCGCAAAATTAACCCTACCAACATACTTGACACTATCAGTATCACAGTAAACAAAGTCTGCTCCCTCCGTTTCATGCACAAGTCTTATTCCCTGTTCGAGTGCCCATCTTGCCCAAGAGGTCACCCAGACACCCCATTGGTAAGCAAGAAAGGCTTTTTCATTGCTCCTGCCCAGAATCTCCTCATCCGTCTTGCTATCGTCTATGTCCCAATCTCCCTCCTGTCTGAAGATAAGGTTATGCTTTACCGGGTCTTGTGCCATCATGCCATACAGACTATTGAGCAGTGCTTTTGCCTTATCATAGTAGATTTCCTGTCCCTTTACTCCCTTTAGTTCTGTCTTATCCTTATAATATTTAATCACTTCATCAATCAAAGGCTGTGGGAGTTTTTTATAAGACGCATACCACCCTTGCAGGAAGATAATCTCCCCGGAATACTCCGACATAATGATCCTCAAGTCCACATCCGTTATGGTCGTTTCCAGATATTCCGCTCTCAGAATTCGTCCATTATCCTCTGTGTCCACTCCCTTCCTAATATTCCTGCACTTATCCTTGCTCAGATATGGGCACCCCCAATATTCGTCCCGCAGATGCAAGTCCTTGATTCCGATCCTCAATAAGAGTGCCTTGTGCCTTATCGTTATACATCTTGCGATATAATCTTTGTTCAAGTCTTTCTGAAGAATGGGAGTAAATACACTCATAGGGAATTCGCAATTACACATAACTGCCGGGTAACTTGATGATCTATCTGCACTGTGGACATTCTCCACAATATCCCCGGCATAATATCTGTTAGCATGGGTATTTCCACCCCGGAAAGCCTCCCGGAGTGCCCTGTAGGTTTCGATATCTGGGAGAATGGAGTAGACAAAGTTGTGATGTACGTTTCCGTTTTTCATCGCCCGTTTTGCATTTCTTCTGACATATCCTGTAGATGTAAGCGGAATGGTCTGCAATGTGTCTCCGTCTCTGTCCATAAGTGCGTTTACGGCTTCAACCAACCCAAGTACATCGTTTATGCAGTATTCCAATTCCTCATCCGTCAATTCCGTCCACGGATACCGCTTCTGCGAATAGTCGAATTCATCACCAGACAACTTCTGGTGAGAAACTCTCATTTTCTTCGTGAACTGCTTCAAACTCATATTCGTAAGTTTGTAACTGCAACGGAATTCAAAACATCCCCACATATCTGCCTTTACAACCTTGCGAGATGCAACGGCAAAAACATCCTCCGGTGTAAAGGCATAAATTCCCTTTAAGAATTGAAACTCGTCTAATAGGACAGGTTATGCACATACACAACTAACCACCTGTCCTCTGGAATCACCTCCTTTATTCTCTTTTGTAAGTCCAAAAACTCTTCCCATGTACGTCCTATGACAGTATAGTCCTCACCAAACTGCCACTGCCAGATGTACATAACCGATTGATTAATATCCTCAATCAACGTGGTTTCAATGTCAAATGCCGTTGTAATTCCCAGATAATGCCGTTTCTTCCCTCCGGGGTTGCCCCGGCGATTCTTCAGCAATGGGGGATTTTTGAAATACTGCTCTGGTTGAAAATCCGCACATTTCACAACCATTTGAAATTAATCTCCTAACAACTCCAGAATTTCATCAAAGTCATATCCGGCCACATCCGGGATTTCCTGCAATTCCTCTGTATGTTGCAACAGGGTATCAAGATGATCTAACCACTCATCCGTTTGTTGGTCGTCTAGTTCCAACATGGTATCAGCCAATTCCACAACCTTATCGGAGCCGTAAACAATTTTTTGTCTTCTCATTTCTTCCAGAATTTTGATTGTCTTGTCATAGTTCCGGTTATTCAAGTTCAAGCCTTGATCCTGCCAAGTTTTGATCGTCTTTTCCTTAATCTGTTTCTGTCCGGTTACTGTGCTACCCTTTGCCTTGACGAACTTTGCCAATTCTGCGAAGGCTTTCGGGAAGTCCCGGGGGTCAAGATTTTTCAACTTGGGGAATCCCTCCGGGTGAGATTTTATCGCCCTGCTTTCTGGAAACATCTTTTCAAGTCTGTGCAGACGCTTCTGGGCAACGTCCCGCATACGGGTATATTCCGCTCTCATGGTGGACAGGTCGTCTTTTGTCCCCATTCTGGCCATTGTCTCAGCACCTTGCACAGTATAGTATTTCTCATCAAACCAAAATTTGAAAGACGGGTCTGTGACTCTGGACATTATCTCTCACCTACCCGGATACCGAATGAACGGATATAGTCAACAATCGCACTTGTAATGAGTGCGGAACGGTTCATGTCGTACCGCTCTATGAGTTCTTGCATTGCGTCATATACCGCCAGAGGGAGGGAAACAGAGATAATTTCTCGGTCTCCCTTACGGGTTTTACTTGCTCCATCCTGCATTATAATTCTCCTCCATCATTTTGATATGTGCCTGTTCGGCAAGATTGATAATACTATTAAATTCGGCAAGGGTCAAGAAGGAATCCGACAAAGCACAACGGAGAACGAGACGAAGAAGGTCATGTCCAGCCTTGAAACCGTAGGAGGGACAAGCGGAAAGCCTGTCCCTGTAGAATTCAAATACACCTTCTTTACTCATGGTTTTCCCTCCATTCGTCAACAAATCCAATGGCCAGTTTAAGTGCCTCAGCAAAACCCTCAAATCCAGCAATACCGAAAGCGAATTCAAAAGGAAAATTTTCCATCTGATAATACACTTCAATATTCCCGTCATATTTAACCAACATGATGCGAACGGGAAGCAGTCCTCCATCCTCTGGGATATAGGTCAAATAGTGCCGTGTAACAGGGTGTTCCATCAAATCAACTCCTTCCATACATTCATCAGAAAAGCAACATCCACAAAACCGGGGAACAGGTCTGCGAGTTTTACCCCGTTTTCTGGAGTGTACTCCATTCCGTCAGCATTGACAATCAACCACAATCCAAGAATATCCCTTGCGGTCACCTGCGAATGGTGATGTACATAGGTTCCTTCCAACATACTGTCTACCTCCTTCTTCCGTCCCTCTGGGACAGACTACAAGGGACGGAACCCGTCCCCTGTCTGTCTATCTCAGATTTTCCTTATTGGATGCACATCCGACATTAACTTGCTATTCCACAGGACGGAAAACCCTTGATACTCGTTACCATCATCTTCTGCCAAAGTAAGATAGTCAAAGAAATCAGCTTCGATGCCCAATGAGTTAAACTCGTCAATCTTGGCATTGATATCTAACAAGTCCCACCCAACGACACCACCCGGAACCGACAACCATACTTTAGAATCAACATACTTTTCCATAATATTCCCTCCCTTTTCTCAGCACTGATGCAAAATACCCTGTTCATCTACCCGTGTAAAAATCCCCTCTGTGGAATAGTCCCAATCAATAGAGCCGTCTTCATATTGATTGACTCCGTGTATCTTCATCGTCCACCCGGTGACAGTAGAACGCACCAGAGCAGAGAACGGAGAATATCCATCTTCGGGAAGGGTTTTAATGACTTCCAATACATAACCATCCCGATCATGGAGCTTGTACAGACTTCCAACCTTCAACATAACCCTTTCAGACTTATTCATAACCTAACCCTCTTTCTCCTGTATCTGGTACAGGCTACGAGAACCGGAACCCGGTTCCCGTCTGTCTGTATCAGATTAGTCTCCGAAAATCTCGTCCATGATTTCAGTAACACAGGCACCCAGGAGCCAGCACCGAATGGACACATCAACCCATTCCCAATCAGAGCAAGCAATCTTTTCCGCAAACTGTGCCTTATCCATAAACCCGTCTTCGATCATCTCAGCAACATAATCATCAGAATTTTCGTCCTCGAAGAAATTTCTTCTTGCCTCCAATCTGGAGAAGGTGAAGGAACCGGAACCGTTACCAGTAACACTATCATCAACCCATGTAGCATCATAGACGATTTCGTACGCATCATGCCTGTCCTCAGATTCCCACATCTCCCGGTTTTCTTCCATCCACTCCCGAACACTGGCCTTGGTAACCTCTTTGTAATCGTACATCTTTCAAACCCTCCTTTTATTTCTGTACTTGGCTCTCACCTTGTACACATATAAAATTCTACTTTTCCCTCTCAGATTCCTGCTAATTTTATTAACTTTTATAGATTTAATAAAATTGTAATATTTGAAGAAAGGGGAATCACAGATCCCG
>OCVV012873791.1_pt1 | contig 14722 bp, 11 predicted proteins | sample 1539721 | NCBI WGS metagenome assembly OCVV01 (sample SAMN02144230, study PRJEB22623) | gut metagenome | biome: sheep rumen | host: Ovis aries | place: New Zealand
TGTGAATACTCTGGTAGCAAGCCCATGCCAATCCAAGAGTCAGAATTAACAGAATAGCGTTAACAATTGGTCTTTTCATTGTGTATTTTTATTTTTATTTTGTAATTTCGCAGTTGAATCTTGAAAATATTGCTCGCTCGGCCTCTTTTTAAGGTTAGAATCAGGTGATAAAACAATATTCGGTTGCAAAAATAATAAAAAGGTTTGAAAAGCGGTACTTACATTCGCGTTTTTTTTACAAAAAGATGATTAAAGACTACCTAAAAGAGCAAATTTTAGTGAATTTTGGTTATTCTCCAACGCAAGACCAAGAAAAAGTGTTGGACTCATTGGCTGAGTTTGTCTTCTCGCCCAATGCCACCGAGATTTTCCTGTTGCGCGGTTTTGCTGGAACAGGAAAAACATCCCTGCTGGGCGCATTGGTAAAGACGCTGGAGGAGCAAAAACTGCCTTGCGTGCTCATGGCTCCCACGGGCAGAGCTGCAAAAGTGTTTTCGCTCTATGCCAATCATGCAGCCTTTACCATCCACAAGAGAATCTACCGACAAAAGTCCATTGACCAAGATTCTATCTTCTCGCTCAACTTCAACATGCTCCACAACGTGATGTTCATCGTGGACGAAGCATCGATGATTAGCGACGCCGCCGATTCCGCCTTCCTGCGCTCTTCACTCCTCGACGACTTAATCCAGTTTGTGTATGCTGGCGACCAAGGATGTCGCCTCATCCTCGTGGGCGACACGGCTCAGTTGCCCCCAGTGGGCGAAGGAGAGAGTCCCGCCCTTCAGCCCAGCGTGCTGCAAGGCTATGGCATGACTGTGCGAAGCGAAACGCTCACACAGATTGTCCGTCAGAAAAGCGAATCAGGAATCCTCTGGAATGCAACTCGGCTCAGAGAAATGATTGACACGGAAAATGTGTTCGACCTGCCACGCATCCGCTTCAAGGGCTTCGCCGACGTGAAGAACGTACCTGGCGATGAACTCATCGAAGCCATCAGTTCATGTTACTCGCGCTACGGGCTTGACGACACGATGGTGGTGACTCGCAGCAACAAGCGAGCCATTGTCTATAACAACGGCATCCGCAACCAAATTCTCGGACGCGAAGAGGAACTCTCGTCGGGCGACTTGCTGATGGTGGCCAAGAACAACTACCACTGGCTGGGGGACAAGAACGGCGACTTCATAGCCAACGGCGACATTGCCACGGTGCGACGAGTGAGAAACATCCGAGAAATGTACGGATTCCGCTTTGCCGACTGCGAACTACAATTTCCAGACTACGACGACTTGCAAGTGGAAGCCACCGTTCTGCTCGACACGCTCCATTCGGAAGCCTCTGCCCTCACCCGCGAGCAGCAAGAACAGCTCTACAACCGAGTGCTGGAAGACTATGCCGACATTCCTACAAAAAAGGAACGCATGAAGAAACTGAAGGAAGACCCTTACTTCAATGCGCTCCAAGTGAAATACGCTTACGCAGTTACTTGCCACAAGGCACAGGGCGGACAATGGAGCCAAATCTTCATCGACCAAGGTTACATGACAGAGGAAATGCTGGGACCCGACTATTTCAGATGGCTCTACACCGCCATCACTCGCGCCACCCACACGGTGCATTTCGTCAATTGGCGCAGCAACCAGATATTAGACGAAGAAGCGTGAAGAGTGAAGCGTGGAGCGTGAAGAGTGGAGAGTGAAGCGTGGAGAGTGAAGCGTGAAGCGTGGAGAGTGAAGAGTGGAGCGTGTACTTTGTACTTTGTTCTTTGTACTTCTTTCCGCCTTTGACCTTTGACTTATTAACCGGTTTTCCACCAAATAAATTCAACTTTTCGATAAAAAGATGAGTGTTTTATCAAATTTGGAAAAAATAAGTCCTTAAAAAATCATTTTAGAACCAAAAAGTTCTTATATTTGCAAACAGAAATATAAAACAGTCACAATTATACATGGAAATCTTCTCACACATCATCCCACATTTTGGCTCAGGTAAGTCGCTCACCATCGATGTCAAAGAAGCAGGAACGCTCTCTAATCTCATCAGCGAAAGTGATAAATATAAGGTATCGTCGCTCACGTTGAGCGGAGTCATCAATGGAACCGACTTCCGATTTCTTCGTGACATGGCAGGCTACAGCTACAAAGGTGTTCACACCAAAGGCATCCTGCACGAACTGGACATGACAAATGTGAGAATCGTGAAAGGAGGCGATGTTTATGTGCAGCAGCAAATGATCAGCTTGACTGTTAAGGCAGATGACGAGATGCCAGAGCGCGTTTTCCGCAAATGCTATGCTCTGAAAAAAGTGAAGTTGCCAAAGTCCATCAAAGCAATTCAGGCACATGCCTTCGAACGCTGCAAGAACCTCCGCACTGTCGATATACCTGAAGGCGTGGAGCGCATCGGTGCCCGTTCTTTCCGTCTGTGCGAATCGCTGAAATCCATCAAGTTCCCTTCCACACTGAAGGAGGTGGAAGGAGAAGCCTTCGAGGACATTTTCGGACTGAGCAAAATCACGTCGCTGGCTGTGGAACCTCCAAAACTGAGTTTCGACTCTTTCTTCAACGACAACTACGACGAAATCAAGCTCTACGTTCCACAAGGTTCCATGTCCAATTACAAGCGAGGACACTTCTGGTCGAAATTCAAGAAGCTACAAGAAGCCTAATGCACAAATCATTGTGCATCATTTATATCTAACTATTATAATTTACCTAATTGAATGAAAGCGGATTTGGACATTGCCAAATCCGCTTTTTTTATGTTGCTTCGCATATAAAGTGAAAAATGAAAAGTGAAAAGTGAAAAATGCCATTCGGATGGTCAATCTTTACTTTTTCATTTACGAAATTTTTCACTTTTCATTTTTCACTTTTCACTTTCCAAACATCACAGTTCTGCCAATTCAATCACCTTGTTGACAGCGTCTCTCAAGCCATCCACGTTCTTGCCACCAGCTGTAGCGAAGTGAGGCTGACCACCGCCACCACCTTGAATGAGCTTGGCAGCTTCACGGATAATCTTGCCAGCGTGCTTGCCTGCCTTCACGAGGTCGTCGGTAAATGCCACCGTCAGGTTTGGTTTCACACCTTCAGCCGCACCAAGTGCCACGAGCATATTCTCTGGGAACTGGGCACGGAGCTGGAAGGCAATGTCCTTGGCAGACTGAGCATCAGCAGGAATGACACCCGAAATCACCTTCACGCCATTCACCGTCTCGGCATTCTTGATGAGTTCCTTCTTCAGTTCCTGAGTAGCCTTTGCCTTGAATTCTTCCACACTCTTCTTCAGCTCTGCATTCTCTTCAATGGATTTCTGAATCGTGCCAACGAGGTCAGGCGCATTGTTGAAGAAAGAGCGCAACTGAAGCAACGTGTCCTGGAACTTGTCGAGCATCGTCTCCACAGCCTTGCCCGTGATGGCCTCAATGCGGCGAACACCAGCAGCAATGGAACTCTCTGACGTGATTCGAACCATACCAATCTGACCGGTCGCCTTCACGTGGCAACCACCACAGAACTCAACCGACGTGCCAAACTGAACTACGCGCACCCTGTCGCCATACTTCTCGCCAAAGAGAGCGATGGCACCGAGTTTCTTTGCCTCTTCGATTGGATAGTCGCGATATTCCGTGAGAGGAATGTTCTGGCGAATCTTCTCGTTCACCAAGTGTTCCACCTCGCGAATCTGCTCAGGGGTCACTTTCTCGAAGTGGCTGAAGTCGAAGCGCAGATAGTCAGGAGTGACGAGCGAACCCTTCTGCTCCACATGAGTGCCAAGCACCTGTCGCAGCGCCTCATCGAGCAAGTGCGTACAAGAGTGGTTTGCCTCCGTAGCACGACGTTTCTCCACATCCACACATGCCATGAATTCAGCCTCTGGCTGGTCTGGCAACTTGTCAACAATGTGGATGCTGAGGTTATTCTCCTTCTTCACATCAAGCACATTGATGGTTTCGTTCTCATTGACGAGCACACCCTGGTCGCCCACTTCACCACCCATCTCGGCATAGAAAGGAGTCGTGTCGAGCACCACCTCGTAAGCCGTGCTCTTCTTTGCCTTCACCTCACGATACTTGAGGATGTGGCAGGAGTATTCCGTATAGTCGTAACCCACGAACTGGCTCTCACCTTCAGCGAGCACCACCCAGTCGCCAGTCTCCACTTGTGCAGCATTGCGGGCACGGTCCTTCTGTTTCTTCATTTCAACATTGAAACCAGCCTCATCCACTGTCATGCCGTTTTCACGACAAATCAATTCGGTGAGGTCGAGAGGGAAACCGAAGGTGTCGAACAGCGTGAAAGCCTTGTCGCCAGCTATCTCTGTCTTGCCAGCAGCCTTCGTTTCCTCCATCACGCCCGTGAGCAACTTGATACCGTTTTCGAGTGTGCGAAGGAAAGAGTCCTCCTCTTCCTTCATCACCTTCATGATGAGTTCCTTCTGTGCAGGAAGCTCAGGGAATGCCTCACCCATCTCTCCGATGAGAGTTGGCACAAGCTTATAGATGAATGCCTGCTTCTGTCCGAGGAACGTGTAACCATAACGAACAGCACGGCGCAGGATTCGACGAATCACATAACCAGCCTTGGCATTGCTTGGCAACTGACCGTCAGCAATGGAGAAGGCGATGGCACGCAAGTGGTCTGCAACGACACGCATAGCCACGTCAGTCTTTTCCTCAGCGCCGTACTTGATGCCGCACATGTCGCTGAGCACCTTGATGATTGGTTGGAAAATGTCGGTGTCGTAGTTGGAATGCTTGCCCTGCAAGGCACGAACCAAACGCTCGAATCCCATACCCGTGTCAATTACGTTCATGGCAAGCTTCTCCAGACTGCCATCAGCCTTGCGGTTGAACTGCATGAAGACGAGATTCCAGATTTCAATCACCTGCGGGTCGTCCTTGTTCACGAGTTCGCGTCCTGGCACCTTTGCCTTTTCTTCTGCGGTGCGCGAATCGAGATGGATTTCCGAACAAGGTCCACAAGGACCCGTGTCGCCCATTTCCCAGAAGTTGTCGTGCTTGTTACCATTGATGATGTGGTCAGCAGGCACGTGCTTCAACCAGTACTGTGCAGCCTCGTTGTCGCGCTCGATGTTCTCTTCAGGAGAACCCTCGAACACCGTCACGTAGAGGTCCTCAGGGTTGAGTTTGAGCACATCCACCAAGTACTCCCAAGCCATGTCGATGGCTCCTTCCTTGAAGTAGTCGCCAAACGACCAGTTGCCGAGCATCTCGAACATGGTGTGGTGATAAGTGTCGTGACCCACCTCTTCCAAGTCGTTATGCTTGCCACTCACGCGCAGACACTTCTGTGTGTCGGCACGGCGACGAGGCTCTGGGTCGGTTGTACCTAAGATAATGTCCTTCCACTGGTTCATACCTGCATTGGTGAACATCAGCGTAGGGTCATCCTTGATAACCATTGGCGCACTTGGCACAATGGCATGTCCCTTGCTTTCAAAGTATTTTTTGAAAGACTCGCGTATTTCTTTTGCTGTCATAATCTAAATTTGCAAATCCTTTTACCCGTATGAAAAAGATTCATACACGTCATTTTTCGAAAAACGCTGCAAAGTTACACATTTTTATCCATTTAGCAAGTGAGAGCGAATGAAAAAAGAATGCAATTATTGAAGCTCAAGGTTTAGATTGCACTTCTAAGTTATCGTAAAAAAAAATTGATACAATTTTTTCGGAAAGAAATTATAACAAATTAGAATAATTATATCAGAAATAATATGTATTAGTTTTTTATGTCCCACGGAAAGAATGGAAAGAACGGAAATCTTTGCTCGGCGAAACCAATTATTCGTAAATTTTTTCATAATTAATTCGCAGTCAATTCGCATTAAACACAAAAACAATTTTCTTGGAGTAATTATGATAATTATTCTAATTTCTTTCCTAAGACAACAAGTGTCATTTATACCAAGTTATTATTTCATTGTTCCTAAAGGACTTCAATATCACTTTAGCTTCTCCTCTGCCACCTTCACAGCTATTCGCACGAACGTTCGTTTTGATTTCTGCGGACGTTCATACAAAAGAAAATGGACGTTCAAACGAAACACTTTGAACGTCCATTCTCTTTTTACAAGCTCAGGTAATAACAAAGCTTATACCAGTTGAAGAGGGAAACACTCGGCCTGTTGCTGCAAAGATTCTTGCGGACCAAGGCACGAGTCAACACGCTCAGCAACTTGACGATGAGTACCACGCCCGTGATTTTCAGCCAGCGCACGGTGCGGAGCAGGCGAACATTGTCGCCAAAGAGCGATTCGTGCTTTTTCAGTGTGCGAAGCGCCTCCTCGGTCTTTGCCACAAACACGGGGTTCGACTCGATGTCGTTGTTCTGCAAAGGATTGTCAATGAAGAAAATTTCATACCCCTTCTCTTTCACCTGCATTCCGAAGAGCACGTCCTCATAACCATAGTCGGTGAAGGTCTCATCGAACTTCACATCGTCGAACACCTTTTTCTTGATGACGAAGCAGAAGGAACTGAATGGAGCCTTGGGGTTGGCATTGAGCTTGTCTGCCTTCATGATTTTCTCCGACTCCAGTTCGTATTTATATCGAAGGTTGTTGGCTTTCAGCCCCATGTCCATTGGGTGCATCATGCCGCCACACACCACGTCGTGCTGTTCCATCACCTTCAGGTAGGCTTCGAGGAATTGAAGATAAACCACTTGACCATCGCAATCCATGAACATGAGGTAATCATACTTGGCTTTCTTCGCCAGGAAATTACGAATGGCAGCACGCCCAAGGTTTTCCTTCAAGGCTATATACTGGCAATGCTCCATCTTGCCGATTTCTGCATTTTCTTTCTCCAGCTTGGCATCAGTGGATGCATCGTCGGCAACAATGATTTCGAAATTCACGTTCTGATGAAGTGCCTGTTCGCATAAAGCTTGAACAAGTTTTGTGCAATTAAAGTTATAGACAGGTATTAGAATTGATAAAGACATAAGTTCTATTGATGAATTGAGTGTTCAAAATTAACGTTTTTTTTTCACTCAATGTATTTTTTCAACAAAAAACTTGCAGCGTTGTACTAAACAGTGCAATTTTTTCGTTATTTTTGTCAAAAACTAATCCGTGAAATGTTGAAACTCGATGTTCTCATCTGCACCATCGATGCAGGAATCCAGCATGTCCCGAAGGTTCTGCTCGAACCCGCGGAAGGGGTATTCTATGTCGTGTCGATGCAATACACCGAGGATCATTTTCTGCAACAAGTGCCTGAGGTTCTGAAGCAACGTGCCGACGTGAAACTATGCTACCTGCAAGGACGAGGACTTTCACGCAATCGCAACATGGCACTGAGCCACGCCACCTCCGACATTCTGCTCATTGCCGACGACGACGAACGGCTCACGAAGGAAGGCATCGAGAGCATCATAGCCACTTACGAGCAGCAACCCCAACTCGACATTGCTCTCTTTCGGATGACGGACGAACAAGGCCGTTTCTTCAAGCGATACCCCAACCAGCAGATGCCTTACGAAAAGGCTGTGAAGCAGGGCTATTACGTTGCTTCGTGGGAAATGACAATGCGGCGAACTGTGGTGGAAAAGGGATTGCGCTTCAACCCGCTGTTTGGTTTGGGTTCAGAGCAACTGGCTTGTGGCGAAGAGGATGTCTTTCTGAAAGATGCACTCGACCAAGGACTGCGGATTGACTGCGTGCCCATCGTGATTGGCAGTACCGACCCGCACACCACGGGTGAACTATTCACAACATCGCCCAAGGTGCAACGCTCCAAAGGTGCCACCTTCGCCTATTGCTATGGCACGGTCAACGCCCTCTTTCGCTGCGCCAAAGAGTCGCTCCACCATTTCGTCTTTCACGGCAAAAACCCTTTTCCATTGTTCTGGAACCAATGGAAAGGCATACAGTATGTGAAACGGAAACACGATCATGTCTAAACTATCTATACTCATCCCCACATACAACTACGACGTTAGCCAGTTGGTACACGACCTGCTTTCCCTCAGCGAAAAGGAGCAGGTGGATGCCGACATCACCGTTGGCGACGACGCATCCACCGATGCCCACTGCATCCAGCAGAACCAAGCGTTGGAGCGTCTGCCCCATGTGAGAATCATAAACAACAAGCACAACTTGGGACGGGCAGAAATCCGCAACCGCTTGGCGCAAGAATGTCAGGGAGAATGGATTCTTTTCATCGACAGCGATGCACAAGTGCCACCCGAGTTCTCGCTCAAGAGCTACTTGGAGGAAGGGAAACGGAGCGAGGTGGTGTGTGGCGGACTCTATCATCCTGCCACCAATCCGATGCCCGAAGCCAGCCTTCGCTTCAAGTACGAACGCCGTGCAGACCAAAGGCGTTCGGCTGAAATTCGAAGCAAAACGCCTTATCAACATCTCACCACCTTCAACATCTTCATTCGTCGCAGCACTTTTCTCCAGATACAGTTCGACAAAGACTGCAAGGAATATGGGTATGAGGACGCACTGTTTGGTGCAGAACTGAAAAAGCGCAACATCAGCATTTCGCACATCAACAATCCGCTCATCCATCTCGGTCTGGAGCCCAACGCCATCTATTTGCAGAAGGCAGAGACCGCTCTCCGCACCTTGGTGGGATTGCAGGGAAAGATGCAAGGACTGAGCCATGTGGAGAATGCAGCACACAAACTGGAACAATTCCATGTGGCAGCTATCTTCAAGGACTGTTTCCTCCTCTTTTCGCCCCTGCTACGCAAAAATCTTCTCAGCGACCATCCCTACCTCTTCCTCTTCTCCCTTTATAAGTTAGGTTATTATCTCAACATCAAAAAGAGTGAAAAGCTTCGGTAAGTTAAAAATTAAAAGTCAAAAGTTTAGAATGCCAATGAGCTGCGACTTCTTAACTTTCAACGATTAACTTTTAACTCTCCAAGACTTTTCACGCTTCACGTTTTTTTCCAATGCAACAAAGCACCTTTCTTCTCACCATCGTTGTTCCCTTTCTGAATCGTTCCAACTATTTGCCGCATACCCTGCAAAGCATAGCAAAAACGAACCAACGTCCACCACTGCACCTAATACTGGTTGACAATGGTTCGACGGACAATTCAGTAGAAGTGTGCGAACGCTTTGCTGCCGCCAATCGCTCGTCGGATTTCATCATCACCCTCACATCAGAACCAACCGCAGGTGCCTACGCTGCCCGCAACAAGGGGTTGGCTCTCTGCACTACACCTTATATATATTTCTTCGACTCCGACGATGAATTTGATGCTGACTTCTTCACCTATCTCACCCCCGAACTGAAAAAAGCAGCCGACGAACAACTCGATTTGCTCGCTCTGACCACTCGGCAGCGTGTGGAAGGAAAAACCGTGGTGCGCCAATTCCGAGAGACATCCGACGTGACGGCGCAAATCCTCATTTCGCATCTTGCCACGCAATCGATGCTATTCCGCACGGAATTTCTGCGCCAAATAGGTGGTTGGACCTCAGTCCGCGTGTGGGACGACTGGGAACTGGGTGTGCGTGCCCTACTCCATCGCCCACGAATGCGTTGGTATGTGGATCATCCTTTCCACTTCATCGATGTACACCCCGACAGCATCACGGGTGGCAACTTCTCTTCCCGCTATGAGCGACAACTCGATGTCCTGCGCGTCGTGCATCAGCAACTGTCTGCATCGTCCGACCTCCAAGCACTCTACTACCGCCACTGCATCCTGGCAGGACAACTGTTGCGAGAAAAGAATCCGTCTGCTGTGAAAGAATGTACACAGCAGACGGACGAACTTTTTCCAAAAGAGAAAAACCTTTTCGGACGTTTTCTCAAGCAATACGTTGCATTCGGTTTCCGTGGAGCATGGAAACTCGCTTATCTTGCATGCAACGTTATGAATGAAAAATGAAGAATGGTTACTATGCTTAAATGAAGAATGAAGAATATATTTTACTCTGCTTATTGGATGAGTAACTTTAATTCTACATTCTACATTCTTCATTCTTCATTCTTCATTTTATTATTCTTCATTTTTCAACTCTCCCAAGTCGTAAGTAATCGTGTTGTTCTCTGCTTTTGAAATGTCCACATAAGTGCTTTCCGTCTTTTTCCAGAACCAGTAAAGCATAGCAACACATGCAAGGATAGTGACGACCATGAGGGCAGTTGCAGTGCCATGCCCCAACATCGAATCAAATGTCATGTCATTCGCTTTGTCGCCATAGATATTCATCAGCAGCACAGAGAACGAGTTGTTCAGAATGTGGCAAAGGGTAGTAAGGACAAGACTGCCTGTGCGATAATAAACCACACCGAACACCACTCCCAAGAAACCTGCAAACGGAACCTGCGCAGGATTGCCATGAGCCATACCGAAGATGAACGCAGAAACAAGAATTACCACCCAAGGATTCAATCCCTTCTTCAGCAACGGACGCATGATACCGCCACGGAAAACGATTTCCTCACAGATAGGCCCGAACACACCTATTGCCAAAAAGCCAAGCACATTCTTCGACATACCCATGAACAGTTCTTCCATCCAGTTCTCCAGTTCCAATTGCTCAGTCATGATGTTGAAACCAACCAATCCCAACACCACAGCAACCACACCAATCAGTGCAGCCTCATACTTGCAACCCACACTTTTGAACGAACTCCGAAGGTCGTATGGAGGCATAATCATCAGCACAACAGCCGTGATGATAGAAGACACCAGCAGCGTCACAGACATCCAAAACGACTTGTCAGCATTGGGATTAATGGCAAGAGCCATTCCTAACGGCAGAGAGGCAACCACCTGCACCAACAAGTAAATGATAAAAGCCACAAAAGGCCAAACAAATGCTTTTACGTATTTCATTTCTGTTCCTTTTTATTCTTATTTCAATAAAAAATCGGGGCAAAGTTACAATATAAATTGGAATAGCACAAACAAATCCAAATTAAATAAAGAAGGAAAAAGCTACTTTCTTCCTCTCAAGTTCAGCGTTTCTCCGCCGAAGCCCATTTTTTTACCCTTCCATCATCATTCATCATTTTTAATTCTTAACTTTGCAGGCAAATATACTAAAAAACTGAAACCTAATCATTATTACTAACATCACAATGAAAAAACTTTTCACCTTACTAACACTGATGCTTGCCATCAGTAGCACCACCTTCGGAGGCAAGAAAGTACACACGCTGGGCGACTCCACGATGGCACCCTACGAAGAATCAGCAACCGTCACACGAGGATGGGGCATGTACTTCGGCAACTTCCTCACCAACGGATGGACATCCATCAACTACGCAAGAGGCGGACGCGACTCACGCGGAGGCTACAACGAACTCTGGCAAACCGCCAAGAAACAAGTGGAAGCAGGAGACTACGTCATCATCACCTTCGCACACAACGACGAGAAGAACAACGGCATGGACGGCTATGCACTCAAAGCCTACTACGAAAGCATCGGAGACGCAGCCAGCGCAGCAGCCGTTGACCTCCGCGGAACAGTACCTACCACCACCTACAAAGAGTGGCTCGGCAAGATAGTGGACGAAGCAAAAGCACTCGGAGCCATTCCCATCATCTGCTCCCCAGTGTGCCGCAGCTACTTCAACGGAAACACCATCCGCCGCAACGGTCGCCACGACCTCGGAGAAAACTACCAAGTGCTGACAGCCAACGGACCAAAAGCAGGAACCAAGCTCCCAGAAACCGACCACACCATGGACTATGCCTACCAGTCCGAACAGCTGGCAAAAGAGAAGAACGTGCATTTCATCGACCTCACCACCGCCACCAAGCAACTCTACGAAAGCTACGGCGACAGCAAGTGCCACGAGATGCTATTCGACGGCGAAGGCTCCACCCACTTCAACACCACCGGCGCCCTCCTCGTCGCACGTGAATGTGCCCGACTGATGAAAGCACAAGGCATCCTTGCCGACAACATCACCATACCCACCGACCTCAGCGTCTCCCCAGCACAAGCCGACCTCGGCGAAGCCTACAAAGGACAGACACTGCAAAAAGAACTCACACTGAACGGCTTCGGACTCTCACCAGAAAGCGGCACCATCAACATCACCGCCACCGACGGCATCCTACTATCCCTCAACAAGACCGACTGGCAGTCCTCCCTCACCGTCAGCTATTCAGCCTCCACCCTCGTCAAAACATTCTATGCCAGCGTCACACTGGAGAACGTGGGCGAAACCACAGGCACCATCCTCGTGCAGCAAGGCGACAAGCAAATCGAAGTGCCCGTGCAAGCAAAAGCCGTCATACTGGAAGGCGGAGCCGAAGTGAACGTCTATTGGCGACTGGAATCAGACGACAGCTACACCCTCACCGGCCCAGCCACCGTCCAGCCCGAATCCTGGCAAGGCATGTACGTGCAACGCTACTCCGCACCCAACAGCAAGACCGTTTGGCCCGAAGAGACAGGCTACGACGCATCGCGCAAGATGCAGCGCAACCTCCTCATCGGAGATGCCTGGCCCGACGGAGAAATCGACGACAACCCCGACCGCTACATACAGTTCGGCATACAGCCCAACGTAGGCAACGACCTGAAGATAAGCAACATCAGCCTCTACGCCTGTGGAGCCGGAGGCAACGGCATGTGCGCCCACATCTACTACTCCACCGACAACTTCGAAACCCGCACCACCATCAGCGAGCACAAGTCCTTCGTCGCCAACAACCCAGTCTTCATACAGACACAGCCCGTACTCACCGTGAAAGACGGCGAAACACTCCTTCTGCGCATCTACCCTTGGTACAACGGCAGCGCAACAGGCAAGACACTCTGCATCAGTGACATCACCATCAGCGGCATGGCATTCGATTCCACCTCAGCCAGCATCTCCACCCTCAACACCGACAACACCTCCACCACCATCTACACCCCCGACGGTCGCCCAACCCCAACCCTCCACCGAGGCATCAACATCGTCCGTCAGTCCTCCACCGACAACACCATCACAAAGAAAATCCTCAGATAAGCGCCAAGAAGAACATACAGGCGCATACCTTTGCTTGTATAGAACCATCAGTTCAGCGAAAGCCAATCATTCATTCGATTCTACTAAATCAACCTTTCGATTCCACTAAATAACCGAGCCTTCGTTGTTGTTCAAGCGAGCCTTCGTTATCACAACACCGAAGGCTCGCTGCTTCAACAACGAGCCCTCGCACATATAGTAGCATCAAATCATCGCTTCACTCAATCCCCACACGCGCTGCCGACAATTCCCTAAATTGCTTCACAAAAAGCATTCCCTTGTCCCATTGTCCTTATGTCCCCTTTTCTTCTTCGTGTTCATTTGTGACAATTCGTTGATTCTTTTTTGTTGTTATTGAAAATTATCACTACTTTTGCCGTGTGAATTCAAAAATTACGTCGAACCAACTAAATAATTATTTCTTTAAGAAACAGATAGTAAACACTTATTAGAAACGCAAAGCAGAGTTTTTCCCTGCTCAAAGAGACAAATAACTACAATTATTCACTCGGCGTTTCTGCTCAACATCTAACATAAATACTTGGACTTTAAGTCCTTGTTCTCGACTCTGTGAATTACCGCTAATTATTCAACCAAGAGAGCAAGCGATGAAGGTTCACGTCCATTGGGCGTGAACTGTTCGTGCTTTTCTTTGGTGAAGGTTTGCTTAGCGGTAGCCTACAGAGCGGAAAAGTTACAGAGCAGTTCCGCCTTTTTAATTTAACAAACATGAAAAATTTTATCTCAAATGCCTATTCTTTGGAATACTTTCTTTTATTGGCATCAAAGCTGTAGCATACAACTATGAAATAGATGATATTTATTATAATCTCAATGAATCAAATCAAACGGCAACCGTAACGTATTATTCTAGTTCTGGACAAGGTTCCTATGCTCACTATTATAGTGATTACAAAGATGAAGTAATAATACCAGAATCTTTTTACTATGATGGAATAGAGTATCGTGTAACATGCATCGGACAGCATGCATTCCAAAATTGTAGTGAATTGAAAAACATTGTAATTCCCAATAGTGTGACAAATATTGAAGGTAATGCATTCCAGGACTGTATAGGCTTAACCACTATTACTATTCCCAATAGTGTGACAAATATTGATGGTAATGTTTTTTATGGTTGCAGAAATTTGACTTCCTTAATTATTGGTAACAATGTGGCCAGTATCGGCTATTATGCGTTTTCTGGTTGTAGCAACTTGAAATCTATAGTTATTCCTAACAGAGTTACATTTATAGGTGGCTATGCATTCATTAACTGAACCTTCAAAAAAAGTGAATGTAGCGAGTGCAACTACTTCACCCTCCCCCAAAGCGATTGCAGAAACTGCTATGACATCGTCAATCGCTGATACAGCTAATGATGCTGACACTTCTAATGAATCCAAGGATTCTAACGAAAGCACCCATTCAACGGCATCCAACAGTACAGTTGCTTTCGGTGATTTCAACGCTAACGATGCTACCTCTTCCTTTGACCAATTGAAGGTCATATACAGGAAGGTTGGTAACAACGAATCGCAAGCCTTTGGCATATGGCAGCAACTGAGCGAAAGTGAGCGAACGGCTGCATTCGCACATACCCAGCGATTGCAAGGTGACCTGAGTTTACGTTCCTATCTCTATGTCTATCTGCGAGACAAGGAGTGGATGAAGGCAATGTAGCTATGAAGTAGAGGGCTTGCCCGATGCTTGCCACATAAAACAAGCATCGGGAAGCTCATTACC
>OCVV011231931.1_pt1 | contig 14718 bp, 10 predicted proteins | sample 1539721 | NCBI WGS metagenome assembly OCVV01 (sample SAMN02144230, study PRJEB22623) | gut metagenome | biome: sheep rumen | host: Ovis aries | place: New Zealand
TGCGATGATTCAAACGGCTTCCGCGCAAAGAACTTCTATGTATTCACTTCATCTGCTGTTAATATTCGCAAAATCATAAACTCGCTGCGCTCAGGCAGTATGATTTCTGCTCATACATCAGATGGAGTGAATACAGAAGTTCTAATGCTTGTGCAGATTGTTTGAATCATTTGCACAAATTTCCCGCCCTTCTGAGTTTCGTAATTGCCAAAATGATTAAAAAACATGAAAGGAACGTAAAAAGGAATGGGTCAGATAACAGTGACAAAATGCCCGATCGAGGGATTATATATTATCGAGCCGACAGTACACGGAGATAACAGAGGCTATTTCATGGAGACATATAATCAGAATGATATGAAAGAGGCCGGTCTGGATATGGTATTCGTACAGGATAATCAGAGCATGTCCGTAAAAGGCGTTCTCCGGGGCCTTCATTTTCAGAAGGAATTTCCGCAGGGAAAGCTGGTACGGGCGATCAAAGGATCGGTTTTTGATGTGGCTGTCGACCTGAGAGAGGGCAGCGAGACTTACGGAAAATGGTTCGGAGTAGAACTGACCGAGGAGAATAAAAAGCAGTTTTATATTTCGGAAGGCTTTGCCCACGGATTTCTGGTACTGAGTGACGAAGCGGAATTCTGCTATAAGGTTACGGACTTCTATCATCCCGGCGACGAGGGCGGCCTTGCCTGGAATGATCCGGAGATCGGCATTGAATGGCCGCAGCTTACAGGGGAATATCCGGGTTCCGCGGACGGATCCGGTTACGCGCTTGAGGACGGCACAAAGCTTACGCTCAGCGATAAAGACCAGAAATGGCTCGGGCTTAAGGATACGTTCCGGTTCTGAGAGAAAAAATGTTGTCGGAAAGCCGGAAGGGCCGGCGGAAACGGCCGTACGCAAATACGGATGCGCTGCGGTCAGGATCACTATATAAGGATATGTAAATGAAAGAATATAACGCAATTGAAGTGCGAAATATGTCTAAAAGCTTTAAGGTCCAGAAGGGCGGCGCCAAAACATTAAAGGAAAGACTGGCGTTCGGCCGTCAGGAGGTTACCTATAACGAGGTGCTGAAAAACATCAATCTGGACATAAAAAAGGGCGAGACAGTCGCACTGATCGGAACCAACGGAAGCGGTAAATCCACACTGCTGAAGCTGATGACGAAGATCATTTATCCGAATAAAGGAACAGTCGAGACACAGGGAAAGCTCACATCTCTTCTGGAGCTGGGAGCAGGCTTCCATCAGGATTTTACGGGCCGCGAGAATATATATTTTAACGCGGCGATCTTTGGACTGACGGAGAAAGAGATCAACGCCCGTATCGACGAGATCATTGAATTCTCGGAGCTTGGGCATTTTATAGATGAGCCGATACGTACTTATTCATCAGGTATGTACATGCGTCTGGCGTTTTCCATCGCCATAAATGTAGACGCGGAGGTACTTCTGATCGACGAGATCCTTGCGGTGGGCGACGCGCATTTTCAGGATAAATGCTACGCTAAGCTGAAGGAGTACCGCGAGGACAAAAACAAAACGGTCGTTATCGTCTCACACTCGCTGGCTGTCGTGCGCGATCTCTGCGACCGTGCCATCTGGATATATAAAGGCGAATTTAAGCTGGACGGACCGCCGGTTTATGTCATCGAGGAATACCTGAACCAGATTGCCATAGACAATCAGGAAGAAAGAAAAAAAGACGGCGAGGAAGGCGGAAGCGAGAACCACGGCGCTCTTTATATCGATGTTCCGAAGGATTTCGCCAGAGTCAGCCTCAGCGATCCTACATTCCAGATCCAGGGATGGGAGGTCAGCAACTGCAGGGATGCCGTTCTGGAAATCAAAGTGGGAGACAAGCCGGTGAACGATATTTTCCGTGTGCCTCGTCAGGATGTATATGACGCATATTCGGAGATCTATGGCGGATTCATGGACACTGATACGATCGGCTGGGCGACGAACGTTCCGACGGAGGAATTCCTCGGAGATGTTTCCGGCAGAGAAGTCCGCATCACCGTCACATTGAAGGATGATAAAGACAATGAGATGGGTGAGAGGAGTCTGACCATATATATCGACAAGGAATAATACGGAAGGAAACACATGTTTACTAATATCTATAACTACAGAGAGTTATTAAAAACAAATGTAAAAAAAGATATCCGCGGTAAGTATAAGGCGTCTGTCCTGGGTGTGCTCTGGTCGTTCATGAATCCGCTTCTGCAGGTTCTGGTATATGCCATCGTCATGCCGATACTGCTGCGTAATTCTATCAATAATTACGTACTTTACCTTACGACCGGAATTCTTCCGTGGACATATTTTATGACAGTGATCGCGGGATGTACAACCTGTGTCAAAAGCAATGCGGGAATCATAAAAAAGGTGTATTTCCCCAGAGAGATACTGCCTATATCGGTCATGGCCAGCGCTTTTGTGAATTTCATGATAAGCTGTCTGATCATTATATGTTTCTGCTTCCTTTACGGAGTAGGAATATCCTGGCATATCATTCTGGTGCCGGTCATTGCGGCGGTACAGGGACTGTACGGTCTGGGGCTGGGATTCATTTTTGCGGCGATCGATCCGTATATACAGGATATGGAGTTTATCGTGAATTTCTTCCTGAACATGATGATGTATGCCAGCCCGATCATCTATGAGGCGTCCACATTCGCGGGACAGGGAGTGCTGTATCTGGCCATCAGGATGAACCCGATGACGCAGCTGATCGAGGCGTACCGTATGCTTTTCATGTATCACGGAATTCCGAACCTGAGAAATATACTGATCGTTCTGGCCGGAAGTCTGATCCTGGACGTGATAGGTTACAATGTGTTCAAAAAATGTGAAAAAGGTTTTGCGGAGGCTCTTTGATGAGTTTGAAATACTTCATTGAACAGGTGAAAATAAATTCCCTGGAAAAATATCACAACGTTTCTGTCCGGGGCTGGTGCGTAGATACGGATACCGGCGCGATCCCGGAAATACTGCTTTCCCTGAACGGAAAGAATGCCAGATACAGTTTCGTGGCAGTGCCAAAGCCGGACGTATGCGCGGAGTATCATCTCACAAATGATTCTCTTTCCTGTGGTTTTCGTCTTCTGGTGAAGTCGAAATCTGCCATTACGTCCTTGAAAGCCGCAGCTGTAACGGAAGAGGGAAAAGAAATCATTCTGAAAATGAATGAGAAGGAGCTTTCAAAGGTAACTTCAGGGGAAACGGTAGAATACGCCATCGACGCGGTACATCAGGAAGAAGATTCAAATATGGTGAACGTGGACGGATGGGCGGTTTCCTATCTCCATGAGGATATTGATCTGAAGATCGTGGATTCCGACGGGAACGAGAAGGAGACTGTGAAGCGTATCGTCAGCAGGGAAGATCTCGTTCGTCTGAAATATGCAGAAAAAGATCAGGTGTTCTGCGGCTTCGCCATTAACTTCCAGTCTGAGAAAAAGAAAAAATATTTCCTCAGGATCCACAGCGCGAGCTTTGACAAAGAGATAGATCTGTATAAGGTAATGCATACAAAGCACCATATTCTGGATCTGATCAGGGCTGTTGACAAAGAGAATATAAAGAAAGCTTTCATATATTACAGGAAAAACGGCTTTCGAAAACTGCTGAAAAAGCTCGCTATCGTAAAGCCGAAAAAATTCCTTTATAACGACTGGTTCATAAGAAACAGGGCAAACTCGGAGGAACTGGCAAAGCAAAGGGCAGCCTCTTTGGACTATGCGCCGAAGATCAGCATCCTGGTACCCACCTACAATACGCCGGATAATTATCTTCGGGCCATGCTGGATTCCGTCGTGGATCAGACCTACCCCAACTGGGAGCTCTGCATCGCAGAGGGAAGCGATCCTGATCACAGCGCCAGAAAAACGATCCTGGAATATGCGAAAAAGGATCCGAGGATCAAGGTTAAGATACTGGATAAGAACTATGGTATCTCGGGAAATACGAACGAGGCGCTTTCGCTTGCGACAGGCGAATATACGGGGCTTTTTGACCATGACGATCTGCTGGAGCCGGATATCCTCTTCGAGGTCGCGGCTGCCTTGCAGGATAAAAAGCATGACATAATCTATACTGATGAGGACAAACTCAATTCAGAGAAAAACATGTTCGAGGATCCGAACCTGAAGCCTGATTTCAGTATGGATCTGTTCCGTTCGCATAACTACATCACGCACTTCTTTGTGGTAAAGACACAGATCCTGAAGGATATAAACGGATTCCGCAGCGAATTCGACGGAGCTCAGGATTATGACGTGATGTTCCGCTGCATTGAAAGATCCGAAAGCATCTGCCATATTCCGAAAGTACTTTATCACTGGAGGATGCACGCCGCTTCCACGGCGCAGGATCCGGAGAGCAAAATGTACTGCTATGAAGCCGGAAAGAAAGCGATCGAAGAGCATCTCAGACGTACAGGCGTCCCGGGAACCGTTGAAATGATGCCTAAACCGTTCTGGGGTACATACCACACCAGATACGAGACGCCGGGAGATCCTCTGGTTTCTGTCATCATTCCGAACTATGAGCACAAGAGTGTCCTTGAGACCTGCGTAAATTCGCTTTTTGAGGTCAATACATATAAAAATATCGAGATCATAATAGTAGAGAACAACAGTAAGTCAGAAGAGATCTTTAACTACTATGATGAGCTGCAGAAGCTTCACGATAATGTCAGAGTCGTCACATGGGACGGCGGTGAATTTAACTATTCCGCGATCAACAATTACGGAGTGACCTTCGCGCGGGGAGACTATCTGCTGCTTCTGAATAATGATACTGAAGTGATCTCTCCGGACGCTATATCCGAAATGCTCGGCTGCTGTATGCGGGAGGAAGTCGGAGCCGTAGGAGCAAAGCTTCTCTATGAAGATGATACGATCCAGCACGCGGGAGTAGTAATAGGCTTCGGCGGCTACGCCGGACATGTATTCCACGGACTTGGCAGAAATGATTACGGTTTTATGCTCCGGCCTTTGCTGAACTGCAATTACAGCGCCGTGACCGCGGCGTGCATGATGGTGGACCGCAGGTGCTTCGAAGAGTGCGGCGGATTTGACGAGTCGTTCAGGGTTGCGGGAAACGATGTGGATCTTTGTCTGAAGATCAGATCCCTCGACAAGCTGATCGTCTATAATGCATTCGCCCTCTGGCATCATTATGAATCAAAGTCCAGAGGCTATGAGGACAATCTGGACAAAGTTAAACGGTTTGAGGAAGAGATAGAACACTTCCGTGAAAAGTGGAAACCGGTCATCGACGCCGGCGATCCGTTTTATAACAAAAACTTTAAGATCGAAGACGGTCCGTTTATTCTGACCTGATTTAAAGATAGGATAATTTGAACTGTGAAGGAAAAGAATATTTTTCGCAATAATATGATAGCGTTTCTGGCTCTGCTTGTGATGTGGGCCGGACTGTTCGGAAGGGCCATGGTAAAGCATCTGATCGTTTACCGTTCGAACCTGCTGACGACAGATTACCTTTCGGTGCTGGCGTGTATAGGAGTTCTGGCGGTGATGGCCCTGATCTTCGGAGGAGACTGGGACGAGATTTCTCTTAAAGAAAGGTTTGCTTTGCATCCGCAGAGGACACTGGCCTTTCTTATCCTGGGAACCGCCTGCATCGTATTTTACTACTACATAACAGGCATCCATTTCTACATGTATGAGGATATCGGCACGGATCTGAAAGATGATTATATGCCGATCATCGCTATGGTGATAGGAAAGCTGAAGGCGCATGATTTTGCGCTGTGGACCGCGAACTGGGGGCTTGGCGTGGATATCCTGAACGCACAGTCTACAGTATGTGATATTTTTAATATCCCTGTTTATATCGCGGGAGTACTGGTGAATCTGGAGGCGGCGCTTTTCGTACTTCCTTTCATGCATATCCTGAAATGCTATCTGAGCGGACTTTTCTGTTACAAATTTCTGGATCAGTTCCGGCTTGGTACTTCCGCGAAGGTCATCGCGGCGTACCTGTGTGCTTTTAACGGTTTCATCATGCTGTGGGGTCAGCATTATTTCTTCTCCAGCGTTGTCGTATGGATGATGCTGGTGTTCTGGCAGATCGAGAGGTATCTGCGCGGAAGAAATAATCAGATCGCCCTGACGCTCAGCATCGCTCTGATCGGAATATCAAGTCTGTACATGACATACATGGCAGGCATCGCCGCGGCGATATACACATTATTCCGGCTTTTCTATATGAGCAGCAGGGAAAACAAGGGAGAGCTTACGGCTCTGGCGGGGAAAACGATCCTCTGCGTAATTACCGGTCTTATGCTGACAGCATTCATCACATTTCCGGTATATTATCAGCTGACATTTGTTTCCAGCCGTCTGGACGAGGCATCTTCGCTTGCTGACACGTTAAAGCAGTATCTGACGGCTTTTCATTCCCGGGAGCAGATGGGAGGTATACTGCTCCGGCTGTTTTCGAACAATCTGTCGGGCGTGGGAAGCTATTACAGAGGTACATATAATTATTATGAACAGGCGCAGTATTATTTTTCCTACATGGGGGCAATACTGCTGCTGATGTATTATGTGGAGCGGATTATTCATTCAAAGAAAAAGATCTTTCACGCAGTCGGACTTCTGATGACGCTGTATGCGATCTTCATGCCGATGACAGCCATTATTTTCAATAAATTTGTCAGCATAGGATTCCGGTACACGCTGGTCATGATCCCTATGTTCGCGTACGCGGCGGCTTATATTTTCACGAACCTTAAAAAGCTGCACCCTGCCGCTTTGATCACAGGATGGATCGCGTCGGCGGCAGGAGCGGTGTTTATCATGATGAAGAGCCGTGAGTATGTCCGTCTGTATGATGTACTGCTTAGAAGAAGCTTCTACGCTTACGCCGCCGTTATCATGATCCTTCTCATGGTCAGCATGCTGCTGCTTACTGTCGGACGCGCTGCTGTCCGTTTCGAAAAAGCAGCGGTGCTTTGTGTGGGAGCGCTGATGGTATTCCATGCGGCTTATGAGAGCTATACAACGATAGACGGCTACAGATACGTGAGCGTCAACGGGGTTCAGACGACTGAGAATCAGAGGAGCGCTCTGAACAGAGAGTTCTGGATGGTTCCCAGAGGTTTCGGAAGAGCAACGGAGGCGGCACTTGCAAAGATCGATCTTCCGGCCGGTTCCACTGCGAGAACGGAGATGGCATATTCTGATGTGTCCAGATGGAACGATTCCATGATCCATGATTTCATGGGATATTCCTACTATAATACTTCTTATAACAGATATGCGGAAAGCTTCGTACGGAGCGTATGGGGCGAGAGTTCCATTATCCGGGGCTATGCTTCCTTCGCGGATGTTTATGACAATGCGCAGCTTGCTTCACTGCTGAATATCGAATATGTACTCTGCAGCGACGGACGGATGGAAAATGTGGATGGATATGAAAAGATATCCGGAGACACAGGAATATCCGTGTACAGAAACAGCAATGCTCCGGGACTTGGAATTCTGTTTGATCAGGTGATCTCATGGGAATCCTTCAACGCGCTCAGCGTGGAGGAGAAGCGTGAGATACTGGGAAACGCTATCGTCCTTGGCGAGGGAGCCCCTGTGGAGGAGCTGGAAAAAACTGATGACTGGGCAGGTTATTATACTGCCAACGGCGTTCAGTTTACAAAGGGAGACGATGAGCATTTCCGGGGAACCGTCATCTGCGATCATCCCAGATACCTGATGATATCCATTCCCTACGATGAGGGATGGACCGTCACGGTAGACGGGGAAAAGGTTAACACTATGGTGGCGGATCTGGGATTCACGGGTATTATGGTAGATGCCGGGGAGCATCAGGTAAGTCTGACTTATCATACCCCGTGGCTGGATTACGGCGTTACGGTCAGCATGGCAGGAGCCGCGCTGATGGTGATACAGCTTTTATTCCGGGCACTGGCAAAAAGGAAAGCAGAAAAAAGGGGGGAAAACATATGATAGATTTCAACGTACCGCCATTTGTGGGTAACGAGTTGAAATATATAGAGGAAGCTGTCGCAGCAAAAAAAATCTGCGGCGACGGCAGATTTACGAAACAGTGTAATAAATGGATGGAAGATCGTTTTGACGCCCAGAAGGTGCTTCTGACTACCAGCGGAACAACGGCGCTGGAGATGGCGGCTATTCTGTGCGGCCTGAAGGAAGGGGACGAGGTTATTCTTCCAAGCTATACGTTTTCCAGCACGGCGACAGCACCGGTACTTGCCGGCGCTACACTGGTGTTTGTAGATATCCGTCCGGATACTATGAATATCGATGAGAAGAAAATCGAGCAGGCGGTCACCGAGAGGACAAAAGCGATCATTGCCGTTCACTATGCGGGCGTTGCATGTGAAATGGATACGATCATGAAGATCGCGAAAGAGCATGATCTGAAGGTAATTGAGGACGCTGCACAGGGAGTGATGAGCTCCTATAAGGGAAAAGCGCTTGGAACCATCGGTGATTTCGGATGCTTTTCCTTCCATGAGACAAAGAATTATTCCATGGGAGAAGGCGGAGCGCTGCTTATCAATGATGCTGCGTACAATGAAAAAGCGGAGATCCTCCGGGAGAAGGGAACGAACCGGTCCAAATTTTTCCGGGGACAGATCGATAAATATACGTGGGTGGATTACGGAAGCAGTTACCTGCCGTCAGATATCAACGCGGCGTATCTCTGGGCTCAGCTGGAGATGGCCGACAGGATCAATGATGACCGTCTGGAAAGCTGGGCAGCTTATTATGAAGCGTTCAGACCTCTGGCTGATAAGGGGCTCCTTGAACTTCCGTTCGTACCGGAGGATTGCGTACATAACGCCCACATGTTCTATATGAAGCTCAGGGATCTGGAGCAGAGGAGTGCGTTTCTTTCATACATGAAACAGAACGGAGCGCTTTGCGTATTCCACTACATACCGCTTCATTCCGCTCCGGCAGGACAGAAATTCGGAAGGTTTGACGGAGAGGATGAGTATACAACGTCTGAGAGCGAGCGCCTGGTCCGTCTGCCGATGTATTACGGACTGAAGAAGGAAGACCGCGATCAGGTGATCGCGCTGGTAAAAGCTTTTTTTGCGGAAAGTGAAGGTTGACCGTGTCAAAGAATAACAATAAGACAGTAAAATGGCTCATATTGCTGCATCTGCTTCTGCTGCTTTATTCCTTCAGCGGATTTTTCAGCAAGAACGCGGCCCGTCAGATATTCATGAGCCCTATGTTTGTTCTGTGTTACGGAGGAATGCTGACGATTCTGGTGCTCTATGCGTTCTTCTGGCAGCAGGTCATCAAACATCTGCCGCTTACGCTGGCGTACGCGAACAAAGCGGTGACCATCGTCTGGGGAATGGTCTGGGGAGCGGTTTTTTTCCATGAAAGCTATTCTCCGCGAAAGATCATTGCCGCAGTCATCATCATGGCCGGCGTCATTATGTTTGTGATGGCGGATCAGGAAGAGACGAACGATGGGAAAAGGGGAGGTAACGTATGAATAATGAATTGCTTCCCTATATAGGGATCTATTCTCTGGGCGTGTTTTTGTCAGCGGTCTCCCAGGTGCTTTTAAAAAAAGAGGCGCTTAAGGAGCATAAGAACTGGCTGTCTGAGTATCTGAATCCTGGTGTCATCATAGGATATACGATCTTTGTAGGATGTACTCTGCTGACGCTTCTGGCGTATCAGAAGCTGCCGATGAGCATGGGTCCGATCCTGGAAACAATGGGATATCTGTATGTCACAGTGTTCGGCGTACTGATATTTCACGAGAAGCTGAACAGCAAGAAAGTGATCGCCCTTGCGGTGATAATCGCGGGTATCATTATATATGCGGTCTGAGAATAGAAAAGAGATGCTCTTTGATGAGCATTAAGTATAAACAGCCTGCTTCGGAGTTTGAGATAAGAAGAAGTAAAAGAGACGAGGGTGCCTGAAGCGGGAGAAAAGGGAGAGATAAGATAAATGGAAATATCAGTCATCATACCATGCTATAATTCCATGCCGATCCTGCATGAGCTTGTGGAGCTTACGATAGAAGAGCTGCGCAAAATGAATATCAGAACTTATGAATTTGTCCTTGTTAACGACTGTTCGCCGAATCCGGATACCATAGGATTTCTGAAGAGCATAGCGGATGAATTCGGATGCGTGAAGGTGGTGGATCTGGCGAAAAATACAGGACAGGCAAACGCTCAGGTGGCGGCTCTCAATCACACATCAGGTGATTTCATCATTAACATGGATGATGATATGCAGACTCACCCGAAAAACATCCCGATACTGTATAATAAGCTTATAGAAGGAGGGTATGACCTGGTCCTTGGAAAATATTTCCGCAAAAAGCACTCCTTCTACCGCCGGCTTTTGACAAGGGCTGACGACAGATTTGAGGAGACCTTCCTGAAAAAGCCGAAGGACATGAGCTTCACGAGTTTCTGGATCACCAGAAGATACATCGTGGATGAGATCATAAAGTATGAGAATCCGTACTCCTTCATGGAAGGACTGTTCCTGCGCACGGCGGGAAACATCGCCAATGTGGGCATCGAGCATTTCGACCGCAGCGAAGGAAGATCCGGCTATAATATCTTTAAACTGATCAAGCTTTGGTCGAACTTTACGGGCTTTACGATCCTGCCGCTGCGGCTTGCGGACGGCATCGGCGCTGCTGCGGCCTGCGTCGGCGTGATATATGCCATTGTGACTTTTATAAAAAAACTGCTCCACCCCGATATGGTAGCGGGTTATGCTTCGATCATTTGTCTGCTTCTTGTATTTTTTGGAATTACGCTCCTTTGCATCGGCATGATGGGCGAATATGTGGGCAGGATCTTTATGTCGGTAAACCATACGCCGCAGTATGTGGTAAAAGAAATATACACCGGCAGAGATGAAAAGGACGCAGTTCCGGACGGAGGATCAGAAAAAACTTACGAAGGATCCGGCACGGAAAACATAAATAATATCAGCTGTCAGGACAGCAAAGAGGTTTCAGCGGAGGAAGTGCAAAAAACGATCCTCAGTCTGCAGGAAACGATCGCTGAATTAAAAAAAGAAATATCTGAGAAATAAAAGACAATATCCGCAAAGCAGAAGAAATACGGCGTTGAGCCTCCGGCGGATCGCAGAGGAAGACGTATAAGTGCGTCACGCAGCTCGCGCGCGATCAGAGATCGCGATTGAAAGGAGAAAATAATGCATAGACTGGTGGTTCTTGGTTCCCTGGGGGAATTTGTGGAGCTGGTGAAAATGGCAAAGGAAAGAGGATATTACACGATCGTGTGCGACGGGTATGATTTCGGACCGGCAAAAAAATACGCCGACAAAGCGTACACCATCGATATCCGCGACACGGACGCGGTGGCACGGATGTGTAAGGAAGAAAATGCTGACGGCATAATCGGTTCTTTTTCGGATCTTCTGTTTGAAAAAATCACGGAGATCGCCGCAAAGGCTGGACTTCGCTGGTACGCCACGCCGGATATGCTTCCGTATTACCGAATGAAAAATGTAGCAAAGCAGGCTTTTGACAGACTTGGGATCAAATCGGCAAAGAGCTGTACGCTCAAAAAGGATTTTGCCGACGGGGAGCTTGCGGATTTCAGATTTCCTCTGGTGATCAAGCCGGTAAACGGCTATGGTTCGAAAGGAATTTACGTTGTTAACAGTATTCAGGAGATAAGGGACAGATTTGATGATGTGCTCATTCGTTCTTCCGGTATCTTTGATGAGATCGCCGTGGAAGAATATCTCCATGGCAAAGAATATAATATGATGACCTGGCTTGTGGACGGCAGGGTGAATGTTATCAGTATCGCCGACAGGGAAAAAAATCCACAGGAGGAAGACAGGATACCGCTATGCAACAGGATCGTATATCCGGCCGAGGATGTGGCAGGGGTCATCGAAAAGGCTTCAGAGGTCCTTCGCAGATTTGCGGAATTCACGGGTCAGAAGGAAGGGGCGCTCTCCATGCAGTTTTTCTGTCTGGACGGAGAGATATATGTATGTGAGATCGCCGGAAGACTGTTTGGTTATGAGCATGAGCTGGTAACCTACGGCAGCGGATTTTCCATAGAAAAACTGCTGCTTGACTACGTATATGATGAGCCGGCTATGAGGGCTGAGCTGGAGAAACATTCTCCGTATTACCCTCATTGCTGCGCTGTTATATATATAACAGGAAAGCACGGCATGAAGATCGGCAGCCAGCAGGGGTTAGTGAAGCTGCAGGAAGATCCGCATGTGCTGGAGTCCATTTTGTTCTATAATGAAGGTGAAACGGTAGATAATTATGGACCAAATCCATACTTTGCCCGATATTACGTGGACGCTGATTCCAGAGAGGAGCTGGACCGGGTGACCGAGAGGTTTTTCAGGGATGCCCACGTGGAGGACGTCAACGGTATGGAGGTAACTTATCAATTATTCCTTAATAAAGAGGGGAATTAATGTATCGGCAATGATGCAGTAAGGAATGTGGCAAAAGCAAAAGATTGGAGACTATTTATGAAGAAAGGCAACGGAAACAGGTTGTTGAAATGGATGACCGCCCTTTTGATAACGGTATGTATGATCGTATCCCTGATCATGCCTGCTTTTGTCGGAGCGGAGCCCATGGAAGACGGCTCGGCAGATACCACTTCAGCAGAGTCGACAGAATCGGAGGAGGCCATGCAGGTCTCAGCGGACCCGTCCGCGCCGGATGAGGATCCGGATACTGCGGAGGAAACCGTAACAGAAAGTACTGAGGAAACCGAAAACACGGAGGAAGAAGAGAAAGAAGAGAAAGATGGCAGCGATGTGGTAAACTTCGTAGTCATCGATCAGCCGAATGTGCAGCTTCCCGGAACACAGAAGATCGCTGTCAGCGCAGGAGATGATGAAACGGCAGTAAGCGAAGCCGTACTGTATTACGGTATGGCGGGTTCTGATGAGGAGCTTGAAGTCGCCGCGTCTGCCACAGATGGTAATACCGCACTTTTTGAGATATCTTACGGAGAAGATGCGGGAAGCGGTTTATACGAGCTGCGCAGATTTTCCTGCAGATCAGGCGGGGAAGAGTTTGTGTCTGATTTTACCGCACAGGGTCTTCTCTACCAGTACGGCGTAGACGATGATTCCGCTTCGACGGATGCGGACGCCTATATCGTAGAAGAAGATGAAAGCGAGGATGATATAAGCCTTGCTTCCGGAGACGCGGATGTATCGGCGCAGGTTGCAGAGGGATCGGAAGGGATCGTTTCAGCGCTGGAGGCAGCCGGAGCAGAGACAGAATCGGATGAGCTGTCACTGGCTTCAGGCTCTAACCTGGTCATATGTCTGGATCCCGGTCATGATTCGGTCCATAAAGGAGCGGCCCGCAATGGCATGAATGAAGAGGTCCTGACATTAAAGATCGCTCAATACCTGAGACAGGAACTTGCGAAATATCCTAACGTAACCGTCTATATGACAAGAGAATCGGCTGCCTGTCCGGTCCCGAATTCCTACAGCGAATGCCTCCGGTACCGTCCGCAGTATGCCGCGAATGTAGGCGCGGATGTTTTCATTTCGCTTCATATCAATGACGCGAACGGCACAGCTGCTCACGGCGCTCTGGTGTGCGTTCCGAACATGAATTACCGGAAGGATCAGGCGACCATTTCTCAGAATCTGGCTTCAAAAATCCTGGAGAAGCTGGTAGCCCTGGGCATGTATAACCGCGGCTTTGATATTCGTTACGGAGACGATACCTACCCTGACGGAAGCACAACCGATTACCTGAATGTTATCAGGAACAGTAAACTTCTCGGCATTCCGGGTATCCTGATCGAGCATGGATTTATCGGAGGAACAGAGGATCAGAAATATCTGAATAATGAAGCGGGCCTGCAGTCTATGGCAAAGGCTGACGCCGATGGTATCGCGGAATATTTCGGACTGAATGATCTTAATTTCTATGCGCCGGTTTTTGACGCGGACTATTACTGGGATAACAACAAGGCGCTGCAGTCTGTTTATAATAAGGGTGACACAGCGGCCCTCCTGAACCACTTCGTACGCTGGGGAATGGCAGCCGGCTGGCAGGCAAGCAGGGAATTTAACGTAAACTACTATAAAAACAAATATACACAGCTGCAGGAGGTCTACGGAGACAACCTGAACGGCTATTATATGCACTATATCCGCTGGGGCAAAGCCGCAGGATGGGTCGGTTCCGAAGAAGCTGGATCCGATGATTCATCCGGATCGGGTGATTCAGGCTCCGGAAGCGGAGGTGATACGGAAAAACATGTCACGACCTACGACGGCGTTGATTACAGCGCGGTGTACGATCCGGCCTATTACTGGGATAATCACAAGGATATCCAGTCCGTATACAAAAAAACTGACGAGAATTCCCTGATCGCGCATTTCGTACGCTGGGGAATGGCGGCGTCCTGGCAGGCGAACGAGGAATTCAATGTAGATATTTATAAAAAGAACTATCCGGCACTTGTAAAGACCTACGGAACAAACATGGCGGGTTATTATCTGCATTATATCCGCTGGGGCAAGGCGGCAGGCTGGAACGCGAAGACAGAAAACGAAAGCTCCGGCGGTCAGGGCGATTCCGGTTCCGGAAGCGGAGCAGATACCACGAAGCATCTGACTACCTATAACGGAACGGATTACGCCGCGGTCTACGATCCGGTATATTA
>OCVV010000821.1_pt1 | contig 14714 bp, 17 predicted proteins | sample 1539721 | NCBI WGS metagenome assembly OCVV01 (sample SAMN02144230, study PRJEB22623) | gut metagenome | biome: sheep rumen | host: Ovis aries | place: New Zealand
TATGGCAAAACAGCCGTGCTGTTTTGCTGCGCGGCAAAGCCGCGCGGCGAAAAGCTTTTTGGCTTTTCGCCATCATATAATCATTATTATACGCCATGCCGAGAAAAAAGCAAGCCGCTTGCGGTCGATGCCGCGGCTGCGTCTTCTTCCCGGCAAGCAGCAGGGACTGTTGCAAGATGCGAAAACCCTGGCTGCATCGTAGGGGAGGGCCTTGCGCCCTCCCGGCTGCATCAAGCTGCAATATCGGCAAAAATGTTCGGCGTATTCGTACAATCTGCGAATTCGCCGAACATTCTTATGCGTATACTGTTGCGCCGCCGGGCGGGGCAGAGCCGCCGCCCCTGCGAACTCATTACGCGCTCATCCTTATCTTGCAGCAGACCCTGTTATATCCTCTTTTTTCGGCGCGGCTGCTTATCCGCTGCGCCGGCCGCCGCGGCGCGCGAAGGCCGCGGCGATGCCGCCCTCGGCGGTCTCGCGGTAGCGCTGGTTCATGTCCAACCCCGTGCGGTACATGCTCTTGATGACCATGTCGTAGCTGATACGGCGCGTGCCCTCGAGGAAGAAGGCGAGGTTGGCGGAGTTGAGCGCGCGCATAGCCGCGACGGCGTTGCGCTCGATGCAGGGCACCTGCACCAGGCCGCAGATCGGGTCGCAGGTCAATCCGAGGTGATGCTCCAGGGCGATCTCCGCGGAGTACTCGATCTGGTTGAGCTCATAGCCGAAGATATAGCCCGCGGCGGCCGCCGCCATCGCGCAGGCCACGCCGACCTCCGCCTGGCAGCCGCACTCCGCGCCGGAGACGGAGGCGTTTTTCTTGGCCAGCTCCCCGAAGAGCCCTGCCACGCCCAGCGCATGGATGATCTGCTCGTCGGTGACCTTGCGCTTCTGCCGCAGATAGTACAGCACCGCGGGCAGCACGCCGCTCGCGCCGCAGGTGGGTGCGGTGACGATCACGCCGTTGTCCGCGTTCTCCTCGCCGACGGCGAAGGCGTAGGAGCAGACCTTTTGGCACTCGAGCACCTCGGGGTGGGCAGTCTCCAGAACTTTATTGTAGAGGCGCTTGGCCTTGCGCTCGATCTTGAGCCCGCCGGGGAGAATACCTTCCTTGCTGAGTCCTGCCTCGACGGCGCGCTGCATGGTCTCCCAAACGGTGGCGAGATACTCCCAGATCTCGTCCCCCTCGTTGATGCTGATGTACTCCACCAGGTCGATGTAGCGGTACTCGCAGAACTGCCGGATCTCCGCGAAGGAGTTCTCCAGATAGATTTCCCCTTCATGCTTGTCCTCGCGCTCGCGCCCCTCAACGGCGATGTCGCCGCCCCCGATGCTGTACACCCGCATGCGCCCTGTCTCCTCTCCTCCGGCATAGGCGAAGAGGTCCATGGTGTTGGGGTGCTTCATGTTCTCGGGCTCCTCGGCGGAGAATTCCACCTCGGTGGGCAGCGGCTCCATGGCCGCCATGATGGCTCTGTCGGTCCCGTGGCCCCTGCCGGTTTTGGAGAGGGAGCCGTAGAGCACCACGCGGAAGCGCTCCGCCTCGGGATGCTCCCCCCGGAAGAGGCGGGAGGCCGCCTCCGGCCCCATCGTATGCGAGCTGGACGGCCCGCGCCCGATCTTATAAATATCCCGGATAGATCTCATATCTGTTCCCCCGTTGAGCTGTCGGTCGATTTGTCGATTTAATGGTTGCTCCCCCAATCAATTCTTGATTTTTGGGGCGCAATTTTGCCATGTTTCGCGGCTGCCCCGTCAAAGGACGAGCGAAACGGCAATCAAATCGTTATTGATATGCCATGGAAATGCTGCGTTTTGATGCAAGATTAAACTGGTATATAAATAACTTTATCATATCTCTGCGGGAATTTCAATCGCCCGAACGCCGTATGCGTCAAAGAAAACTCGCATCCAGCTTTTTCCAATCTGCGTTTTCGGCGCTGCGGCGGCGCTCCGCCGCTCTGACGAAAACTGCCACCGCTAAATCGCAGCTCGGTGCGCATACTGCTCTTGTGCGACGCGCAGAGCGCGAGCGATTTCGCCGCGTTTTGCGCTTTATATAACAGACAGTATGTGCGGGAGGGATTTTTTTATGAAAAGAAGCGGAACGGTGCTGCTCTGCTTTCTGCTGCTGGGCGGCGTGCTGAGCCCGTCGGCCGCGGCGCAGGAGCTCGCAGTGGGCGGGCAGGCCGTAGGGATCGAGATCGAGGCTGCGGGCGTGCTGGTGGCGGGCGTGTCGCACGTGCAGACCGCGGAGGGCGAGCGCAGCCCGGCGGAGGACGCGGGGCTCGAGGCCGGGGATTTCATCACGGCGGTGAACGGGGCGCCGCTGCGGGACGCCTCCGCCCTGCTCGAGGCGGTGACGGCCTCGGGCGGCGCGGAGCTGGCGCTTTCGGTGCAGCGCGGCGGGCGTGAGCTCTCCTTCCGCGTCACGCCTGCGTACTCGGCGGACGGCGCGTGGATGCTCGGGATGTGGCTGCGCGACCGCGTGAGCGGCGTCGGCACGCTCACCTTCTATGATCCGGTTACGGGCGTGTACGGCGCGCTCGGCCACGGGATCTCCGACGCGGACACCGGCGCGTCGATCCCGCTCTCTGCGGGCTCGATCCGCGAGGCGGAGATCGTCTCGGTGACGAAGGGCAGCGCGGGCGCGCCGGGCGAGCTCAACGGACTCACGGAGGGCACGGCGAGCCTCGGCAGCGTCGAGCGCAACTGCCCCAGCGGCATCTACGGCCACCTCAACGGCGGCGCCGCCGGTGTGACGCGGGAGACGGGCGAGCTGCGCGTCGGCCCGGCGCAGATCCTCTGCACCTGCGAGGGGCGCGAGACGCGGGAGTACGCCGTGGAGATCAGCCGCATTTATCGCGAGGGCGGCAGCGAGCACGTCCTGCTCGAGGTGACCGATCCGGCGCTGCTCGCGCTCACGGGCGGCATCGTCCAGGGCATGAGCGGCAGCCCCATCCTGCAGGACGGCAAGCTCGTCGGCGCGGTGACGCATGTGTCAGTATCAACATGATACCCACCCAAAAACCAGGCGTTTCCTCACACGAATCGTACATAGTCACGGAAAAGCGAATAATTATGACGCGGAGACAGAAGGTGCAATCCAATGAGGATGCACCTTCTGTGTATTATAGAGGCTTGGGAATGATCTTTACAGGAGACTGCGAGATGATTGTATTGAAAAAAATGTCAGCAAAATAGATAGAAAATCAAACAATAATCGTTGCCTTTTCGAATATAATATGTTATACTAGTTCAGCTGCTGCGATATGTGAAGGAGTGATAACTGTGAAAGAATTGTCTGAAAGAATAAAAGCATATCGTAATAAACTTCATTTGTCTCAAGAATACGTCGCATCATTTTTAGGAATTAACAGAGCAGCAGTCACCCAAATAGAAGCAGGAAACAGGAAGGTTTCAGCGGAAGAATTGTCAAAGCTTAGCACTCTTTTTGGTATTACAGCAGATGAGTTGCTTAATGGAGCAGAATTAAGTGCTCCGGCAACCATGTTTGCAAGAAGCTTTGAGGGGCTGAGTGAAACTGACCAAGCTGAGATAATGAATCTCATTCGATTCAAAGAAATGCTGAAGGAACAGAGAAACTAAATGAGTACGTTTAAGGGCCGGGCAAAAAGCTTTTATAATGCTGATACCATGGCGGCAGCATATTTGAGAGAATATTTCCCGGATGCCAAAATTGAATATCCAATCAATCCTTTCCAGATGCTGAAAGACGAAGGAATTATTTTTTCTTTTCGCCCCTTTGGAAAGCTAGAAGGTGTTTATATTCCTGCTTCTCAAATGGACGATGTTCCATTAGTCGGCATCAACTTAAAACGACCCATTACTCGTCAGAGGTTTACTGCCGCTCATGAGCTCTGCCACCACTTTCGGGACTCCGAAAGCCAAGTTGTTTGCCCAATAGGTGATCGCAGTCCATCTGAAAGATTTGCAGATGATTTTGCTGCAGCCATTCTTATGCCTATAGGTGAACTACGGAGACTAGTTAATGAGAGAAAAGTAAACGGGTATGTGCCCTTTGAAGCCGTTCTTGAAATTGCAGATTACTTTGGAGTTAGCTTCCAAGCCTGCCTTTTTCGAATCGCATATCGGCTTCATGCCATTAGCGGCGCAACCGATCCGGGATCTCTTAATCGTCGAATTACCAAGTTTGCTCCTGATAAGAAGAGGCGCGAGCGGGGTATGTCGTCAAGGATACTGTATGAAGGGTTAATTGATTCTTTTGCCCAGAACCTTTCGTTTACTCCCAGTGACTTTGCTAAAAACGTCTTCCAGAACAATTACATTTACAACGATAGTCGCATGGAAGGGCTTGATATATCCCTTGAAGCTGCTTCTGAGATTGTGACAGATTTGTATCACAAGAAGCAAGCGAGTAAGTATTGCCAAGAGAAAAATGAGGCGTTTTTATCAATAGCCGGTCACTACCAAATGTATGAGGCCATTTTGGAAAGTCCTATCAAGGATCGCTGTTCCGTCTTTGATACATTTAGTCTAAACAAAGACCTGTTTTCCTGCTTCCCCTTTCCGGAATATGGAGGCCAAGTTCGAAAAACGGACACCCTTGTTATGGGCGCAAAATTTGATACTGTGGATCCAAACCAAATCTATCCCGAATTGATCAAAATCGATGGGGAGATAAAGCAGCATTTTTCTGAGGTTGTTCAAATGCCATTGAGCAAGTACCTCGAAAGAGTTTTTGAGTTTCACCATCGGTTAACTGTTATCCACCCGTTTGCGGACGGAAATGGTCGTACATTAAGAGCGTTTATGAATGTTATGCTTGTGCGAAGCAGGATCTGTCCACTTTATATAAAGTGTGAAGAAAAAGACGCATATTTTCATGCACTTGAAATAGCCGATCTAACCGGTAACTATGATGAGTTGTATGAAGTGTTGTTCAAAGCTTTGCTTAGATCCCATTCTGAACTATGTGAATAAACTTTCGTTAACGATACCGGCACTTCCCTGCCGGTATCGTTTTTTTGATGGATTATAAAGCGCAAGCAGGTATCAATGTGATTCAATGAAGCCCACATAAGCTTATAAGAGTTAAGAAAAGCGAGAATACGGAAAAAGCAACAAGAGCGCGGCGGTTCCGCTGCGCTCTTGTTGCGTCTAGGGAGGTTATATGACAGACTTACGCCCTCAGAGCGAGGGCTTTTCTTTTTACCGGATTCCCAAGCAGCTTGTCAAAGGGCGGGAATACCGCCCGCTGTCGCCTGCGGGAAAGCTCCTTTTCGGCCTGCTGCTCGACCGCGTGAGCCTGTCCGTAAAAAACGGCTGGCGGGACGGGGAGGGCCGTACATATGTGTATTACGCTGTCGCGGAGATCTGCGAGGACTTCGGATGCAGCCGCGTCACAGCCGGAAAGCTGCTTTCGGAGCTAGAACGGATCGGGCTGATCGAGCGTAAAAAGCAGGGCCAGGGCAAGCCGGATCGGATCTATGTCCTGCAATTTTGCGCTAAATCAGACATCTAGACTTCCCAAAAGGAAAATTCTAGACTTCCGGTTTCCCGAAGTCTGGAGGCTAAATAGTTTTACATCAAGAAGTCAAAAACATATACCCTAATAAGAACGATAGAAAGAAACTGAGAGAATTATACTGAGTGATCTATCCATCTATCTATCAATCGTACTAATCTCCGCGCCAAAACCCGAAGTCTGAGATCGGAAATCTGTCTCATCGTGAGACAAGATTTCTCTGGGGACGAGGAAACTGACCGTTAGGTTAATACTTATACAGGCCTTGCACATTCCAAGGTATGAGGTGCCATTCTCCGTTTTTTCTCCATGGAAGCGCTATTTTTTCAGATTTGTCTTGATACTCACTTCCAAACTCCAATTCCTCAGAAAATAGCTTTCCGTTTTCTTCCCAACTAGCTTGTACCAATATTCGAGTCATGGCGCATCCTCGCTCCTCTATTTCTTTGATCTCAAAGGAGCGGAAATTCTTTTGAGCAAACATTTTGCGGCATTCTCCGGCACGTTTCTTTTCGGATTGTTCGTAAGAGAAAAGTCTTTCAAGATGTGAAGAAAGGGCTCCGTAGTTTTTCGCTCGCCAAGCATCAAATGTTTTTATGACTGGAATCACATATTGATAGTCTGCGCAGTCTTCGATAGTCGGGATGGCAGGAATATCAGAGCCTACTATAACCTCTCGCCTTTGCCATCTGTTCATTTCTTCCCGATCTTTTGCTATTTCATTTAGAGCTTTAATAGATTCTGAAATAGGGGGTGGGTTGCATTCCTTCTCATATTCAGCTTTCCGCGTTTCCTCCGAACTTTTCATGTTCATCCAATCAGCCAGAGCGAACATGAGAGCAACGCATTTGCAAGAAACAAACTCATTTCCATAGTTTAGGTCTCTGCCGTGAAGAATACCGTTCCTATAGGGAAGCCGGATTTCGTCATGATTAGTTTTGTTTCTTCCTTTATTGAAGATACCTTTCATTTTTGTAAGGCTGTCCCCACATCCTACTATGCAATCCCACGCCGTTACATCGGTGCCTTCAGCAAAAAAGCCTTTACTCTTGGTAAAGTCATTTACTGCACCATCCATGATAATGAGGAAAAGGGGGACGCTGGCATAATATCTCCCGGCAAAATGTTCTTCGAAAGCCTTATTAATCAAATCATATCTTTGCATAAAAGGCTCGGCTTTGTTTTTTAGCCACGGAACAATATCTTTGACATCTGTTTTATAAAAATCAACCAAAACCTTTTCTCCTGCATCTGCGCCAGAGGTTTGATACTCTGCAATCGCCTTCTTCATCATGGGCAGATTCATGGAGTCATAGGAACACCACCCCAGATCAGAATAATAGCGATTGAACAACAAAAGCGTTTCTTCCAATTCTTTCATCCCTTTTTCCAACTCTTTAATTTTTTGCCGTTCTTTTTTAGGAAGCAGAAGGGAAACTAGTCGCATTATCTTGACGTCTTGCTTTAACTTGTTGAAAGTATGTAAATTGCTATCCATGTCTTATCTCTCCCAATACAAAACCAGTCATAGAGTAGTGCTTCAGCAAAGAAGGCCCGTTAAGATACCGAAAATTGCTTTTCCTGAGCATTATAAGCGTTTGTCGGAAGTTAATCAACATTTCGATTCGATGTGCGCAATGATATGGTAATTGCAGGTCCGGGCAAGTATGGCATTTGTTAAACACAAACGCCCTTGTTAGGGGACAACCCCTAGAACCCTGTGCAGCGGAACGAACAGACGGCTGTCGGAGGAACACTGTGCGCCAAGATATACCGTTGACAATTAGCGTAATTATGCATATAATAACGCTAAGCAAGGAGGTGGCGAGATGCCGAATATTCGCCCTATTTCCGATCTGAGAAATCATTTCGCTGAGATCACCAAAGACGCGCAGCTCAGCGGTGAGCCGATCTTCCTGACCAAGAACGGCGTCGGCTCCATCGTTGTCATGAGCATGGAGAGCTACGAGCAGAACCGCTATGACAGCATGGTCTATGACAAGCTGCGTGAGGCGGAGCTGCAGGCGGCCAGCACGACCGAGCGCTTGAGCCACGCGGACGTAATGGCGAAAGCGCGTGCGTTTCTGAGCGGTACGGAGGAGCAAAAGCGTGCATAAGATCGTTTATTTGCCGCTGGCAGAGAGCGACTTGATGGACGCGCTGGGCTATATTGCTTACACGCTGGACGCGCCAAAAGCCGCCCGCGATCTGCTGGCCGAGTTTGACGAGACGGTACAGCGCATCGCGGAGTTTCCCTACGCCCACGAGCTTTACCGAACAGACCGCCCGATGAAGGATGAGATCCGCAAGGTGCCGGTCAAGAACTACGTGCTTTATTATGCCGTCTTTCAAGACCGCGTGGAGATTCGCCGCTTTCTCTACGGTAAAAGGGACAGAAGCAGAATCGATGAAGAATAATGCAGCACAGAAGGTGAAACTGCCTGCCGTCCCAGTCCCGGACATGAGCGAACTCACGAAGGAGCAGTTGAAAGCGGAAATCGAAAAAGGCTTTGCTGACGCCGCCGCCGGACGGGTAACACCGGCCGCAGAGGTGTTTGCCGAGCTGCGGAACGAGCATCAGAGTTCTGTTTCGCAAATTTGAGTTCTTCTTGATATTGCGAAACAAAAGACGGATTGTTGCTGAGGTAACTGGCAGTTATCAAGAAAAGTCGAAGGAGAACAGGCGTGAACAATTATTTGGATTCCCTTGAGCCATACAAAGATATCAAGGAGATCTCAGATTTGATTGACGAGGTCAAAAAACTGCGAGAATACTATTACACCCAACAGCACGAAAAAATGCAGCAGCATATTAACAATTTGATGATTAAGTATCTTGCCGAAACTATTACGTGGAATGCGATCCATCCAATCAGGCCCATCACTTATCAAGAGGCATACATAAATGCGGAAGTTTTTCTTCGGGCAAAAGGAATTCACACCCTTCTCGATAAAGGCCTGAAGCGCCGGGATCAGCTTACATCTGAAGAATTGGCGCTTATCGAATCAAGCATCAGCCCAACGGAGTAAAAAGGATATCAAAGCTTTTCCGTTTCACCGTGAAACTAATTTACAAACGAATAACGATCAACCGGAAACTTGTCTCACCCTGAGACAAGTTTCCTTTTTTCATGGAGGTGTTATGAGAGAACGCAATCATTTTGTCGGCCTATGGCTGAACGATGAGGAATACGCCCATCTGCGAGAGCAATGCGAGATCACGGGTTTACCAACCAGCGTACTGATCCGCAATGCCCTCGCTGGGGTACAGCTCCGGCAAAGACCACCCGGCGAATACGCGGCTCTGCTTCGGGCGCTGTCGGCCATCGGCAACAACGTCAATCAGATCGCCCATTGGGCCAACGCCAAAAAGAGCATCCAGGAGGCGGAGATCCGGCAGGCGGTTCTGCGGGCAAATAAGGCGTGGGAGCTTGTGAAAGAGAAGCTTTAAATGCGTTTCATGGCGAAACGGATTATCGCGCTGATAATTTGCATTCCATATTTGGCCTGCTATAATGATTCCAGGGAAGAAATAAGCCACCAGTAAAAGCATAAAAGCATCTGATTTATGGGAATAAGTCCTGTGAGAAGCATTATGCAACCTGAGGTTGCGGTAATTCTACCTTGGGTTATTGGCCTCGTTTTTGGTTTTGTGTTATTGTCCGGGTATAGNATTCAACAAAGGAGTGTGAGTTATGCCATTTCAAGATAATCTGAAAAGAGTTCGCAAGAGTAAGCAACTGTCACAAGAAGAATTGGCAGAGTTGTTGGATGTTAGCAGACAAGCTGTATCAAAATGGGAGCAAGGTATTTGCATGCCTGAGGCACAAATGTTATTGCGGCTTTCGGAAAAACTGGACGTATCATTAGATGAGCTTATGTCGGAGTCTGTTGAAGCTATCAACAACGATTCAGAGAGCGGTGGTGCAAACAGCTTATTCCCAGAGGAAGACAAACAAGCCCATAAGAAGTTCAAGAAAAAGATGTCCAGAACAATAATCTTTTCAAGCTGTGCAATCATTCTTTGCATCGTCATTGCTGTTATATTAAGAATACGTACAAATGAGATATCGCCCGATAATCAAGAGACTGTGGATAGTCCGATTGTTGCAACCGCAAAAAATGAGGACGATGAATCCCAAGAAGAGCAGACTGAAGAAACAGATACTATGTCTGTCCTCGCGGAAGAAAACAAGGACAACTATGTGTTTACAACAAAGGAAGACAGAAGAATTATTGCAGAGATCGCCGCGGATTTTGCACAAGCATATTTTGAACAGAGTTTTGATAAGATTGCTACGTTTCTGTCTCCCTTTTTTGAAGGAAACCCAAAAGAAGTATGCCCTTGGGAAGGAATTGATACATTTTTCATAAAGGGCGTCGATTCTATCTCATCGGAGAAAGCCGATGGAACAAAAACGGTTTCAGTTGAATTTAGAAATCCAGATTATCCAGACTCATTTTTATACTTATCAGTAGTCTTTATTAAAGAAAATGAGGAATGGAAGGTTCTGTCGTATTATTTGGAAGCGTGAAGCGGTGAAACCGATATAGAATAAAATGGGGTGCTAACAATAGAGAATCAACGTGAATCTCTCTGGCTTCCATGCCCCAAATGCGGGGCAAAAAGTAAAATCAAAATCTATGAAGATACTGTGCTCTTAAACTTCCCTTTATATTGCACCAAGTGCAAAGAAGAAACCAAACTCGGCGTGATAAAATTCAAGATCGTAGTCCGCGACGAGCCAGACGCTTAAAGCGCAGAGCCTGCTACTCCGTGAGTGGAGAAGCAGGCTCTTTTTATCGTTGTTGGGCATTCAGCACGGGCGTTTTCCCTTCCCACGCACGGACTGTTGAAGGAAAGGGGCTGAAAATCTGCTGATTTGGCCTGATCAGTGAGATTCGGCACCGTTGCTATAGCTTCGATTTCGTATTGAGATCAGGCACCGTCTATGTTCAAAAGCGAAAAGATAGTATTGCTTATTTGACCTACACATTCAAAAAGCGGAGAACAGATATGTACAGCTTTTATTCTGAAAACAAAATATCCTGCGTTGCGCCGGAGGAGATTGCGCGGCTGCTCCGCAGCATCGGCGCCTCCGGGCGGCTGGTCGGTTTTCATTACACTGTCTACATCGTGTATCACATCCTGCAAAAGCCGGACGAGTATTTCTGGATCACCAAATGCGCCTATCCGGAAACGGCCCGGTATTTCAAGGTCAGCCCGTCCTCCGTGGAGCACGCGATCCGCACGCTGATCGCCTCGGCATGGAATCGCCGCGACCATACCAATCTCACCCGCGTGGCCGGGATCGAGTTGGAGAAGCCGCCCACCAACAGCGAGTTTATTGATATACTGGTCGCCTATCTCCGCTACGGCGTGGATTAATCCGTTTCACCGTGAAACGAATTTTCGCATCGGGTGTTAGGGGCTACCCCCTAAAAGGCGGCGTTTGTACTATCAAATGCCATACTTGCTTATAACACGCGGCTTCCGTCGAGAAACGGATAAAAGGATCAGGCAAGGTAGTATGCGTTCCGTACTCTCTCGAACGAAAAGAAGCCACTTTTCCAGATGCTTGCGGTAAAATGGTGTTAAACCAAATAGAGCTGGCAGATACAGTGGCGCCGAACGGAATCAACTGTCCGGCTATAAGCGCGGGAAGAAATCTGCCGCAAACGATTTCTTTTTGTCGCGGCTTGACTTCTTTTGCGAATTTTCGTTTTTTCAGCGCCTTAATTTGTTTTAGATATATGAAGGGAGTCCCAAGGGACACCTTCCTCGAAAACCAAATAGGGCAGGCAGATACGTTCTGCTTGCGGGGAGCCGGGCAGCGGGTGCGCCAGGATGCCGATCAACCGGGAGGTGAACAGATCAGGGCTGAGCGAACGACACCGCGCTGTGTGCAGCCGATGGAAAGGCTGAGGGCCACGATCCGCAAGCAGAGATAATGATACCTACGTTGATGGCACGTCACAGAGTCAAACGTCCCGCCATGAGCATGGAGGGAGGCACGAAGCTTTTCCTACGGAGCGGCCCGCCCCGCCGCCGTCTGGCCCTCGCCTTTGAAAAAAACGTGAACCTAACGATCCGCACTACAAAAGAGTGCGGATTTTGTCGTTTATTGTGTCTCACGCTGAGACACATTTTTCATGCGCGAAACGAGAATACTAAACGAAACAACATACGAAAGGAGCGGGAGCCTATTATCGTTTCCACGATCAAAAACGAAAACGCCGTGGTCCAGATCCACGACGATTATATTGAGGACATCGACAAGAACGCGGCGCGGGTGAAGGAGATCCTGACCAAAGCCCGCAAGCGCCGCAAGGCGGCAGCGAAGCCCACGGCTGCACAACGAAAGTCTTACGCGCCGCAGCTGTGATCTGCGGCGCTTGCCATAAATTGCCACGTCCGAAAATTTGACAGGCTTTCCCCGATTTGAGATAATATCGACAGAAAGGAGGCCCCCATGGAGCAATATATTGAATATCTCCGTAAATCTCGCTTTGACCGTGACTATCTGGATTTAAGTGTGGAGGAAACGCTGAAACGGCACCAGGAAATTCTGGACAGACTGGCGAGAGACAGAGGATTCTATATTGCGAAGGTGTATCGGGAGGTCGTGTCCGGCGAGTCCATCGCCGCCCGTCCCGAGGTACAGAAGATGCTGGAAGAGGTCTCTTCCGGGATCTATACCGGGGTGCTCGTTGTCGATGTGGAGCGTCTGGCCCGCGGCAACAGCGCGGATCAGGCATATATCAGCCAGATCTTTCAGTTTTCCGACACCAAGATCATCACCCCCGCCAAGACCTACGACCCGACAGACGAATTCGACCAGGAGTATTTCGAGTTTGGCCTGTTCATGAGCCGGAGGGAATACAAGACGATCAACCGACGCCTCGTCAGAGGGCGTCAGAGCTCCGCCAGTGAGGGGAAATACGTCGGCAGCATCGCGCCATACGGCTACGACCGGGTGAAGCTGCAGGGCGAGAAGGGCTATACGCTTGCACCCAATCCGGCGGAGGCGGAGACCGTGCGGCGGATGTTCGAGCTGTACGTCCGGCGGCAGGGCACGAAGATGATCGCCAATGAGCTGAACGACCGCAAGATCCCGACGCGGCACGGCGGGAAATGGGACGCCTCGACGGTGGGCAATATCCTCATAAACCCTGTCTATCTTGGCAAGATCAAGCGCGGCTATGTGAAGGAGACAAAGCGCCTCGACGAGCGGGGCAATGTGGTATCCAGCTACAGGCACTGCAAGGACGTGGAGGACTACGATCTGTACGAGGGCCGCCACCCCGCCCTGATCGACGACGCGCTCTTTGAAAAGGCGCAGATGATCCGCAAGGAAAACTACGTGGGGCCGAAGGTGAAAAAGCAGTACGAGCTTGTCAACCCCTTTGCCGGGGTGATGGTCTGCGCCGAGTGCGGGAAGCCCATCGGCCGCAAGGTGTCCTCCAAGAACCACCCCAACCCGCCCCGCGTGGCCTGTACCAATCCGCACCACTGTTCCAACCGCTCTGCCAGCTTTGCGCTGGTTGAAACGGAGATCCTGAACGCGCTGCGGAGTTGGCTGGACGGCTACAGGATCAAGCTGGATACCGTGGGTTTTGCGGAGGACATTGCGGACTGTCGGCGGCAGCTGGAACGGATCGTAGCGGATCGTGAGAGGCTGAAAGCGCAGCTTGACCGGGCTTACACGCTGGTGGAGCAGGGCGTCTACAGCCTGGAGGTCTTCGGGGAACGGCGCGACAAGCTGACCCGCGAGCTCAATGAGCTGCAGGAGCAGCAGGACGCCGCAGAGCAGAGCCTGGCGCAGTATGAGGCCGACGAGAGCAGCCAGCAGGAGATCATCCCGCAGACGGAGACCCTCCTGGCCAGCTACGACGAGTTGACCGTACAGGAGCGAAACGAGCTCTTGAAGACCATCCTTTACAAGATTGAATACTACCGGGGAGAGGATGGGATCGTGTCCATTGACCTGTATCCCAGGCTTCCCAAGGTATAGACCGCTTTGCGACGAACCGGAGAATAATGGTCGATAAGATCCTTCGACTCCGCTGCGCTCCGCTCAGGATGACAGAGTGGATTCGTAGCCATCATGCGGTGACGCATGTCTTCGTCAACGACCCCGCGCGCGGCTACGGCATCAGCATCCAGGACATGCTCGCCGCCGCCGGGATCGACCAGGCAGCCTGAGGCTGCGTATATGCAGAACATGGCGAAACGCTGTTCGGCGTTTCGCCATTACAATGCATATATTCCGATACGCCTGCCGCGCGGGCTCAGCTGCATAACAAGAATCCCCCTGCAAATACTATCTCTGACATGAGATAGAAACGCAGGAGGATTTTTCCTATGAAAGCAACCGGTATCGTGCGGCGCATCGATGATCTGGGCAGAGTTGTAATCCCCAAGGAGCTCCGCCGCAGCATGCACATCCGCGAGGGTGACCCGCTGGAGATCTTCACCGACAAGGACGGGGAGCTGATTTTGAAAAAGTACTCCCCTGTCGGCGAGCTGGGAGAATTTGCCGCGCAGCTGTGCGACAGCCTGCGCCGCGGCGCGGGCGGGATCGCGGCCGTATGTGACCGGGACAGCGTGATCGCCGTAGCGGGCGGCGGGAAAAAGGAGCTGCTCGATAAGCCGGTGAGCCCGGAGCTGGAGCAGATCATGGCCGGGCGCGGCGTGTACCGCAGCGTTGGCGGCGGCGAGGTGCCCGTCAGCGTGGAGGACGGGAGCTTCTGCGTCTCCGTCGCGGTGCCGGTGCTCAGCGAGGGTGACGTGCTCGGCTGCGTGCTCTTCGTCGCCCCGCGCGGCAGCGCCGCGGGTACGGAGCTGGAGCTCAAGCTCGCTCAGACAGCCGCGATCTTCCTGGGGAAGCAGTTCGATACGAACCTCTGAGCGGCCAGCAGTTCCCGGGAGGGGATACGGCGGAGGGAGGTCAGAGGACGCCGTCCCCTGCGGGCAGATACGGAACCGGAAAACGGTGCGGAAACACGGGCGGCTGATAGCCGCCCCTACGGGGCAAATCAGCTTTTCGGGCTGCCTTTATTCAGGTTTATTTTTCCGAGCTTGCTTTACAAAGCGAGGCCGCTGCGGTAAAATAGCATTATAATGATTATATGATGGCGAAAAGCCAAAAAGCTTTTCGCCGCGCGGCTTTGCCGCGCAGCAAAACAGCACGGCTGTTTTGCCATA
>OCVV011356157.1_pt1 | contig 14713 bp, 9 predicted proteins | sample 1539721 | NCBI WGS metagenome assembly OCVV01 (sample SAMN02144230, study PRJEB22623) | gut metagenome | biome: sheep rumen | host: Ovis aries | place: New Zealand
GAACTTGTACTGCGGGCTGAAGATGAAACTCATTTCCTTGCTAGCATAACGCTTGATAAGCGGGCTTTCGAATTGATCACGCATGATTTTTCCTTTTTTAAGTTTTTACAGAGGCAAATGTAGAAAAAGAAAAACTCCTTTTAACAATTAAAATTTTTATTGATGAATAATATTTGCATACGAAAGTCCTTCTTTCCATACGTAGTTCGGAACGGCCGTTTCGAGATCGCGGATGGAGAGATGAAGACGAGACTCACCCCACCCCTAAACTTAACCTTTCACGTACTAAAAAAATATTAATACGTCATATTTTGACATGGTGTTTTTTTCAAGAATAATTCCTGAATTTTAAATTCTCTTGGCATTTTAATGATGAAATAATCATGCATCAAGCTGACTGCGGAGCACGAAGATGTTTTTCAAAGAGAGACCCGTGGCAGCAGCTATTTTTTCGTCAGAAATACCGAGTTTTATCAGATTCTTCGCGATTTCAAGGGCACGTTCTTCAATCTTCGCGTTGATGTCATCCGCAAATTCTTCGAAAAAGCCGTCCCTTAGAGCGTTGTGATCCCAAACTTTGTGATACATATTCCGATAAGCCTCAAATTCAGCTTTGCTGAAATTAGATACTTTTGAGGATTCTGTCAATTGCCTAAACTTTTCTCCGTCCATTTCGGGAGGTAGTTTCTTCAACTTGTTCAAGTAGCGGAAGAAAAAAAGCCACTTGCTCAGGTCACTGGATGTTTTCTCGATAAAAAAAGAAACCTTCGAAAGTTCAATCACGGTAAAATTATACGAATCAGCAAACTGTTCGCTAGATTCCAAGTCGGTCAAAGTTGCACGATGAACAATGCGTTCATCATTGAAAGCTCTGTGCCTCGTAATAGCTACAACATAGGTAGGTTTCACATCAAAGTTCCAATCATCCCCAACTTCAGCCTGATTAGCGACCATCTCGCTAGCATAGAATGCAAGCCGCTTTACAAAATTTTTCATCTGGCGAATTTGCACTTCTATTTCGATGAGATTCCCTGCATCATCCTTGCAATGCAAGTCAAAAATTGCTGTGCGTGAAGCCTTGCTTCCACTCAAGTTTTTCCCAACATTGCGAGTCCATACGTTTTGGATAGGCCGCTTGAGCTGTGGTTCAAGCAAGTCATTCAACAAATTGATGAGGTTGTTGCGGCTGGCAGGCTTGTCAGGGTCAAAAGCCTTCTTGAAAGCCAAATCGACAAGCAAGTTTGCGAAGGGACTCTTTTCGCCCGGCTTCACAACATAGTCCTTGAGGGACTTACATTCTTTCATCTTTCACTCCTTCCGCCTACAAGCTTAAAAAGACGGAGCTATAAAACACATTTATCACTAAATGAACATTTGTTCACTACACAATATAAATCAGAAAAAACAATTTGTCAAGAGTTTTTGTCTTTTTTATTTCAAACATCTTAAAAGCCTCTCAATATTTGAGAAGCCTTAAGCTAGACTTTCCGTTTCAAATTTTCAGCGATGGCTAACAGAATTATTTTGTCGACCTACACCGCCTCCATGGCTTTCAACAAATCCTCATAACTGGCGACCTTGTGGTACTTTACGTCTTCAGTCGAGATTTCGTTGAAGAGGCGTTCGGCGCAGTGAATCTTGGCATCTTCGATGGCCTTGAGCTGCATGGAATCCATGCTGCCCTTGGTTTCGGCGACAAAGAAAATGTGCTTCACGGAATCCTTCTTGAAGGCAATCGCCCAGTCGGGCGAGTAGTTGCCCACCGGAGTCGGAATCTGGAATGCCTTCGGGAGTTTCGCGTGTTTCTCGGCGGTAAAGATATCCTCTAGGGTAACCAAGAAATAATTTCGTTCATGACGAGATTATATTCTTGATTATACATTGCAGCTATATCAAAACGCTTTTCATCGAGTGAATTTTCATATTTATCAAGAACGCGAGTTTTATATCCCCTACCACAAATCCCCTGTATATCGGACCAAAAAGAATTGTCAACGTTTTGCGGATACATTTCGGACTTGCAAAGTAGCCAATCAAGCAATTTAATTCCAAACTCGCTAATGGAATTAGCGATCAAATTGTTTATACGTTGAACGTAACCACTGATGATTGTTTGAACATTTTTATCATCTGATGCAAAAAGCTTTATCAAATTGTTTCTTAAAGTATTCGCTTTTTCAGTAAATTCGTTTTTCCCTGCTTGCATGAATTCAGTGTAAACATCGATACGGTAAGTTTCGTAACCGCCAAAACGACGGTTCATTGCTTTGATCGTTGCCCAATGAATGCCAGCTAAAGAATCAGCCATTTTTTGAGCCACTCCAGTGTCATTGAAACGAACTTGCCAATTGTCTTTTTCTGCAAATATTTCAAATCTAATTTTTTGCAAGGCTGCATCAACACGCTTTTTGTCATTGAGCTCCTGAGCCTCAATCAAACGCTCAACTTCAGTTTTTACAACTAAAGCGTCTTGCCGCAATACATCCTTAAGATTGGCTAAAATGTCACCAAACCAATTATTGATGTCATTTCTTAAATTTTTCGCCAGATCATCAATATAATTCAGGACCTGCTCTTTCATTCGCTTTCCATCTTTATACGTGTTGATTTCATCAACAAGATAAGCATCTTTGGAGTTGATGAAACGCGTATTTTCAATTCTATATGGAATAGCGTAATTAACAACACAGGTGTTTAGACTATCTTGCTTGAGCCTCAGCCCCTTTTCAGGATTACGATCAGCGTCGGGAACATTTTCAAGTTCGCCCTCTTTCAGCCTAATATACAATGCAACCTTTTCTTTCAGATATTCAGAGCCTGCGGCAAATGAATTCTTAATAACATTACGCAAGTTTACCGAAGGCGGATTATTTATTTCATCGACAAGGATGCAGATGGAATCTTCTTCTACCATAAACTTTTGCAAATCTAATCGAGCAGAAGCTTCTGTATCAAGTCCCAAAGTGTCAACTATTTCTGAAACAAAGCCCGGAAGATGCATGTCTAAATCGTTGACATTGACATCTAGATGAATGCACTTAGGAATAGAACATTTGTTGTTTTTACCATAGTTAATGTCGTTAAACGTCTGGTACAACCAATCTCTAAAATTCCCACCCTCAAAAGAAATTTCTATAGCATTTCTATTGTCGAGATTGATTCGCCGCAATATTTCTTTCTGGAAATCTTCTAGTGATTCATATTTTGTTACTTTGGAAGTAACAAAATCCCAGCGTTCCTTTTCACTTTTCAACGGAATCGTTTCAAGACCAGCCATATTGCGAATCATTCGGTCGATTTCCGTATGACGTAAAGGTTGCGTTTCATCTTCCTCGCCGCTGTCCTCAGCAGTTTCTTTACAAGCGCAGTAATAGCCACTTGCAAAATCCTTGATATAGCCAATTTGAGCTTCGGTCGAGAGATAATCTAAACGAATCCGACTAGGACCATCTTGCACTTGGCGGAGTCGAACTTCAGCCACAGTCGTATTGCCGGAGCCTGTCGAAAGCAAATCATGAGATTTTCTAGGATCCGTGCCATTTTCGATATGAATCAAATCCAGCCAGTTACAAATTGCAGTTGTCTTACCGCTACCAGGACGACCGATGAAAACAACCTTATATTTATCAACACTATTGAACTTGTTGATTTTTGCAATTTTTTCTTTCCAACCTTCAAGTGAATGTTGACTTGTCGCATCGTCAAAGCGAATGTTTTGAATTTCATCATTGAGAATAGAAATTTCAGTCGAAAGAGACATTTGGGTTACTCCTTGGTTTATGTTAAACGTTATTAGAACCTTCGATGACGGCGATTTCATCAGGGGTTAGGTTGTAGAGTTTGTAAACGAGTTGGTCGATTTGATGTTCCAAATCGCTGGTGTCGGCTTGTGGGTTCGCTTTCTTTGCGGCAAGGATTTTATCGACGAGAGTGATGATGGGTTGCTGCTGTTCTTTTGTGGCAGAGCGTTCAACACTAATCAAGAATCATCGCCCGACATTCGGAATTCTATTTCATAGTTTTTTATAAAATCAATTTCCTTTGGAGTCAAGCCATAAAGCGGACCAATATAGTCATCAATTTTATCTATTATGGATTTTGATTTGACAATTTTATATTCTTTGAAGGACGAAACCTTGTATTTTGACTTTCCAGAAGATACACGAACATTTGCATTTCGTTCAATGTCAGCCAAATACTCTGCATAAATAGTCTCAAGATCAGATATATTTTTCTTGCTCAACACTGGAATTGTAAAATTTTCAATTTCATAGCTTTTCCAATCAAGATTATTTGAATAAATCTGATAAAACCAAAAAGAAAGATTGCTGCTCAATATACATCCAATAGCATTCGCATAGACAGAGTCAAACTTCATTGGATTTGCAGGTTCCTTACTAGAACCAGTTGAATAATTGGTAACGATTTTAAAATAACGTCCACCAGTTGTCCTATGGTAAATCGGTTGACCATTCGGATTATTATACGACGAAAGCTTCTTATGATTAAAGATTTTTTCCAGTATTTTCATCTCTATTGGCAAGCTGATTTTGGGGATTCTTCCCAATAAACAAAAATCTTTTACGTCAACAAACTGCAAATTATCTATCAAATTTTGGAGACTAAAATTCCCACCTTTCTTTCTATGCATTTTTGTAGAAAGCAACCGCTTACAAGAAGACAATGTTTTTTCAAACTGAATTATTGATGTATTTACCACAGCATTTTCAAATACAGGCTCTGGTCGAACGGCATATGAGGATATCCTTATTTTTTCGCAATTTTCTAGCAACAACCTATGCACACCAGAAAGAGATTCGCTAGATGTTATTGATATGGGAACTATATATGTCAAATGACCATTTTTTCGTAAGAGATTAAATCCATCCTCAATAAACAGCGTATAAGTATCTAAAGAGCCTTTTTGAACACCCTTTATAGTTTTGGCAGTTTGATAACTTTTTTTACAACATTCTTTATCCACATCACTTAATTTTGCCCCATATGGGGGATTTCCTATTACAATATCAAACCCACCCTGCTCAAATACTTCGCTAAACCAAGTGTGCCACAAGAAGAATTGGTCTGTTGCCGTCACATTCTTGATGGCATCCAGTTTTACTCCAAAACCTTTTTCGCGAAGCAAATCTTGTATTCTCAACTTAAGAGCTTCACGAATTTGACGTTTCATTTCATGATCTTCGCAATTAAAGAATTCGTCTTTCAAAAGAGAGATAACTTTTTTATTGGCGACTTCTCCTGTATCAAATAAGTCTAAAATTTTCCCAGTAACTTTTTCTTTCTTCGTTGCCTTGTAGGTGATGTCGCTCAAATCAACGCCTTCGTATTGTTCCAGAAGACTGTTCCCCTGCATAATCTTAAAATCTAGGTTCGGCAATGCATGCGGGGTTTCTTCATCGACAATCAGGCTTAGCCAAAAACGGAGTCTTGCAATATCTACGGCTCCCTTCTCAATATCAACGCCATAGATATTCTGCTGGATAATGTGCTTCTTGATTTCAGCAGCCTTTGCATGGTCAAAGCCCTCAATTGCAGAACGGCAGAAATAGAGTTCTCGCATCAAGCCCATGGGGAATGCACCCGAACCTATCGCCGGGTCACAAATTTTGACGTTTTTCAGTTTTTCGTCAACTTCTTCTGAAATATCTTCATCGCCATTCAAGACATCCACTTTATGCGTCAGTACGAAATCACGAATCCGTTCCTTCGTTTCGTTTTTCTTCACGCCATTACATAAATGCGCAATCAGACTTTCGCGGCACATGTATTGCACAATTTCTTTCGGCGTGTAGAACGCTCCCTTTTCCTTGTTGTCTTCAAGCAGGTTTTCAAAAATGCAACTCAGCATTTCCGGGTCAACGCCTACTTCGGCATCGTCCGGGTCATTTTCATCTATGGTGAAGTTATACTGCGTAAAGAACTCTAACAGCCCCTCCATAAATTTTTTTGGAAGTGGAAATTCTGTATTGTCCTGAGCATCCTTTTCAAAAAGTCCGCCATTCAAATACGGAACCTTGATTCCCTTGCCCACCATTTCCGAAGACACAAGGTCATTTTCACGTTTGGTATTCAGGTCATCAAATAACGGTTCCAGAACGTCGTCAATAAACGAATCTTTATTCTTTGTATTCTTAAACAAATTCTGCACAAAATCCTTGTCACCATTTTTCCACGCAGAATCGTTTGCCGGGACGCCCATCCAACCCTTCTTTTGCAAGAACTGAATGAACACCAAGCGACCCATCAGCTTTTTCACATAATCACGAACAGCCTTCTCGGGGTCAGCAAAAGCAGAAAACGCCGTCATTATTTTTTTATTCGGGACACCGGTTGTTTTCGTTTCCCATTTGCTTCCCGATTTAACAACACGCTTTCCTGTCACATATTCAACGATATCTTCATATTTTTCCTTGTATTCGTTAAAGAATCGTTTACTGAGCGCTTCTACAGAGAACGCCTTCGTCACATCTTTCAGAGTCAGGCCACTATTCGCCAATTCCATAAACTGCCGCACTGCAGTTCTAGAACGATGACCTTCACCTAGCAAATAAGTAAAACGCAAAGCATCTGTCGATTCTTTCTTGTAGGCACCTTCTTCGTTAAACGCCCATGATTCGCTCACATACGAAAAACGGAGCACGGATTCGGAATTGCGGTAACAGAGCATAAATGCACCGGCAAAGCCAGCACCCCGCCACTGGGAACAGAGCAAATTTCTGATTCCGGCCCTATTCCGTTCAATGTTCACATGTTCTGAGAGATGGACTTCGTATACGGCAATCTTATGGTCGTCCTGTAGCGTGACGTCACCCAAATAAACCGCCTCGCTGGCGATTGTCTTTTCGACCGTCAATGTCGTAGGAGCAGCAAAGAACTTGACCTTTGCACCAAAAATGCCATGGAGCAATTTCAGCCAGCTGGCCCTGTTGTATCTTGCTTCGACTATGTTCTGGATTTCTTGGGCATTCATGGACATCTCCCTTAACTAAACGATTCCGAAAGAACGATTTCGGGGTCAGATTCGCTTTCGTGTTTAAGATTTTCATTTGCGATGAAATAGGCGTCGTACTTTTTCGCCATTTCAAATATTTCGTTTTGGACTTGTTCTCGTGACAATTTGCCGCGAGAAAGCTCCTTGTGCATTTTTTCGAGTCTTCGAGCAACAAATGCGATCACGCCGTTTTCGACATTAGCTTTCAGATGTTGCATACGAAGCATTTCATCGTCATCGCGAGCCAATGGCAGGAATATATTCAAGAGGCTTAGAGCTATGCCGACTTGAGCACCAGCATTTATTTGTTGGCCGTTAAGGTCAGTAGCAGAAATTTCTTCGTATTTGGTTTCTGTAAATTTTTCAATCGCCTTTTGAACATGTTCATGATGCATTTCTATGCGTGGCTTCGCCATCTCTTCCTTGGCCGCCTTGAAATAGTTCATAGCCTCAACAGACGAAAGTTGTTCTGTTGAAGATTCTCCGACTCTGTAGAAAATTTTGCGATGGTTTGTTTTTAAGAAAACGAGGGTGTTGTTATCAAGGGTTACTCCATCTACTGTTATTGAATTACGACCAGTGCGACTTCTTAAAGAAATCTTTGAAATGCGATTGTATTCCTTACGGTCGTCATGATACAGGTTGCGTAATTCTTCGTAAAATGGCAATTCCTGATTTACATCTTCTTTGGTCTTTATTGCTATATCAAAGAGTTTATCTAAATCTCGGTCGATAATTTCTTCGGTGGAATAGATTTGATTATCTTCTCCGAAAGTCGTATGGAATGTTTGAATTTTGGAAAGAGCAATCTTATTCAAATTGATTTGTTGATTGCCTTGCCTAGATGGGTAAAATACATAGTTGTAGATATCCTTTGACTTGGAACCAATACGATTTACACGACCTATTCGCTGCATCAGTTTTGTCGAATTCCATGGAGTATCGTAATTGACAATGATGTTTGATCGATGCAGGTTTACACCTTCAGCCAACACATCGGTTGTAATGATGATGTTGAAATCATTTTTATGTTCCTTGGTGTAATTGGCATCAAAGTTTTCACGGATTGTGGTAAAAAGCTGGTTTCTGTTTTCACTGGAAATGACTAAAACATCTTTACGGCCTATGCGTTTTTTTAGATATTCTACTGTATCGAGCGATTCCGAGAACACGACCAACTTTAGCTCCAAATTTTTGGAGGTTTTGAAAAGTTCGTGGTCTAGTAAATCCTTGAATTTTGCAAACTTCGAATCTTCTTGGTCGCCAACGCTATTCCATTTTTGGCAAAGGTCGTCTAAAACAGCCTGGTCCGCTTCAAGCATTTTCTTGAAATCAGGATCAAAATCGGCAGCATGGAACTTTGAATTTTTTGGGTTATTTTCGGCCTTTTGATTTATCTTTTCTTCAATTTCGTCATTGCTCAACCCTAGCTCGTACATTTTGTTGATGTCTAAATCGGGAGCTATGAAGACACAATCATTGTTGAACATGTCAATCATGTTTTGATTTGCTTGCTTAAAATTGGCGATAGAAATCTTGAATGCGTAGAAACTACTTTCTAGACGTTTTACAAGTCCGTTTTTGCGGATGCCAGCCAAACTTCGAGAAATCAATTCCGCATTTTCGTACAACCCCTTCGATTTTTCTTCGTTCAAAAACGCAATGGCCTGATAACGGGCGTAATTCAACTTGTCCATCAGAATATCCATTGTTTCTTCGAACAAGTCTGCTACATGGTCACTTAATTCATATGTGTTCTTAACCGGCGGAGCAACCTTTGGAAAACCATTCAAATCCTTGCTGTAGCGAGGAATAGATTCAATATCACTACGCGTTCTTCGCACCGTGATGGGCTTGATGATTCTGTCGCGAACTTTTTCAGCTAGTTTTTTAAAAGCCGGCAAATCATAATCTTGTTGAGCCCGGAGTTTCTTGAATTCTACGATTAGTGGCGAAAAGAAATTTGTCAAGTTGGTTACGCCATCAATTGTACAGCGTCTTGGGTCTTGAAAAAGAAGAATTTGATTGTAAATATCCGCAGGAGAGTTGTTCATCGGAGTTGCCGAAATGAGCATTACCTTTTTACGGAATCCCGGAATGCCACCTTGATTGATGCGTGGCATTTTGCAAATTTCTTGCAATAAATTAAATTGCGAAGTTGTGTGTGTGCGGAATTTGTGAGCTTCGTCAACTAGAATCAAATCAAAATCGCCTGCATTTGAATAATTGACATTGTCTTCATCTATTATTTTATCAAGGCTTCCATTTGAAATAAATTCCGTCCTTTCAAATAGTCCGAAATCTCTAAAAGTTGATTTCCAGTTGTTTTCAACCGCAGGTGGATAAACGACAAGAATCTTTGTGTTGCCAAAGCCGTTGTCTATGCAGAATTTCTTTGCTATCATGGCAGCGACAACGGTCTTTCCAAGACCGACCACATCGGCTAAGAAGAATCCATCGTATTTGATGAGTTTTTGATAACCTTCTATAACTGCATCAATTTGATACTCCAATTTTGAATATCCTGGAGGAACATCAAAAGCATCGCCTTGATTTACATCAAGTTTGCGGTCGGAGAAATACTCCATAAGCATCTTGATGTAGATTTCGTATGGTGTTACATCGCCTTTTAGATAAGTTGTCTTAATAGTAGTATCGACATCAACCGCTTCTATCGGACAACCACTAGCTTCATCCCAAAGCTTTTCGAATTCTTCCTTTGCTCCTTGAACATCTTCGTAATCGGTCAATTTTACATTGAACTCATACTGTAATTCTTTTGATATTCCAAGACCATTCCCACTCAGGTTGCTAGAACCGGTAATGACAGCGCCCATCGTGTATTCATTAAAGTTATCCGGATACAGCAAATAGATTTTGGCATGGATTTTTTTACTTGGATGAGCCCGAAGCTCTAGTTTTCCACTTGCGATATCGTCCGCCATCTGGCGGATGCCGTCTTCGACTTCTTTGGAATAGCGAGAGTGTTCTATGTCTTTGCGAAGCCGTTCCAGATATTCTTCTTTGAGGCTCCCCTCTGCTCCTAAGAATATTGTTCCTGCATTGTTTGCTTTAACGATGTACTTATCAACATCGATGCCAATAAGAATGCGAACTTTATTGATGGAATCTAAAAATGGGCGAAGTTCAAAGTATCCACTGGCTCGCAAAAATCCCACAACGGAATCAAGATTTTTGATATTAGGATTGTTTGTAAGAACTCCCTGAAATTCTTTCATCAGGGTGTTGCCGTCTCGGTTCGTAAAGAATCTTTTTGCCATTTGAACTCCATGCGAATGTTCGCTCTCATTCGCACAGAGACCTAGGCCAAAAATGTCCGATAACAAGAAAAGGACGCAGGTCGCTGCAATTTACCACATTGAGGCTCGGGAAAGGGCCCTTACACGATAAATGCAAACGACCCACGTCCCAAAGCGGGCGACAGAAAACACAGCAAGTTTCGTATAGATTGCTTCGCCTTCGGCTCGCAATGACACGATAAACATTGCTGTTCTTGTCGAAATACGCCTAAACGAGCCGCATTGCTACGGTTCGAAAATCGCATTTACGTGAGTGTTCGCCTTGTCCTCGTGTAAGTTGAAATTTTCCCGATTTCAATGTGAGAACAAGAGCTAATAAACTCTTCAAACGAGTGTTGCAGAAACAGATTCCTGTTCGGAAGCCGGAATGGCATAAAAGACAACCGCCAACCGAACCCAAAATTTCTGCAATACCCTATGTCAAAGCGTAATATAAGAAAAAAATGCAAACGATAGATTGCAAAAAAACAAAAAAAAATGCGTAAAACGACCAAATAAGATTTCTGCCTTACTTCGGCAAGCTCTGTGGCCTTGGGTCTCAAATTTTTAAAGTTCGACCCAAACTCCCTTGAAAAAATCCGATTTTTCGCAAAAAGTCGTTTTAAAAAATCCAAAAACTACAAAAAAGTCATTAAAAAAAATCTATATTCATATAAAAAGTCCCTTAAAAAAAACGCAATGAGGCCTTATGCTGAAAAGAAAAATTGAAAAACAGCTCATTGAATGGAAACAAAATCCATCCAAAAAGCCCCTTATCATCAAAGGATGCAGACAGTGTGGCAAGACTCGTTCCGTTTTGGATTTCGCCCACAAAAACTACCCAAACGTAGTTTATCTCAACTTTTTTGAAAAACCAGAATACATCCGTATTTTCGAGGGGGCTCTTGATGTCGATACAATCACCATGCAAATGAGCGTGACGATTCCGGGAGCAAAATTTGTACCGCATAAGACAATCATCATCTTGGACGAAATTCAAGAGTCACCCGATGCACGAACTGCATTAAAATTTTTCAAAGAAGACGGTAGATACGATGTCATCGGGACAGGATCTCTGCTCGGGGTACAAGGCTATGGAAAATCCCCAAAATCCATACCCGTTGGTTCTGAGACGATAATCACGATGTTTCCCCTTGATTTTGAAGAATTCCTCTGGGCGAACGGAATTGAACATCCCATAATCGAAAAACTGCGTGAATATTTTGACAAAAAAATTCCTGTTCCCGAAGCCCTCCACAGCAGATTGCACCAGCTACTTTTGCAATATACAATCGTGGGTGGCATGCCCGAAGTCGTTCAGGAATTCATAAACACCCATCTCCTAGATGGCGTACTCAAGCTGCAAGAGAGCATAGTCCAATCCTACCGTGACGATATGGTCAAATACGCAGCAAACACAGACAAAGGACGGATTAGGGAATGCTTCGACTCAATTCCCAAACAGCTTGCCAAAGAAAACAAGAAATTCCAATACTCACTTATAGAGAAAAAGGGTTCTGCCGAAAAATTTGCAGGCTGCCTTCAGTGGATTGAAGATGCAGGAATCATCACCCGTTGCTACAATTTGCAAATGACGGAACTACCACTCGATGGTAACGCCGATAATAGCGTCTTTAAAGTTTATATGAACGACGTGGGGCTATTCGTCAGCATGCTCGAACCAGGAACCCAAGCCGATATTCTTCAAGGGAACCTTCTCGGCTACAAAGGAGCAATTTTTGAGAACCTTGCTGCAAGTATCCTTTACAAAATGGGACGAAAGCTATACTATTTTCGCAAGGATTCCGGACTAGAAATAGACTTTGTCACTCGATATCAGGGGAAATGCACGCTTATAGAAGTCAAAGCCGAAACAGGCAACGCCAAAAGCGTTAAAACCATTTTGAGTCACCCCGAAAAATACCATGTAGAGCAAGCCATCAAGTTCGGTAATTACAATGTCGGGAACACAGGAAACATTTTAACCCTACCACTCTATATGCTGATGTTCTTGGACAAGTATTAAGCTTTTCTACAGACCAATATCATATTTCACCGCAATCCTCCCCTGCGGTTTGCGGTAAACGTCGGGGATTTCGTCACCCAAGCTTTTCAAGAACTTTACCATGGCATCGCTGTCGGTCATGACCTTGTCTGCAACAATTTCGCTTTCGCGGAAGGCTGTAATTTCACCGCCCTCATACGCCACATAAGACGACAAACCGACCGTATATAGAGCGTTCTCGTCAATAGCAACAAAGCCATTTTCAGTTTCGACCTGCACGTTTTCGATGTGCACTCGCGCCGCATCACCACCATTTTTCGTATCAACGACAACCGTATAGCGGAGTCCCGAAACTTGCAAGAATCCGCCGGATTCCTCAGGCAATTTCGAAGCTCCTTGAGCAAGCGCCTCCTTAATTTGCCGCCCGGTCGCACGAATCAAGCACATGCCGTTTGCAAAAGGCATCACGTTCAAAATGTCTTGATATTTCACAGGTCCTGCCGGTATCGTCACGCGAACGCCTCCGCCATTTTCGATTCCTATTTGCGCCCCCACAGAAAAACGCATGGCATCGGCAGCAAGGTCGCCCAAGTTCGTCTCGCCTTTGCGAACCAAGCGCTTTCCGTCATCGCCATTAATTGTCAATTCAAAATTCGTGTTCGAGACAACTTTTTGCAAATCGGCGGCAGTCAATGCAAGCAAGCTATCGTGAACGGCAGCAACTTTACGGTTCACTGCAACGACGCTATCCATCGGAATCAACCGGGAACGGATGTTTCCATCGCGAGTAATATCCAGCATTCCAACATTTTGAAATTTCGTTCCTGTTTGCGACACAAGAACGCTATCGCCTTTGGCATTGACAACAAACTCTCCATCAATAACACTATGCGAATGCCCGTCCAACACAGCGTTTATCCCCGTCGTTTTCTGAACAACTTCAACAGAACTCACCGGTGGCACAAGCCCCAAGTGCGAAAGCAAAATCACGTAATCTGCGCCTGCTTTACGCGCATCATCAACCGCCAACTGCACAAAAATAAAAATTTTCTCCGCAGGAATATCGTACAACGTCTTTAGCGATTCATCCGTAAATGCGTAAGACTCCCCCACTAGAGTTTGCGGTGTCAGCACTCCGACAAAAGCAATTTTCTTGGAGCCAACCTGCTTTAAAACGTAGGGTTTGAACAGCGGCGTCGATGTCCCTTTCTGCACAAGGTTTGCGCAGACAATTGCTGCGTTCATTGAGTCCGAAAGTTCCATCAAGCGCGGAATTTTATAATCAAATTCATGATTCCCGAGAGTAACAACGTCATACCCGACTGCATTCATAAGCGCTACAACATAGCCCCCACGCGAAATGCTCCCCATCGCACCGCCCTGCAAAAAATCGCCGAACGAAACCGTCACGACATCAGCCGTATCAGCAACTGCATCGCGAAGACCCGCAAATTTTGCATAGCCATCCATTTGGCAATGAACATCGTTTTCGTAAACAACTACGATGCTCCGGGGCGAAGCCAAAGTTTGTTTGTTGCCCAATACGTGAGTCGTTTTCCCCGAACAAGAGAATACACCCAAAACAACCAAAGGCAACAAGTACTTTAGCTTATTCATAACCCCTCTATAATTGCAAATTTTTGCCTGTATTAAAGCTTTTCGGCAAATTCATTCATCGGCTTGCGCACGTCATGACGAGGTGACGGGACGCCGTTCTGCGGATCGGCATAGCCAATGTCCAAAAGGCAAGCAAGCTTGATGTTCGGCTCAAAACCGAATTCATGTTCAATGTGAGCGGCATTGAAACCGCGAGCCCAAAGCGTTGCAAGCCCAAGGTCCGTTGCCTGCATCATCATGGAAGTCGCCACAATGCTAGAATCCATAATCCCACTCTTGAAGCTGTCCATATACGTCGTCGGGGTGTAGACCTTATTGTCGTCGTAGCAGACCATAAGCACCACAGGAGCGTTATACGCCATACGCGTGATGCCACGAATCTTCTTGAGCGCTTCGGGAGACTGGAGAACCTTGATAAACACCGGTTGACCGTTTACCGCCGTCGGAGCGATACGGCCCGCTTCGAGCACCTGCATCAGTTTTTCGGGTTCAACTTCCTGTTCGCTGAAAGCACGGCAACTGAAACGATTTCTAGCCAAATCAATAAATGACATAAGTACCTCTGGTTTTATAGCAATAATATAAGCAAATTGAGTTACTAGTTAATAGTCATTAGTTATTAGAGATGCAAAAAAGACACGTTTATATGACATTGCCGCGAACTTCGTGTTCGCAAAGACTCCCCATCTTTCGTCTAATTTCTATATTTATAGCCATGAAAAAATTTTACGTCACCACTCCGATTTATTATGTCAATGATGCTCCGCATATCGGGCATTC
>OCVV011349097.1_pt1 | contig 14712 bp, 11 predicted proteins | sample 1539721 | NCBI WGS metagenome assembly OCVV01 (sample SAMN02144230, study PRJEB22623) | gut metagenome | biome: sheep rumen | host: Ovis aries | place: New Zealand
ATCATCTTCGCCCAGTTTATCAGCTATATGAAGCAGTTCGCCGATACCTCCAAGAATGAAAGTGCGCTGTACTGGAACAACCGCCACACGGGCAAATTCGTCTGGAAGAAGGAGACGCTGATCGACGCGACCTTCTCCGACGTGCTTGACCGCATGGTCGAGGAGTTCCCCGATCAGCTCGCGTTCAAATATACTTCTCTCGACTATACCCGCACCTATACCGAATTCCGCGACGACGTTGATGAATTCGCCCGTGTGCTGATCTCACTGGGCGTCAAGGCGGGCTCCCATGTCGCGGTATGGGCTTCTAATGTGCCGCAGTGGTACATCGCTTTCTGGGCGACCGTCAAGCTCGGCGCGGTACTGGTCACCGTCAATACCGCCTACAAGATCCACGAGGCGGAGTATCTCTTAAAGCAGAGCGATACCCACACGCTGATCATCACCCAGGGCGCGAAGGATACCAGCTATGGCGAGATCGTCGCTCGTCTGTGCCCCGAGCTCGAGAACGTCAAGGAGGGCGAACAGCTCCACGCAAAGCGCCTGCCGTTCCTTCGCAACGTCATCACCGTCGGCTTTGAGCAGAAGGGTTGTCTGACCTGGGAAAAGGCGATGGGATATGCCGCCAAAACGCCGAAGAGCGAGGTCTATCGCATGGCGGCGCAGGTGGATAAGGACGATGTATGCAATATGCAGTACACCTCGGGTACCACCGGCTTCCCCAAGGGCGTCATGCTGACCCACTATAATATCGTCAACAACGGTAAAAATATCGGCGACCGCATGGATCTGTCCACTGCCGACCGCATGATGATCCAGGTGCCCATGTTCCACTGCTTCGGTATGGTACTGGCGATGACCGCCTCCATGACCCACGGTACGACCGTTCTGCCTCTGCCGTATTTCAGCCCCAAGCCCGCTCTCGCGTGCATCAACAACGAGCATATCACCGCCTTCCATGGTGTTCCCACGATGTTTATTTCCCTTTTGGAGCATCCTGATTTCCCGAAAACCGACTTTTCCTATATGCGCACGGGCATCATGGCGGGCTCCCCCTGTCCGATCGATAAGATGCGCGAGGTCGTCGACAAGATGCACATGACTGAGATCACCATCGTCTACGGTCAGACCGAGGCTTCTCCCGGCTGTACCATGAGCTCGACCGAGGACTCTATCGAGGTGCGTGTCAACACCGTCGGCAAGGAGCTGCCCGAGATCGAGTGTAAGATCGTCGATCCCGAGACAGGGGAGGAGTGCCCTCCGAACGTCAACGGTGAGTTCCTCGCACGCGGCTATAATATCATGAAGGGCTATTACAAGATGCCCAAGGAGACTGCCGAAGCTATCGATAAGGATGGCTGGCTCCATACGGGTGACCTTGCCTGCAAGACCGAGGACGGCTACTATAAGATCACGGGTCGTTTGAAGGATATGATCATCCGCGGCGGTGAGAATATCTATCCCAAGGAGATCGAAGAATTCATCTATACCAATCCCAAGGTCTCCGACGTACAGGTCATCGGTGTTCCCGATGAAAACTACGGCGAGGAGATCATGGCGTGCATCATCCTCAAGGAGGGTGAGACCATGACCGAGCAGGAGATGAAGGATTATATCGCCGCGAACATGGCGCGTCATAAGGTGCCGCGATATATCGATTTTGTTGACAGCTTCCCGATGAACGCCGCGGGCAAGATCCTCAAGTATAAGATGCGTGAGGATGCGGTCGAAAAGCTCGGTCTGCATAAGGCGAACAGCGTGGTGACAGCATGAGAAACAGTTTTAAGATCATTGACTCCCACTGCCATATCTATCCCGAGAAGATCGCCGCCAAGGCGGTCGCGGGTACCGATACCTTTTATGATACCGTCGCCAAGTGTGACGGGACTGCTTCAAGTTTGATGCAGATCAACCAAGAGGTCGGCATCGATCATGCACTGGTGCAGTCTGTAGCGACGACTCCCAAGCAGGTGCAGTCGATTAACCATTTCATTGCCGATACCGTCGCCAACGCTGACGGTAAGCTCACGGGTCTGGGCACGCTTCATCCCGACAGTGAGGATCAGCGCGCGGACGTACAGCATTTGGTCGATCTGGGACTCAAGGGCGTTAAGCTCCATCCCGATATCCAGCAGTTCAAGATCGACGACTATCGCTGTTTGAAGATCTATGAGCTGTGCGAGGAGTTCGGACTGCCGATCCTCATGCACACAGGCGATAAGCGCTATGACTACTCCAACACCAACCGCTTGATCCCGATTCTAGAGACCTACACCAACCTGACCATCATCGGCGCGCATATGGGCGGATGGTCGCTGTGGGAGGAGGCGAGTCTGGCGCTTGCGGGCACGCCGAATCTCTATGTTGACTGTTCCTCCACGATGGCATGGGTACCGCTCGATAAGACAGCAGAGATTATTCGCCGTTACGGAGCGGACAGGGTGCTGTTCGGCACAGATTACCCGATGTGGCATCCCAAGGACGAACTGGAGATGTTTTTTAACCTCGGACTGACTGATGATGAGATGAAGCTGATTCTCAGCGAAAATGTCAAAAGAATTTACGGCTTATCATTATAATTCTAATTTAGAATAATATGTATAACAACAGCCGCTGCGGAACCTACCGCGGCGGCTGTTTTGCGTACTTGTTTTCCTTGTGATCGATCAACGCTAAGAAGGCCTTTTGATCCTGTGCCGCGCATAATTGAGCAGTAAACGCGGGATCGGACAACAACTTTTGCAGTTGAGCTTTCACCTTTTTATGTTCGTCACTGCCGCTTTTGCCCGCGATCATAAAGATGATCTTGACCTTGCGCTTGTCGGGCGCGCCGTAATCGACGCCGTCCTTGACGGTGATCACGCTGATTGCGGTCTTTGCCGAGCCGCTGTGCGCCACATCGGGGATCGCGATCCTGCATCCCGCCGCGGTGTTGCCCTTGCGCTCACGCTCGGTGATTTCGCGCTTCAGTGCTCTCGGATTATGGATCACGCCGCCCTTCTTTTGCAGGCGGATCAGTTCATCCAGCGCTTCCTCCTTGGAGTATAGCTCCGCGCCGATTTCAATCATGTTTTCATTCAAAAGCTCCCGTATTGTCATAGGAATATTATTTACCTCAATGACAGGTCTATGCATTTATTGTAACTTGACCTTTTATGCGATTTAAGGTAAAATAGATAAAAATTCTATGAGTGGATGTGGCTGGCTGTCGCATTATGATAGTGCAGTCATTCATTATTGCCGCACGCGGCAAAGGAGGTGTGTCCGATGGGAACAAAAAAGCCCAGTTTGAAAAAGCAGCTGATTAACGTCGGCTTTCTGTTGTTGCTGATCGGATTTACTTTCTTCATCATCTTCCATAACAACGACGGATTCTCTCTGCAATCACTGGGCGAATTTGTCCGCAAGATCCACTGGCCGTTCTTGCTCGGCGCGATCTTCTGTATGGTGATGAACATCGGGTTTAAGGGCATGAGCATCGGCGTGCTGTCACGCGCGCTGGGGTATAAAAAAGGCCCCTTAAAGAATTACTCCTATGCCGCCGCTGATATCTATTTTTCGGCAATCACGCCCTCGGCTACGGGCGGACAACCCGCCTCGGCATATTACATGGTCAAGGACGAGATCCCGATCTCACACACCACGGCGATCCTCTCGGTGAATCTATTGATGTATACCGCCTCGCTGATGGCGCTGGCGCTTGTCACTTTTATCGTCAGACCGAACCTGTTCTTCAACATCAATTCATGGATCGTCAAGGTCTGTATCATTGTCGGATTACTCGTACAGCTCTTGTTCCTCTCCGTGTACGTGATCATCATGGTGTCGGAGAAAACGGTCATGAAGATCGCCACATGGATCGTCAAGATCGGCGCGTTCTTCCGTATCATCAAGGATAGGGAAGAGTATCTCGGCAGGATCGACGCTTCCGTCAAGCGCTTCAAGAATTCCATCAAGCTCCTCAATCACGATAAAAAGGCGCTGGTCGGGTCATTCCTTCTCAATTTCGCCGAGCGTATTGTTTATATCTCTATCGGCGTGTTGGTGTTTTACGGTGCACTGTACAACATTCCCGAGCTTGCCGATGTGAAGATCAATGTGATTGACATTTATGCTTTAGAGGCATTCTGTTGGTTTGGCTCCTATTGCATTCCGCTTCCCGGTGCGGTCGGCGCGAGTGAAGCGATCTTCAACAGCGTTTTCAAAATGATTATCAGCAATGTCGTTCTGCTGAATTCCACAATGATGATCACCAGAGGCATCAACTTCTATATCAGCTTTATCTTTGCGGGAATCGTTACGCTGGTGCATCATATCATCGTCCACTTCATCGAGCCGAGAACAGCGGCAAAGAAAACAGAATTATAACTGCATAACAAAAAAGCGTGAGCATTGCCCACGCTTTTTATGTTTATGGAGAGAAAAACTGATGAAATCAAAAGATAAAGAATCCGATGACGCCGATGATGACGCCGATCGCGGCGCCGCCGATCACGTCGCGGACGAAGTGTACGCCCGACAGGATGCGCGTCAAGCCGATCGCGGTCGCCCAGCACAGCATGATGATGCCGAGGGTCGTATTGGTATACAGGAACGCCATTGCGATGATGAACGCGCTCACGGTATGCCGTGAGGGAAAGCTCTTTCCGACCGTTTTCTTGTTGACCGTGGGCTTGTAATCATACATCTCATACGGACGCTTTGCGTTGATGATCAGCCGCAGTACGGAGATCAGGATCAGCGTACCCAGAGGGATGAGCGTGAATTTCAGGAAAAGCACACTGCCGACGCCCTCGTTGATCGCCAGCGTTACCAGCTGGATCGGATAGAAGATATACATCACGAGCGGCAGAACGTCATGCAACGCTTTGATGGTCGTACTACGCGCTTTTGTCTGTGAGAAATACGCGTTTACATTCTTATAGCTTTCGCCTTTCATTCCGCCACTTCCTTTCGTCATTTGATGTGACTCTATCATAACAACCGTTTGTGTCGCTGTTTAGAACAAAAAATGACTAATCTATTAACATTCTATGATATTTCTTTGAAATTGTTCAAAAATCCCGAAAGTGTAACACGAATGTCATTTTTATGGCGGTAAAAATGAAGTTCAGCACTCGAGGTTGACGTGATATTCCTCGAGCCAGCAGTCGATCTCGATGATGTACGCCAGTATCTGCGGCGCCTTCATCAGCTGACCGTACCACGGCGAGGTGACCTTTTCGGGATGCTCCATGATCTCACGCACGCTTTCTGCGTCGATCAGCTCGTTGATGCGCCGCGTTGGATCGCCGAGGATCCTCTCGACCTTTTCCGCGCACAGCTGTTGATAGATCGGGTTGTGCGTCTTAGGATAGGGGCTCTTTTTGCGATAGACGATCTCGCGCGGCAGGATATCCTCAAACGCCTTGCGGATGATTCCCTTTTCTCTGCCGCCGTAGGCTTTGAGCTGCCACGGCATATTATAGGCATAGTCGATTAGACGGTAATCGCAGAACGGCACCCTGACCTCCAGCCCCGAGTACATCGAGCACCGATCCTTGCGCTCCAACAGGCATTGCATAAACCAGTAGTAGTTAAGCGCGAACATCTCGCGCATACGCCTGTCGATTTTGCTGTCCTGCGGCAGACTGTCCACCGCATGAATCGTGTCGAGATACCGCTGTCGTACATAGCTTTCACCCTTGGGCAGAACGCCGTTCTTTAGGATGCTTCTGCGAATAGCCTGCTCCCTTGACCACGGGAAGCAGTCCTCAAAGAGAATGTCGTGATTATGATACCACGGATAACCGCCGAACAGCTCGTCGGCACATTCGCCCGACAACGCGACGGTAAAATCTTTCTTGATCTCCTTGCAGAAAAGCAACAGGGAAGAGTCGATATCGACATACCCCGGCAGATCGCGCGCCTTGACAGAGGGATAAAGCGCTTCAAGTACATCCTTGTTATCGAGAATGATCTCGTGATGACGTGAGTCTGTGCTCTGTACCATCAAGTCAATGAATTCAAAGTCTGCGTTTGGCTGGAACAGCGTCTTGGTAAAATACTTTCGATTGTCCGCATATTCGACGGAATAGGTGTCGATTGTATACCGTTCACCGAGAGGGCGTGTTGACGTCGGGAGCAGAGCAGATTGCCTGTTATAATAATTTGAAGCTGTCTGACAGATGATGCTCGAGTCCAGCCCGCCTGACAGAAAGAAGCACATCGGGACGTCGGATACCAACTGACGCTCGATCGCGTCGGTCAGCAGATACCGCATTCTCTCGATTGTCTGCGCCTCACTGTCCTCATGGGGATGCGCTGTGAGCCGATAGTAGCGGCGTTTTTGCAGTGCGCCATCCTCATATATCGCGTATTCGCCGGGGAGAAGCTCATGGATTCCCTTGAAAATACCGTTGCCCGGCGTCCTTGCGGGGCCGAGGAAGAACAGCTCATACAGCCCCTCTTCATCCGCTCGCGGCGCAATCATGCCGCTGTGGAAGATCGCCTTGATCTCTGAGCCGAACACGATCCCGTCATGATAGGTATGATAAAACAACGGCTTGACCCCGACCCTGTCGCGACAGAGAAAGAGCCTGCCCGCGTTTTCCTCATACACCGCAAAGGCGAAGATCCCGTTGAGCTTCTCGGCGCACGCTTCTTTATAGTAGCAGTATGCTTTTAGCAGCACCTCAGTATCGCTGTGCGTGCCGAACCCAAAGCCCACCGCCTTCAGCTCTTCCCGCAGCTCATCGGTATTGTACAGCTCGCCATTGTAGACGATGGTGTACTTTTCGCCCTCGTATAAGGTGCTCATAGGCTGTTGACCGTTTTCGGGATCGATGACGCTCAGCCTGCGATGCAACAGCGCCGCGTGACGGCGAATGTATTCGCCGTGTTCATCGGGGCCGCGCCTTTTCAGACTCTCCGACATTCTCCACAATTCATCCTTCTTTTCACTGAGATCGGCTGTATGATCCAGCCAGCCTGCGATTCCGCACATATGTTACCTCCAATAATCATACTGTAGGGGAGGGGCTTGCTCCTCCCGCATCTATTTTACTGCTCCCTGCGCCGATGTATCGCCCCAATGAAGCAGAATGAACAAAACACCAGTGCCGCCGAGCCTGCCAGCGTAGCGGATTTGGCGACGGTCAACTGCGCGTCTGTCGAGCTGAACACACCCTGCTCCACGGGAAAAATCATAAAATAACTATATGCCGCGGCGGCGGTGATTATTCCTTGTATGATTCTATATAGGAAAAATAATCCCTTATTGATTTGCAGATCACCCATTCCCGCGTACGCCTGCAAGTGCACCGAGATTCCGCCAAAGCCGATGAAGAACGCGATCAGATGGATCGGATAGCTCCCGCACATCCTGTGGCACCCTTCGGTGATCTCGATCAGGGCAGACGCCATATCCGTGATTCTTTTATCGGGCGCTACCTTTTCAATGACCCCGATCATTGTCGTACAGATCACCACCATCCCGCACATATGGAAGGTTGCGCGCGATGCGTCGGTGACGGATGCGATCAGTAGATTGCGGGACGGAGCTTCGTTCGACGGATGCGGATGGGGCAGGGGAGTTGATTGCATTGTCCTCCCGACGATCAAGCCTGTGATCAAAACGCCTGTTACCTCTGCGCACAGCAGGAGGATACCGAGCTGACGGTTGCCCAGTAATGCACTGCCGACATAGTTGATCAAAAATCCCGGTCCCGCGCATACGGCGATATTGGCGACCTTTTGAGCGTCCGAGCGGCTGATACTGCCTTGCTCAAACAGCATCGCCGCACACCGCGCGCCGACAGGATAACCGCCGAGGATGCTCAGCAGGATGACCGCCAAGCCCGACGGAGGCAGTCGGAACAGAAACCGCGCTATTTTTCCAAACGGCTTTGTGAGCGATACGGCAACGCCGCTGCGGATCACCGCCGATGATAAGGTCATGAACGCATACAGCGACGGCACCAGTACCTCGATGCAGAAGAGGATCCCTTTTTTGATCCCCTCGGCACATTCTTGTGTATATCTCAGACAGAGATAACAACCGGCTGCTATGAGAAACAATACGATTATTTTTCTGATATAGAATAATTTTATGACCTTCATTTTTACTCACCGATAATATATATGCGACCGTCATCATAAAATGAATCGGTGATACAATGAAAGAAAAGCAGAAAGAAACAAAACGCCGATCACCCTTTTTGTCCTCGCTGAATGCGCCGTGTATCGAACTCAGCGGCAACCGTGAGCTGCTGATTGAGGGCAGTAAGGGCGTGTTGGAATACTCGACCGATTCCGTGCGGATCAATACAGGCGGCATGATCGTGAATGTGTCAGGGCGTGAGCTGAATTTGCGCTGTATCTCGGATTCCGCGCTGATCATCGACGGCTTCATCATGAGCCTGAGCTTTACGGTGTAGCCTATGCTGTTGGATTTATTGCGTATGACGCGCGGCTCGGTCGCATTCTCTGTCAGCGGCAAATATCCCGAGCGTTTCATCAACATTACCTCGCGGCACAGGGTGAGAATATGGAATGTTCACCGATCGGAGGATCGCTTCACCGCCTGTATGTACCGTTCGGATTACCGCAAAATAAGACCCTTGGCGCGCGGCGCGGGCGTTCGATTGAAGGTCATCGAAAAAAACGGCTTGCCGACAATGCTGTACCGTTATCGGGAGCGCGTCGGCGTTCTGATCGGGGCATGCGCGTTTGTCCTGTCGATCTTTGTGATGTCGCTGTTCATCTGGAGCATCGATATCACGGGGCTCAAGACCCTCAGCCGTTCGCAGATGAACGACGTATTGCAGGAGCACGGACTCTATGTCGGAGCATTCAAGCCGTCGCTGGACGCACAAAGGCTCGCGCGCGATGTGATGATCGAGCGGCATGAGATCGGTTGGATGGCGGTGAATTTGACAGGCTCCTATGCTTCCGTCGAGATCAAGGAAGAAGCCGTACCGCCCGAGGTGGATGATATCTATTCGCCCTGCAACGTCAAGGCGAAGTCGGACGGCGTGATCATGCGGATCGAAGCGGCGGAGGGGGAGACCGTAGTGATGGAGGGCTCGGGCGTGATCGAAGGTCAGCTCATTGTCAGCGGAATCCGAACCGATGAACAGGGCACCCACCGATTGGTGCACGCCGACGCACGTGTGATGGCGAGTACTGTCAGACAGGCGAGCTTTTCGATGTCGGAGCAGATGAAGCTCCTGCGGCCGAACGGCGAGGGAACACAGCGTAAAATATTGGATATTCTCGGACTTCAACTGCCGTATCGGGTGGGTTCGGTCGATTCACCGAACGCCGTGTCGAATACGGATACGGAAGTCCCTGCGCCGTTGGGGATCACCCTGCCGATCGGCGTCGTGACCGATTATGTCAGCGCTTTATCGGAGGAAGCGATCACCCTCAATGATCATTCCGCAGAAGAATTATTAAAACGTGAAGCACAATTATATGAAGCCTTTGCTTTGCAGAACTGTGAGGTCGAGTCGCGTGAGTATCATCTAAAGCATAACGGTGGTGTTTATACGCTGTACGCTACCTATACCTGCGTGGAGGATATCGCCTACACCGATCCCATCGGCACGGATGAGAACACCGATCTCACGCCATATGTTGCTCCGACTGAGAAAAAAGATTTGTAGGGTACGGCGTTTACGACGTACCGAGAATGATGGGCATTTCAACTATTGTAAACCTAAGATAGGAATGTTACTGATCTTATAAACGGACGGCTAACAGCGGCATTTTGTCTTTTGTTACGCCCTTGTAATTCTCCCGATTCTGTGGTATACTGCACCTATCTCAACTATAGAAAGATGATACTATGCGTATTATGTGTATCGGCGACGTTGTCGGTTCGGTGGGATGCGAATTCCTGCGTCAGCGTTTGCCGCGATTCAAGCAACAGCAGCAAATCGATTTTGTGATCTGCAATGGTGAGAATTCCGCCGACGGTAACGGCATCACGCCGCGTTCCGCCGAGCATCTGTTTACCTCGGGAGTGGATTTCATCACCCTCGGCAATCACAGCTTCCGCCGCAAGGAGGTCTATCCCTTCCTTGACGAGCATCCCCACATCATCCGACCCGCCAATTACCCTGCCTCTGCCGCACCCGGCTGCGGCTGGGCGGTGGTCGATATGGGCTTTACCTCGATCGGCGTCATCAACCTGATGGGGCAGCAGTTCATGGACGCGAATCTTGAGAATCCCTTTATTCGCGCGGATCAGATTCTCAAACAGATCGACGCGAAGATCATCATTGTCGATTTCCACGCCGAAGCGACCTCCGAGAAACGCGCGATGGGTTTTTATCTCGATGGTAGGGTATCGGCGGTATTCGGCACGCATACCCATGTTTTGACCGGGGACGCGCAGGTGCTCCCCGAGGGCACGGGCTATATCACCGACGTCGGCATGACGGGCGTGATCGACAGTATCCTCGGCGTAAAGAAGGAGATCATCCTGCGGCGCTTTACTACGCAGCTGCCCGAGCGCTTCGATCTGGCAAAGGGTGATTGCAAGCTCAACTGCGCGGTATTCGATATCGATCGCAGCAATGGAACATGCACTGCCGCTCAGTCATATGAACTAATATAATTCCATTTTTCTTTTACTTTTTTGTATACAAAATGCTTGCTTCTTGAACCATTTTAGTGTATAATAATACAAGTTTGTAACAAATAGTATTTTGTACATTCATTGCACTTGGTTAGCAGGTGCTGATGATGTACGGAAAAAGGATGTGTTTACGTTGATTAACGGTGAAACTCTAAAACAAGCGATTATTTCCGGCGCGAATAACATCTCGTCCATCAAGGCGAGAATCAACGACCTCAATATTTTCCCTGTTCCCGACGGTGATACAGGTACCAATATGTCGATGACGATCACAGCGGCAGCTGACGCCCTCAAGGACGCTGAGCCCGCCGATGTATCCGAAGTTGCGAAGATGACCGCTTCCGCTATGCTGCGCGGCGCTCGCGGTAACTCCGGCGTTATCACCTCTCTGTTGTTCAGAGGTATCTCCAAGGGTCTGGAGGGCAAGGCCGAGGCTTCCGGCGCCGATCTGATCCATGCGCTGGGTCTGGGCGTTGAGGCGGCTTACAACGCTGTCACCAAGCCCACCGAGGGTACCATTCTCACCGTAGCCCGCATGGGCTATGAAGCAGGCTTAGAGGCGCTGGATCATGAAGAAGATCCCGCTGTCCTGTGGGAGATCGTCTGTGACGCTTCTGTTGAAGCGCTCGATCTGACCCCCACCATGCTCCCTGTCCTCAAGAAGGCCGGCGTGGTTGATGCAGGCGGTAAGGGTATTTTGACCATCTTCGAGGGTATGCTCTCTGTTCTGCGCGACGGCGTTGTCGTGGAGCAGAAGGAAGAGGAATATGAGACGACAGAAGCCGAAGATGACTTCTTCCGTTCTGCTGCCGCTGAGTTTGACCAGGTCATCAACTTCACCTACTGCACTGAGTTTATTGTCGGCCGTAATGCCGAGTGTGAGAAAGAGCCCAACGATCTTCGCCTGTATCTCGAGACCATCGGCGACAGCATCGTCATGGTAGCGGATGACGAGATCATCAAGGTTCATGTACACACCGAGACCCCCGGCGACGCGCTGCAGCACGGTCTTGAATACGGTCAGCTCCTCACCGTTAAGATTGAGAACATGAAGGAGCAGCACAGAAAAGCTAAGGAAGAAAACGAGAAGGCGAAGGAGAAGGTCGAGAAAAAGGCTGAGCTCACCGTTGCCGAGCCTACTGAGGAATACGGCTTTGTTGCCGTTGCGGCAGGCGAGGGACTTTGCAATCTCTTCAATGAGCTGGGATGCCAGAACGTTGTTTCCGGTGGTCAGAGCATGAACCCCTCCACTGAGGATATCTATGCGGCTGTTATGGCGACGCCCGCTAAGTGCATCTATGTGCTCCCGAACAACAAGAACATCATCATGGCGGCTCAGCAGACTGCCGCGATCGTTGAGGACAGAACGGTCATCATCGTTCCGACTCGTACCATCCCGCAGGGACTTTCCGCGATGCTGGTATTTGATCCCGATTCCGACGCTGAGACCAATGTCGATAATATGCTGCAGGCGGCTAAGAACGTTTCTACCGGTCAGATCACCTTTGCGGCGCGTGATTCCGAGTTCGGCGCCAGAAGAATCAAAGAGGGCGAGATCATTGGTCTGGATAACGGCAAGCTCACCGTTACCTCCTCTTCTCCGAACAAGGCGCTGTATAAGCTCGCGAAGTCCATGATCAACAAGGAAATGTCCTTTGTGACCCTGATCTCCGGCGAGGGCGTCTCTGAGGAAGAAGCCGCATCCGCGGTCGAAATGCTCGAGAACAAGTTTGCCGATCAGGTCGATATCACCTACATCAAGGGCGATCAGCCCATCTACTACTACATTTTCAGTGTAGAGTAAGGTGCGCGCGACCATTCACAACCTATCATCTTAATTAATCAACAAGGCTGTTTCTTCGGGAACAGCCTTTCTTCTATTTTGCGATTGACATATATGTTCGAATTTAGTACAATAATAGTAGTTCAACGGAAAGGCGGTGCGATATGTCCTTATATGAAGTCCCCATCACAAAGCTCAGCGGCATAGGGGAGAAGCGCGCCGCTTTATTCCGCAAGCTCGGTATCGAATCCGTCGGCGATATGATCTCCTATTATCCGCGTTCCTATGAGAATTGGTCGGATACCACGGATATTGCCGATCTTCAACCCGAAACTAAGTGCGTGGTGCGCGGCAGGGTTACGACCCCTGTGAATACGATCCGTATCTCGGGCGGCCGCACAATGGCAAAGCTGAGTATCAGTGATGATACAGGCTATCTGAATCTTGTGTTCTTCAACAACAAGTATATCTCCTCCATGCTCCGATACGGCGAGACCTACCTCTTTATGGGAAAGGTTGCCTATGATAAATACGGCTATCAGATGGTATCACCCGAGTTTTGCAGGGAGACCGACGGCGATACCATCACGCCCGTCTATCACCTCACGGCGGGGCTGAATAATCATATGATGATCCGCGCCGCAAAGGAAGCGCTCTCTATGCTCCCGCAGACGATCCATGATCCTCTGCCCGATGAACTCCGCAAGCGCTATGCTCTCTGCGATTTGTCCTATGCGCTGAATAACGTTCATTTTCCGACAAGTCTGAACGCGATGGAAAAGGCGCGTCATCGCCTGATCTTTGAGGAGTTGTTGGTGCTGAATCTCGGTATGCGTATGATGAAATCGCAGTCCCGTGAGCAAACGGCGGTTCACCTATTAAAGGATTATACCGCTGAGTTCATTCAGACATTGCCTTATGAGCTTACCAATGCGCAGAAACGAGCAATAAGCGACTGTGTTGCCGATATGCGCAACAAGCCCTCGCCGATGAATCGACTGATCCAGGGCGACGTCGGATCGGGTAAGACCGCCGTGTGTGCCGCCTTGTGCTATCACACCGTCAAAAACGGCTTCCAGGCGGCGTTTATGGCGCCGACCGAGATTTTGGCGCAGCAGCATTTTGAGACCTTCTCCAAGATGTTCGCGCATACCGACGTCCGTGTCGAGCTCTTGACAGGCTCCATGACGGCGGCTGAAAAAAGAAAAACCCGCGAGCGGATCGAAAACGGCGAGAGTAATATCGTGATCGGTACCCATGCGCTGGTGAGCGAGAGCACGGTGTTTCATCGTCTCGGCTGTGCCATCACCGATGAACAGCACCGTTTCGGCGTGGCTCAGCGTGCCCGGCTTGCCTCAAAGGGAGAGCATCCTCATGTGCTCGTCCTGTCGGCGACCCCGATCCCGCGTACTCTCGGGCTGATCATCTATGGCGATCTGGATATCACGATCATCGATGAACTGCCGCCCGGCCGCACCGAGGTTGATACCTTCTTCATTCGCACCGATAAACGCGACCGCGCCTTGGGCTTCCTCAAAAAGCAGGTTGAGGAGGGTAGACAGTGCTATATCGTATGCCCCTTGGTCGAGGAGAGCGAAGGCGTGGATGTGGACGAGCTCAAAAACGCCAACGATTACGCCGCTGAGTTGATGCTCGGACCGTTTTGCGATATCTCCGTGGGCATCCTGCACGGCAAGATGAAGGCGAAGGAAAAGGAAAAGGTCATGGCGCAATTTGCCGCCAATGAAATCTCGATTTTGGTTTCCACAACCGTGGTCGAGGTCGGCGTCGATGTGAAAAACGCCACCGTGATGATGATCGAAAACGCCGACAGATTCGGACTTTCTACCCTCCACCAGCTGCGCGGACGCGTCGGCAGAGGACAGTACAAGAGCTACTGCATCCTCGTGTCCGACAACAAGGGAGAGAATACCGAACAGCGGCTCGGTGTGATGTGCCGCACCAACAACGGCTTCGAGATCGCCGATATGGACTTAAAGCTCCGCGGCCCCGGCGATTTCTTCGGCAATCGCCAGCACGGCTTGCCGCAGCTGGATATCGCCGACTTCTCCGATACCGAGACCCTCGCGCAAAGTCAGGAGGCGGCGGATGCCCTGCTGCAATTCTCGCCCGATCTGAGCGATGATTCTCTCAGGGCTTTGCGCGCGAAGATGCGCCGACTCTTTGCCGTAACTGAAAACACGATGAATTGATGGTATAATACTAAGTATCATTAAAACACTTTAACATTTATTGCGATAAATTCCGCATAGCGGTGTTGTCGTCCTTGACATACGCCAGCAGT
>OCVV011361394.1_pt1 | contig 14709 bp, 11 predicted proteins | sample 1539721 | NCBI WGS metagenome assembly OCVV01 (sample SAMN02144230, study PRJEB22623) | gut metagenome | biome: sheep rumen | host: Ovis aries | place: New Zealand
TTCCGAGCAAGAGACAAAAAGTGCCGCCGAGAACGCTGCAAAAACGAAAAAACGAATGATTCCTTTCATAATAACAGATTAAGAAACAGTTACCTGCAAATTTAATAAAAAAAGCACTCGTTTCCTATATGCCCGGCGGTAGAAAATTTGTATAACACTATTGCGTTTTTGTTGTATAATACATATATTTGCAAAAAAAGATTATGTACACCGTACCGAGAAAAATTCAAACCGCTTTCAGGCTGGACGAAGGGCTCGTTTCGCGCCTGAAACTCAAAGCCCGCAGGGAGAAAAAGAGCCTCAACAAACTGGTTGAAGAGAACCTTGAACGCCTGGCCCCCGCCGAGCCCCAGTGGCCCAAGGTGAAGTTCCCGATCGAGATTGACCCGGTATTCAAGAAATGGGAACTGACCAAACCCATCACACAAGAAGACCTTGATGCCGATGAAAGGCTGGCTTATATCCTTAGCAAGTGATGAAAGTATTTTTGGATACCAACGTGTTTCTTGACACCTTGCTCCCGAAAAGGGAGTTCAAGAATGAATCATTCGAGATTCTGGGTCTTCACAAACTCAAGGATTTCCGACTTCACATATCAAGCCTGAGCATCGCCAACATTGTATTCTGCGCAAGAAAGTATGTCCCCAAGAAGGAACTGTTCGAAGTCGTTGACAATATCAGATACAACTTTAAAGTCCTCCCTCTCGGTGCCGCGGACATAGACAGCGCCATCGAGTCAGGATTCCCTGACTTCGAAGACGCGATGCAGATTGCAATGGCGGAAATGGAGAGCGACGTCATCGTGACGGGCAACAAAAAACACTTCGCGCCCTACACCGCCCTCCCAGTGTTTACTCCGAAGGAGTTTCTGGAGAAACTAAAGCCGTGACGCCCTGAGGGCTGATATGCAGAGGCTGCTGCTTCTCTCCGCCGTAGAGCCTGACCCAGGTCGTAAAGCCCGGCACGCCCCTGCGGAACTCAAAAATGCGTACCCCTGAGACCTTTTCTTCGCTGCGTCCTTCCGCTCCAAGGTGATTGTACACCGTCTCTCCCCCGCTATAGCGGCCATACATCAGGCGCACCGGCCCGTAATCAAGCACGAAATCACAATCGTGCTCGTGGCCGTTGACCACGGCGAACACGTCCCCCATTTCAAGGAACTGACCGTACAGCCCGCTATTGACCTCGGACGGGCAAGGCTTTTCCTCCTTGTTGCCGTACACCACGGCGGATTTATGGCCGGCAAGGCTTATCATTTCAGGCAGGGGGATGTGGAAAAATGCCAGGGACGGCACAGGATTGCCGCCGTTCCTTTCCCTGAAACGAGCGCTTAACGTACGGTACCACTCCACCTGGTCGAAACGGATGTAATCGTAGAAATTGTGCGCCTTCTCCTTCACGTCAAAGGAAGTCTTGTCTCCGGAGTCCAGCAGGTAGAGCACATATGCGAGACTGCCTGCCGAAGACAGCGTAAGATAATCATTGGAATCGCCCGTGATGCCTTTTTCCGAGGCGGGACGGTTCACGCATCCGGGAATCTGCCTGATGGCTTCATAGACTTGAGCACGGTCAAGGTCGAACTGGCCGTCGTGGTTGCCTAGAGCCACGGCAAAAGGGATTCCCCGCCGCACCAACGGAGCAAAAATCTCCTGCAGGCCGGGCTGGGCCGGAGGGCCGAAAATGATATCGCCGGTATGGATTACAAAATCCGGCTTCTCAGCATCAAGGACCTCCTCCACGCACTTCAAAGACCTCTCGGATCTGGGATCACCGGAGATAAAGTGAGTATCCGTCAGCTGGATTATCTTGAAACATCCTCTCTCATTGAACTGGAGCTCCGCCGCCGGCTCATATTTCATATCCTTCGCGCAGGCCGCAAGGGCCAGGATAGACAGGAAAGTAAGTGTAAGTCGTTTCATAATAATGTGATATCTACTGTTTTCGCAGCTTTCAGCGGAAGCCATATCTGGAGCACGGGACCATCCCACGCCTGAAGCACGCCGGAGCGGAATCCTTCGCACGGCTTTCCGTCGATGCTGATTCCAGCCGGCTGCACCCCGACACCGGGAAGGATAAGGCAGATTCCTTCTGCAGGATGTTCCGGGGAGGCCTCGAGCGTCAGATGCTTCGCGTCGCTCAGCGCAACGGACGGGGGCAGGACGTAAGCCCTCTGGGTTACATCGTATGGAATTGCAACGCCCCCGCATCTCAGTCCAGGCGCACGGAGCCACGACTTTGCCAGGGGAAGGAGCCCGGCGGCATCTCCTTCCGTGCAGCCGCAGAGCATAAGTTTCGTCATCTTGCATCCCTCTATGCTGTGCGGAGCGTTGTACTGAGTAGCCGTGTAGGTGTGGGACGCAGCATCCGGCACGCAGGCGTAGCGTCCGATGACGTAGTCCTGGGTCACCGGCCAGTGGTTCCTCCAGGGAAAGAGCGAGAACTCCGACCAGCGACCGGCATAGCGGTCGATTTCCGGCCCGCTGCCGCCCTTCTCGTTGGTCCCGGGGCCGTCTTCCAGGACGAGGAAGGGATTCCAGCGGCTTTGCAGATAAGTCACCTGGATGTTGGCTCCCGGCAGCGACGGCTCGTTCTGCCTGGCCTTGCCCTCGAAATCCCAGCCGTAGGTCGCGCTGCGCCCGTCCATTGCCGCCACCGACATTATCCTGGAAGGGTCGAGCACGTCTTCCGGCCGCTGGGATGGATGCAGCACCTGGAGGCTCTGGCACCATTCGTACCAGTCACCGAGGTGCGAGCTCCACAAGTCCATCTTGCGCACCCCGACCCCGTCGGGATAGAAAATGTACGTCTCTTCGGAGCAATCTCCCCACAGGGATTCATCGCTCCGGTAAGGAATCTTCTGGTTCACTCCGACCGGCAGGTTGCGCCACACTACTACGGTGCGCACCGGGGTGTTTTCAACGATGCGCACACTCGAGTAGTCAGCGTGCTTGTCGGACATACTCTCCGTGCAGCCCCACCCCGTAACCTTCTTGCGTTCAATGAATTCGTTGCACATCCAGTTGCCTTTCTCGGTCACGAAGCAGGGCGCGTAGGAGATTCCGCGCCAGAACACGACCCTCCAGGGCTGCTCAGGTCCGAATCCGATGACCACATCGGGGACAGCTCCGCGCCAGCGGGCATCAAATGCCTCGTAGTATCTCAGGGGGATGTACCAGGCTCCCCAGGGCAGATCGTCCGGCCCGGAAGGGAGCACCCTGGCCTCCAGCTCTGGCGGCTCCGGCCGCAGGAATTTCCCGCACAGGATACGTGCAAAGGCATTCTTGTCCTCATAAATATTCAGTTCGTCAATAACTCCGTCAAAGGAACTGTAGATAGGGATATTCTGATTCTCGAAGAAACTCGGAGCCGGCACCGGGGTCCTGCCCACCCAAAGATCATACTGAGCCTGTTCCACACAGGGCAGTTCGAGAGGCGTCCGCGCCACTTCCCTGCCGTCGATTGCGAGATAGAGCCCGCTTCCTGCACGGAACTGGGCCGTGAGACGGGACCACTGCCTGAGCGCTATTCCGCCGGGGCTCTCTACTGATACCCATTCCCCTGCCGAGGCCACGCTGAAATGCACTTTCCCCCGGGCATCAAGCCATAGGGACCACCCGCCGGGAGCATCAGCACGCTGCCTGCAGGCCACCGGACAGGGGCACTTCGGGAAGGCGACTGGGCACACCCACACGTCCACCGTAAAATGCCTCCCGGGAGCCGGGACCTCCGCCGCCGGCATAACGATGCGGCTGTCGAAGCCGTCGAAGAGAGCAGCCTTTCCGGATACCCCTGGGACTGCCCCGTCGTCGAAGCTAAGGGAAAACAGAGCCGATAAGGCGATTTGGAACAACAATGATATCATCATAGACAAATATAAGCATAATTTGATTAAAACAGAAATTATTGTGTCCGCACACATAATTACTTTTTCTTATCAAAGGAAAAAAACTATCTTTGCATTGATGAGAAGAATATTCATTATATTGCTTGCCGTCCTGCTCCCCCTCTCCGGGGCTGGAGGCGCCAGCCACGATATCAAGAGCCTCCAGAACTGGGGCCCGTATTCCAAAGAGTATTTCGGGATTTCCCATATCGACGACATACGCTCCGGCATCCAGGTGGAGTTCTGTCTGGTCCCCGGGGTGTACAGGCGAAATGTCAAGGTGCCCTGCGCCCTGTTCGAATCCGATGTGCATCCCTGGAAGGTAAGCCCCGATATGAAGCATATCACTTACCGCCAGGAGATTGAGTGGAAGGACAAGGTGTATGTGGACGCCACCTATCACATTCTGGACGAAGGACGTGTGCTTCTGGAAGCCCGCTGCGTCAACAATACGGACCTCACCCAGAACATCAGCCTGCAACTGGCAGTGCGCAAGGCCGGCGGCAGCCCGGAGCAGTGGACGCCGGAGCTCAGGCAAGGTGACGGCTGGTTCTCGCTGCGCTACCCCGAGGTGCAGTCGTCATACACGGTGCTGTGGGACTACCCGCTCAGCGAAGTGAGGCAGTGGCGCTGCGAAAAGCTGGAGCAGCTTATGCCCCGCAAAGTCCACGACCACGTGTACAAGGACCTCAAGGGCGACCGCAAAGGGCACTACACTGCTAATTTCCTTCGCCCCGTCGTGCTGCAGCCCCAGAAAGACACCACGCTCTGGCAGCTCATCTTATGCAGCGGCGGCCGGGAAGCCGCCAATCCCCCTGCCGGTGGCGCACAAACAGCTATCCGACAAGCACTTACGGATTTTGCTTGCACGAAAAAAGATGCAAGCAAAAGTGGTAACCAGCTAATTTCCAGCGAATTGCCTGACACCGCACAAACGCAGCAGTTCCCGCAGGGAGTACAGCTGTTGCAGGCGACGCTGCTGACCAATGTCGTGTACCCCATCGATGCATTCGGGGAGCCGATACGGCACTTCTGCCCCGGCAAGAACTGGAACAGCCTGTACACCTGGGACTGCGGATTCATAGGCTGGGCGATGAGCGAAATCGACCCGGCGCGCGGGTACGAAATCCTGCGCCAGTACACCACGGCCCCGGAAGAAGAGGCGCCGTTCGTCCACCACGGGACTCCGCTTGCGACGCAGATACTTGCAGCCCCCGACGTGTGGGAACGGGGTGGCTGTGACGAAGCACAGCTGCGTGAAATCTACCCGCGTCTCAAGCGCTTCTACGACTATATGACCGGGCCGCGCTTCCGTAAGCCGTCCGGCCTGCTGGAGACCTGGAACCTGTTCTACAACAGCGGCGGCTGGGACGACTATCCCCCGCAGTGGACCTTGCGCCCGCAGAAAGAGCTGCGCTCGAGCACCACGCCGATGGTCTCCACCGCGTACTACATCCGTTGCGCAAAGATTCTTCGGCTTATGGCCGCGCACCTTGAGCGGGCCGATAAAGGATGCCGCCGCTCGCCCTTTTCCGCTGACATCAAGCAGTTTGACGCAGACATCGAAGCCCTGTCGAAGGGGATACTGGGCAGCGCCTGGGATGAGGAGACGGGCTACTTCGGCTATGTGGAGCACGACGCCGACGGCCGCCCAGCGGGCTTATACCGCACGCCCGAAGGGGTAAACTTCAATATGGGTCTGGATGGCGTCACGCCGCTAGTGGCCGGCATCACCGACAGCCGGCAGAAGGATGCCCTTATGGCACACATCTTTACCGAAGGCCATCTGTGGAGCCCCTGCGGCATCACGGCAGTGGACCGGCGGGCTCCGTACTACAGGATAGACGGATACTGGAACGGCACGGTGTGGATGCCGCACCAGATGATACTCTGGAAAACGATGCTGGACCTCGGCGAGCCGGAAAAGGCAAGGCTCATCGCGCAGACGGCCCTGGGCAACTGGGAGAGGGAGTGCCGAGACTCCTACAACTGCTACGAGCACTTTATGCTGGCCACCGGCAGAGGCGGGGGCTGGAGCAACTTCTCGGGCCTGTCATCGCCCATCATCAACTGGTGGTGCGCCTACAACAAGCCCGGCACCGTGTCCACGGGCTTCGGCACGCTGGTTACCGGGGCCGAATGGGCTCAGGACAAGTCTTCCGTAAAGCTCACTCTCGAATTCGACAAAGACCTTGCCGGCAAGGATGTGGCCATTATCGCCTGTCTCTCAGGCGGCCCTGAAGAAATAATCCTCAAAGCCGGCAAAAAGCCGAAAACCATTTTACTCCCGACTTTATAATTATGCGTAGATTCTTTATTTTCATCATCGGCCTGACCGCCGGTCTCACCGCTTCCGGACAGGATTATGAATACAGTTTCGCGGAAGCCTCCGACCTCACGCTCTGCGGCAAAGTGTTCCAGGATACGCCATATCCTTATCAGCGTATGGACTTCACCCGCTTCGGGGGATGGGAGACGAAAGACATTCACCTGCTGGAAATGTCATCCGGCATCATCGTTTCTTTCAGAACGGATTCCCCAGTCATTGCCGTGAAGCCGGAATTCCTTAGCATAGACAGGACCAATGCATCCGGCTTCTCAGCAAGAGGATTCGACCTATATATCAAGAGAGAGGGCAAATGGTTATGGGCAGGTTCCTGCGCATACGGGAAAGAAATTGAAATAGAGAACGGCAAGGTGCGAAAACTTGTGGAGAATATGGACGGCTCATTGAAAGAGTGCATAGTCTATCTTCCAACATTCAGCAAGATGATCTCGGTACAGATTGGCGTCATTGCCGGCTCTATGATTGAAAAGGGAGAGGTGCCTTTCCGCCATAAAATATGCCTCCACGGCTCTTCCTTTATGCACGGAGCCAACACGAGCCGTGCCGGTCAGACCGTCCCCGCTTTCCTGACAAGGGCCACCGGGCTCCAATTCTGCAGCCTTGGCGTAAGCGGCGACTGCCGTATGCAGCCCCAGTTCGCGGCGGCACTTGCCGAGTCAGATGCGGAAGCATTCGTGTTCGATGCCTTTTCCAACGGCAACGCAGAAACCGTAAGGGAGAATCTCTTCCCCTTCATAGAGACAATCCAGGCAAAGAAACCGGGAGTGCCCCTCATTTTTATGCATACGATATGGCGCGAGAGAAGGAACTTCAACTTGAAGCACAATGAGGAAGAAGGCAGTAAAATCGCCACTGCAGACAGCCTGATGAAGATTGCCGTGAAGCGATACAAGGATGTGTATTACATTGAGTCCAGCGCAACTTCAGAATTGCACGACACTTCCGAGGACGGTGTTCACCCCAGCGAATGGGGTTATTATCTCTGGGCGGAATCCGTCCGCAAGCCCATCCTTCGCATCCTTCGTAAGTACAAGATCAAATAGTGGACCGCAGGTATTTCATAAAAACAACGCTTCTCGCAGGGGCCGCTCTGTGCCTGGGCGACCGGGACAAGGCCTTTGCCGCCGGATGCGGCTACCCCCGCGCCGGGAAGCGCTGGCCGGGCTGGAAAGAAGGTCAGTTTCAAATCCATTTCATATATACCGGAGTGGCGGAATCAATGTTCCTGATTTTCCCTGACGGCACTACAATGCTTCTTGACTGCGGGGACTTCGACGCCCTGGCGCGAGGCCCGAAAGCAGTGCCGCTGCTTCCAAGCGCGGACAGGCATTCAGGGGAATGGATAGCAAGGTACGTCACCCGCGTGAATCCGGCGGTCACAGACGTGGATTATATGCTGCTGACGCATTACCACAACGACCACGCCGGAAGCGACCGCTTCTATGCCGACAAGCAGATCCGCGACGGAGAGCCTTATTGCCTGAGCGGCTTCTCGCAAGCGGCGGAAATCCTGAATTTCCACAAAGCGATTGACCGCTGCTGGCCCGACGACGACCCTTCACTGCAATTTGCCGATTCGGATACCGTCGGGCATATGCGGCGTTTCTACCGTTATATGCAAAGGCACCGGGGTATGGAAATAGAAAAATTCCGGCTCGGGGCCACAGATCAGTTGGTGCAGCTTCATAATCCCGGCAGCTACCCGTCATTCAGCGTGCGCAACTTATGTGCTAACGGATGCATTGTCCTTCCGGACGGGAGTGTCAGAGACCTGTTTCAGGCGCGCAAGGCGGCGGGAAAGGTCACAAAGAACGAAAATGCTATGTCGCTCGGTATGATATTCAGCTACGGTGACTTCCGCTTTTTCACAGCCGGAGACTTTTCTGCCGGTTTCAAAGACCCGGACGGGACACAGCGTTTCATAGAAGACGACTTAGCCGATGTGTGCGGGAGCGTCAGCGTGGCCAAAGTGAACCATCACGGTCATAACTCAATGAGCCGCAAACTGGTTGGAGCCTTGCGCCCCCAGGTGTGGGTAAGCTGCGTATGGGACCAGCTGCACAATCTGCCCCAGTGTATGGAACTGCTTGCCGACCGCTCCATATACCCGGGAGAAAGGATTATCTGCCCTACGATTATGCCTGCCGAGCGCCGGGCAGCCGACGTGGAGGCCGCCTGGATGTCAGACATAGCGAAAGCATCCTACGAAGGCGGCCACGTGGTCGTGAACGTTGAAAAAGGAGGGAAACACTTTAGCGTCTCTTATCTCAGGGCCCGGGATGAATCAATGACAGTGGAAAGCGTTATGCATTTCAAAACAGCAAAATAGAGCTTTATGAAGGGATTTGTCAAATTACTTGTTCTGTCGCTGGCGGCGGCTGTTATTGCCTCCTGTGCGCAAAAAAGACCGGTTCTGGAGAAGGGGAGCTGGGAGCCGCGCGTGTACGAAGCGCTGTGCGAGCTTATTGAGTCTTACGGTTCCGGCTCCGGGTCCTACGACCTCGAATGCCGTCCCTACGCCGTCTTCGACTTCGACAACACTACTATTATCAATGACATAGCATATTCCCTTCTCTGCTGGCAGATTGAGAATCTGGAGTTCAGGATAAAGCCGGAAGATATGTTTGCCGTGCTGACGACAGGCATTCCCGACCTCGACGCCGACTACGGCGGGGGCAACACTCCGCGTTCGCTGGCAAGCGAGATTTCCGCAGATTACTCCGAATTGCTTCAATACGAAGACCGGCAGAAAATGCGGCAGTCGGATGCTTATCTGGATTTCAGGGCAAAACTCTGGTACTTCTCCACGCATACGGATATCTCCGCTCCAGACACGCCATTCGAATGTGAATGGATCACCACCCTGCTGAGCGGAATGAATGACGAGGAAATCACAGCACTGACCAGGCAGGCTGCAGATGAGATGATGCAGGCGGACGGTATGTGGGCGGAAGAATGGACAAGTCCTGACGGGAAGGCTTCGTGGACAGTGAAAAAAGGCCTTGGAATCACTCCGGAGATGAAGAATCTCTATTCGGCCCTGCAGCAGGCAGGTTTCGACGTGTACATCTGCTCGGCGTCCCTTGAGAGTATCGTGGAAGCCATAGCCTGCGAGCCGCGCTACGGCTTTGGGCTGGATCCGGAAGCCGTGTGGGGATTCCGTATGACTAAAGATTCTGAAGGAGGATTGATTGCCGCCCCGGAGCAGGGCTATGTGCAGCCATACCGGGAAGGCAAGGTGAGTTGCATACGGGAAAGAATCGCTCCGGCCCACCGCGGCCACGGCCCCGCCCTGGTGGCCGGAGACAGCAACGGAGACCTCAGTATGCTGACTTCCTTCCCTGACTTGAAAGTCGGGCTGATTATAGACTGCCTCAGGACCGGAGGAATCGCAGAACTGGCCGAGGAGGCCCGCCGGGACAGTTCCGACATCAACTTAAAACAGCGTCCCCGACCTCTTTACGTGGTCCAGGGACGCCGTCCTTCGAGCCTCTCTTTCATTCCTTGCAGCAAGTCGGAGCCTGCCGCGCTTCGAGAGGATTAATCAGTGTAGGAGAATTCGCTCAGCACGGGATAATGGTCTGAAATATACAGGATTCCGTAATCCCTCTTGTCAACGGTATAGGTAAGCGCCTTGAGCGGACCGCAGAAGAAAATGTGGTCAATAAGAGTTCCGTTGCTCTTCCCATAATCGTTGCAGGTGTAGATGGTGCGGAAACTGGACTTCACCGCATCCTCGCGGGCATAGCCGAGCGGGAAGGTTATAAGCCTCTGGAGTTCGTCCGAAGTGGAGGCGCTGTTGAAATCGCCAAGCAGAAAGACCGCATCTTTGCAGGCCGGACCAAGGACGCCTCCGGTCAGGACGGGTATCCGGCTGAGGTGCAGGTTGCTCTCGAGCATACGGAGCTGAGAAGCGTTGGGAGCGTTCTTGTTGTTTTGGTAGTGGGTGTTGAAAAGCCAGACTCTGCGACCGGTATTGTCTTTGTCCGAAAGCTGGATCCAGGACGTGCAGCACGGATGGGTCAGGTGCCAGGAGCCATAGTCGTTGGCCTTGTTCCTGGCAGAGACCTGGTCCGGCGTGTCACTGTGCCAGAACGTGCCCTTGCCGGCAAGGTCGAAACGGGCCTTCTTGTAAAGGACGGTGTTCGAGGTCTCGTCCCCGCTCACCTGAAGTATGTCCTTGCCGCTTTCGCGCCCGATTCCATATAGCCCGTATTCATCCTTGACTTTGGAAAGGATGTATTCTGCCTGCACCCTCTCCACCTCCTGCAGCCCGATGATGTCGGGCTTGCGGGTGAGGATAAACTTGCACACCGCATCCTTGCGCTTGTCCCACACATAGTCTCCGTCCGAAGGCTCGGGGTAGCGGATGTTGAAAGTGCACACGAGAAGGTCAGCACTCTCCTTCTGCGGGCCGTCCTCCCCTTCAGGCTTGGCAGGACAGCCACACAGAAGCGAAAGCGCCATCGCGAGGAACGCGCCGCGCAGTAATCTACTTGATGACATAATTCACTGAATGTACCGCTGCATCAAAACCGGCGCCCCACAGCAGGGTCGTAGCGTTATCGGAAGTAACTGCAGTGCCGTTGACGGAACCGGACACCTCGATGGGATCCGTGGAAGAGCCGAACACGACGGACACCTTGGAACCGCCGAAGCCTCCGACAAGCAATCCTATGGTCGACCCCGCAGCAGATTTCACGGAGCCGGACACGCTGCCGCCTTCAATACTTGCGGAAGAGTTGTCCCCTATCCAGCCGATATAGGCCGAGACGCCCTCCAGAAGTATGTCGGACGACACATCAGCCTTGGAGGAGCAGTTCTTCAGCACCTGGGCATAGCCCCAGTGGCGTCCGGCAAGGCCGCCGACTTCGGAGCCCTTGTATGCGCCCTTGACAGAGATGTTTCCGGTGTTGGAACAGGAGTCCATATATGCCGTGGCCCCGGCCACACCGCCGATCCGGCATCTACAAGTGCCGCTCACGGTGATGGCGCCGCTGTTGGAACAGCCGGACATTGTGCCCCAGTTGTTGGGATTGGTGTTGTCGTTGTCGGACGCCGGCCAGCCGATGACGCCGCCGATATGCGTCCAACTCTTGCTGGTATATGACTCTACCGTGATTGCACCGCTGTTCTTGCAGCCGCTGACATTGACGCCCCTGTTCTTGCTGGGAGCATCATCCGCAGGGTTGTTCACCGCCCCGAAGACGCCTCCGATACATTGCTGGTGGTTCTGGCCAGCGAAATCAGTCTTGCCGCTTGTGAGGGCTTTCACCTCTATGGCCCCCGAATTAGTGCAGTCCGCGGGCAGCCCGTAATAGCACCCTGCGACGCCGCCGATAAAGAAGCGGGCGGGAGACGTGTTCATATCCTCGACCTTGCTTTCGGTCCAGGACACCTTGCCCTCGTTCTTGCACTTGTCCAAGGCTCCGATAGCGTATGCGACAACTCCCCCTACGGATGAGCCGACCTTTTTATTGTAGAACTCTCCCGTTTCGACGTTGTCGGGGTCGGAAGGGTTCCTGGCAGGATTCGCACGATTCGTGTGATATCCGCCGGAAATGCTGATTTCGCCGTAGTTCTCGCACTCCGAAAGGTTGTCGAGGCTATATGCCACCACACCTGCAACACCCTGCGAGGTGAATCTTCCGTCGTCGGTCACGACCAGTGAAATCTTGCCGTAGTTCTTGCAGCCGCTGACGATACCGTCCGCTATTGTTGACATACCGATGACTCCGGCGACGAGGTTGCTCTTCGTGGTGGTCGGCGCTATGGTGCGGGTGACGGAAGCCTTGTTGATGCAGTCCTTGACTGTACCCTCGTTTCGGGCCACTATGGCGCCGAACACCGTAGAATCCGGTTCAAACGAGCTGCTGCCGTCGATGACAACGCCGCTGATCGTGCCTCTGTTGACCTTGAACAGAGGCCCGGTGGCCTTCAGGTTCTTGATGGCAAAGCCGCCGCCGTCAAGCACGCCGGAGAAGCCTTCTGCAGGCGTCAAAGTGATGCCGGACATATCTATGTCCTCAGCTATACGGGCCTCATCCAGAGACTCCGCGGTCAGGCCTGCGAGCCACTCGGCAAGCGCCTGGCCGGTGCGGAGGGTGACTTTGTTGTCGCCTTTCTGCTGCACGGTGAGGACATTGGTCGAGGAGGACAGTTCAGGAGCGAAGGTCACGGTCGCGATACGGCCGTCCACGGCTTCGTTGTCTGTCACGCTCACGGTGACAGTCACGGTGCCGCTTCCTGAAGCCGGTTCGACTTTCACCCAGGATTCCGATACTTCCGAAGTCCAGTCGCCGTCGGCATAGACCTTCACGGTCTGGCTTTCCGCGCCGACGGCCTCGAAATTCAGGGTGGAGGTCCCTACCCTGACCACGGTGGCCTTGGAGCCGGAGGTTTCGCCTCCGGGAGTCTTCCCGCCATCGTCGGGATTATTCTTGTCGCAGGCCCATACGGCGGCCGCGAGCATAAAGAGCAAATAGAACTTTTTCATATTCAGCAAGTTAATTAACTAATAATTCAAACCGTCCATCCAGCCGGGATTCTGGAGGAGCTTTTTATTCATTACCCTTTCATTGGTCGGGACGGGATACAGGTAATCCCTTTCGGGGTCGAAAGCGAAAGTATAGGTATGGAGCGGACGCACATAGCCCCTCGTACCGTCGGTCAGGAAAATGTCGGTGCCTATCTTATAGACGAAGGTCGCCTTGGAAGAGGGTTTGGAGCCTGTATAGAGGCAGATGTCGGGAGTCCCGTCCTTGTCCCAGTCATACTCGCCGGCGCCCGGAAAATACATCCCCTGCTGGCACTTGGTGATACGCTCTCCGCAAGCCCAGCGCAGCAGGTCGGCATAGCGCAGGCCCTCAAGGGCGAGTTCTACCACCCTCTCGCGCCGGATTTCCAGAATTACGCCCTTGTTTGCCCCGGTCACGTTGGGGTAGCCGGTAGCCTCGGCAGTGAGGTAAGGATCCGGGGAGGAGTTGGCGGCCGAAAGGCTCAGGTCTGGCATCCCGGCGCGCTTCCGCAGCAGGTTGACGCTCTTGTCCAGGTCGCCCTGGGAGATGGTCCCGAGCTCGGCCTTCGCCTCTGCAAATATCAGATACACTTCAGCGAGCCGTATGACAGGGAGGTCATTGTAGGAAGAGCTCCTTATGTTGCTCATTACCAGATTGTCCGAAGGCATCACGAACTTGTTGAGGGAGTAGCCGGTCAGCGTGCAGTCCATATCGCAGCACATCGCCCTGTTCGTGGAAAGGACGGTGTACTTGTATCCCGGGATGCGGATGGTCTGGTGGAGACGCGGATCGCGCCCTGCGACCTGGTCGGCGAAAGTCTTGGTGCTCCATCCGCTCTTTGACGAGAAACGCGAGCCGTCCGCGCAGAGATAGTGGTCTATCATACCGCGGGTCGGGCTGTTGCGGCCGCAGACCGGCAGCAAGGCCACACCGCTGGCATCGTGGAAGCACTTGTATCCATAATCGTAGTCGATGGCAAGTATAAACTCCCCTGCATCCTCGTCGTACTGCGAGAAGAGGTTCTGGTAGTCATAGTCAGGATGGCCGGTTGAATAGAGCTTGTGCGGCCCCAGGTCCATAAGCTCCTCAGCGGCGTCGGCAGCAAGCTGAAGATAATAGGATGCGGGCTGCGCGTCGGCAGGGAGCGTCCACAGCGTCATGTCGCCCTCGTGATACTTGCGGTAAGTGCCCTCGAACAGGCAGAAACGGGCCTTGAGCGCAAGTGCCGCCCATTTCGTCGCCCTGAAGGTACGCCCTGAGGCATACGCCGTCGGCAGGCCCGCTATGGCTTCGTCGATATCCCCAATCATATGCGAAAGCACCACGTCGCGGTTGTCACGCGCCTTGTAAAGCATCTCATCCTCGTCGGAAGCGAGCTCGTGGTCAATCCAGGGCACGTCTCCGAAACGCTGCACCTTGTCGAAATAGAACCAAGCCCGGAAGAACTTGCAGAGAGCGGAGTATTCTTTACGGGCACTCTCGTCGCCGCAGCGGTGCAGGTTGCCCAGGCAGGTGTTGATCTTGCGCAGCGTCGTCCAGGTCCAGCCGCCGCCGGAGGCGGGGACGGTGCGGAAGGTGCCGTTGAGCAGCAGATTGCTCGGGTTGCCGGCCACCACAAGGTCGCTCTGCTCATCGAAAGGAGCGTCCGGGAGCAAGGATGAATAAAGCGAGTTGGTGAAAAGCTGCAACTGGGTTGCGGTCTCGAAATAAGACTCCTCGGTGATGTTGTCAAGAGGGTATTTATTAAGAGCCTCCTCGCAGGACACGGTCAAAAGCAGGCCGGAGACGGCTAAAAGTATGCGGTAAATCTTTCCCATATCGTCTTAGAATTGGATGTCTATACCAAACATAAATGTCTTCTGCCAAGGGTAGAAGGAGCGGCCGTAGTTCTCGGAGGAATCGTGCATCATAGCCTCTGGATCCAGGAACTGGCAATGGTCGAAAAGCGGCGACCAGCAGGC
>OCVV011356033.1_pt1 | contig 14704 bp, 11 predicted proteins | sample 1539721 | NCBI WGS metagenome assembly OCVV01 (sample SAMN02144230, study PRJEB22623) | gut metagenome | biome: sheep rumen | host: Ovis aries | place: New Zealand
GCTTTCATGACGAATTCTTCTACCGGATCGATGGAAGCGGTTGTAATGAATTGCTTCAATGATTCTGATAAGGTGCTGGTGATAGATGGCGGAAGCTTTGGCCACCGCTTTGTGGAATTATGTGAAATCCATGATATTTCACATACAGTCCTTCATCTCAACCATGGACAGAAACTTACAAAAGAATGTCTGTACGATTATGATGGACAGGGCTTTACAGGTCTTCTTGTCAATATTGACGAGACATCCACAGGAGTCCTGTACGATTCGGAAATGATCGGGGAATTCTGCCGGGAAAATGGCATCTTTTATGTATGTGATTGTGTGTCAGCGTTCCTTGCTGATCCGTTTGATATGACACACTGCTGCGCGGATGTGATGATCACTGGATCTCAAAAAGTGCTCGCTTGTCCTCCTGGCATTTCTATCATAGTTTTAGCTCCGAGAGCGGTTGAAAGAGTAACCACACGTAAGGTGAAATCCATGTATTTCAATCTAGCTGATGTCCTAAATAATATGGAGAGAGGCCAGACCCCGTTTACACCTGCTGTAGGCATACTCCGGCAGATCAACACCAGACTGAAAGAAATTGAAGCCGCTGGCGGTGCTGATGCCGAGATCGCTCGTGTGGCCGCGCAGGCAGAGGATTTTCGACGGAAGATTAAGGATCTACCATTTGAATTTGTTTCGGAGTCTCCGGCTAACGGCGTTACTCCGGTGCATCCAGTAAGGGCTGATGCATATAAGATCTTTGAAGTTTTGAAGGATGAATATGGTATTTGGATTTGTCCTAATGGTGGAGATATGAAGAATACTATCTTCAGAGTTGGTCATATTGGCCATCTTTCTCACGATGACAATACAACACTTATCAATGCATTAAAGGATATGCAAAGACGAGGAATGCTATAAATAGCGCTGTATCCGATCAAGGAGATTTATTTATGGTAAAGGTAATTACATACGGCACATATGATTTGCTTCATTATGGACATATACGACTTCTTGAACGTGCCAAAGCTCTAGGTGATTATCTGATTGTTGGCATCACTTCGGATGATTACGATAAGACTAGAGGAAAGATCAACAATCAGCAAACTCTAATGGAGCGGATTAAAGCTGTCCGAGATACAGGTATAGCTGATGAAATCATTGTCGAGGAATATGAAGGACAAAAAATCGACGATATTCGGCGCTATGGTGTGGACATTTTTACTGTTGGATCTGACTGGGAGGGCTATTTTGATTATCTTAACGAGTACTGCAAAGTTATCTATTTGCCACGCACAGAAGGTATATCTAGTTCTGAGGTAAGGGCAGAACAGCGAAAATTAAAGATCGGTCTTGTGGGAGCTGCGGTATTTCAAACTAAATTTGTTAATGAGTCAAAGTTCGTCAATGGTGTCGAAGTAGTCGGTATCTGCGCTTCGGTGAGACCCTCAGAGCCAGAGATGCAGGATTTGTTCTATACGGAGAACTATGATCAATTGTTGGAACGAGTAGATGCCGTCTATATCATTTCGAAGCCGGAAAAGCACTATGCTGATTCTAAGAAAGCCTTGCTTTCCGGAAAACATGTGCTCTGCGAATCGCCTATAGCGTTTTCTAAACAGGAGAGTGATGAGCTTTTTAGAATAGCCGAAGAGCGTGGATTGATAATGATGGATGCTATCAAGACCGCGTATGCCACTGCGTATGAACGATTGGTTCTTCTTGCGAAAGGAAGCAAGATTGGAAAGGTCATATCTGTTGATGCAGTCTGTACGAGCCTTCGAGATGGGTTAACAATTGAAGGAACTGATTTATCAAGGAAATGGAACAGCATGTGTGGCTGGGCTCCAGCAGCCTTGCTCCCTGTTTTCCAAATATTAGGAACTGATTATAATCAAAAAACAATTACCACCATGTTCCTTGACAAGACAACAAACATAGATGCGTTTACTAAAATCGACTTTGTATATGCGAAGGCTGTGGCATCGATTAAAGTGGCCAAGGGTGCAAAAGCAGAGGGCGAACTAATTGTAACAGGAACTAAAGGATACATCTATGTTCCAGCACCTTGGTGGAAGACAGATTACTTTGAAGTTCGGTATGAGCATCAGGAAGAGAATAAGCGGTTTTTCTATCAGTTGGATGGTGAGGGCATAAGATATGAAATTGTTGCCTTTGCAAAGTCTATAGAGATGAGAAAAAACATAAGCTACATTACAGAGAAAATATCTGGAAGTATAGCACAGATTATTGGGGATTTTAACGAGAGAGTAGACCTCGTAGAAGTTGGTTAATTGTGAAGATGGGGGTGGAGAAAATGAAAGTTCTATTTTGGATGAACAGTGGGTTCGATATTCATTCCACCTCTGAGCATCTGTTAAAGGCAGTTATTGAGCAATTGGCAAAATCGGGGAACCTAGTTCATGTCGTCCAAATGAATCAAGGGGGACAGCTGCCTAAGCTACCAGAAGATCTGGCACAACTTGGTGTAACAACCGATAGCATACCCTATAGGGCTCCTTCAAAAGGCAATTTTGTTGCGAGATATCTTGGAGCTATAAGATACTATCTTAGCTGTAGAGAAACCCTCAAGGAACATAGCAACTCAGATGCAGTGTTCCTTCAGTCAACAAATGTTTCTATAGTTTCTGCACGTTTAGCAAGAAAGTACAACCGACATGCTAATATCACGCTGAATGTACAAGATATTTTCCCTTATAATGCAGGCTATAGTAGAAGCATAAAGAGAAATGGATTTGTCTTTAAGGTTATGGCGGCTTTTCAGCGGCGGGGTTATAAAATCGTCGACCATATAATTACAATTTCAGAAGACATGAAGGACACGCTAGTTCAAGACGGAACCCCTGCTGAAAAAATAGATGTTATCTATAACTGGAGTTATCAGGATGAGCCGTATGATCAAGACAAGCTTGATATGACTGTGCCAGATCGACTATTTGATAAACGCTACTTTAATGTAGTTTACGCTGGAAACATTGGAGTAATGCAAAATGTGGACATTCTCATCGATGCGGCAAGATTGATGATGGATGATAATGATGTTTGGTTCCACATTATCGGCAATGGTGTCTATAAGGATAAGCTAGAAGTGAGAGCTAAAGAGTATGGACTAACAAACATTAGCTTCTGGCCAATGCAACCACCAGAATCAGCTCCATCAATATACACTGCTGCTGATGTTAATGTGATACCGCTTGTTAAGGATGTGTACAAGACAGCTTTGCCGAGCAAGACAGCCACATGCTTAGCATGTGGAAAGCCGATTATTTTCGCAATTGGGAAGGATAGTAAGTTTGGACAAAAGGTAATGAAAGAAGCGGATTGCCTAGTTGTCGAGGCTGATCATCCAGAAGACTTGGCGAGTGCTCTACGCAAAATAAAGAGCTCTACACATGGAAATGAATGTGTACAATTCTTTCAAAATTATTGTGGTATTACAGAGAATAGCAAAAAATATGCACACATTATAGGTGGTCATCAATGATAAAAACATATTACTTGGCTAAGATTATTAGAAAACTTAGACTATCATCGTTTTATAAGTGCGAAATTGACAAGACTGCCAGAGCATCAGTTGGTTGTTCATTCTCTAGAATAAAAATGGGAAGATATTCATATACAGGTTCGTGTTGTAATATCACAGATGCAAAAATTGGATCATTTTGTTCTATAGGCGGGATGTGTGATATTGGTGGAGGCATGCATCCAATGGATCATGTGTCCACATCCCCTGTGTTTCTCAAAGGAAGAAACATATTGAGAAAGAACTTTGCGGAGTTTTCATATGAGCCATCTAAGACTGTATATATAGGTAATGACGTATGGATTGGCGATGGAGTCTTCGTCAAAGCTGGTGTGCACATTGGGGACGGAGCAATAATAGGAGCACATGCTGTGGTAGTGCATGATGTTGAACCATTTTCTGTTGTAGCCGGTATACCTGCAAAAGAGATAAGAAAGCGATTTAATTCGGAAATTATTGAACAATTAATGGAGATTAAATGGTGGGAGTGGCCAGAAGAAAAGTTAGAGACGATGGGAACTTATTTTAATGACCCTGCCGAGTTAATAAATAATTGGAGAAATACGAATGAATAAGAAGATTATAGTCATGAATGTATGTGCTAAGCACCCACCGTTTGATGGTCGTGTTTACGACAAAATCAGTAAGACTCTTGTAGAATGTGGGTATGAAGTGCATAATTCGTCTCCAAATATCGAATCGGTATTAACTGATGACGGTATTTATTTGCACGGATTTCCGCAGGGTAAAGGGATGATCCAGCGTATAAAATCTTCATCAGCGTTAAGGAAGGTTATCGAAGAAGTTCATCCTGATTGCATGACTTGTCATGAACCAGATGCATTATTTGCGGCTTATAGATATTATAAAAAAGAGAAGCAAAAGAGGAATATTAGACTATATTTTGATTGCCATGAGGCTTATGAACATTGGTTTGATAGTCTTACGAAAATCGGACTGTTGAACAAATTAATAGGAAAGTTTTTTATGGCATTGATAAATGGTACAGTAAAGAAAATAGATGGGGTTACGTCTGTCAATAACACCATGACCGAAAGGTTTAAAAAATATAATGCCAATAGTCATTTTTTGCCTAGTGTTTATAAAACGGACGACATAGACGAATATATTGAAAACTATAATACAGAATTAGTTTATATGGGACAATTTGGCAAATCTAAGCAGATAGAGATGTTTATAGGTGCAGCCAAAATACTTAAAGACAAAGGAATTCTTTGTAAAATCACTATAATCGGTGGTAATAAGTCGGGAGAGGTAAAACCAGGATCATTAGAAGACATAGTTGAGAAAGAACAATTACAAGACTATTTTTCGTTCAAAGGGTGGATGCCAAGAGAAGAAGCTTTTAAAGAGTTACAAAAATATGGAGTTGGCATTATGCGATTTGATTCCTACACTATGCCAGGAAACTATGCGATGCCAAATAAGCTATTTGAGTATATGTCTCTTGGATTAGCGATACTAAGCTGTCGGCTGAATGTAGAAATTAAAAAAATCATTGATGAGAATCAGTGTGGATTATTAATAGAGAGTGAGACAGCGGAGGCATTAGCTGATGCCATGATTTACATAAAAGAAAATCCCGAATGCATTTTAAAGATGAAACACAATTCATATGAGGCAACAGTAAAAAAATATAACTGGAATAGCTATAAGGGACTTCTCAAAAGGCTTGTTGAAGGATAAAAGCATACAGATAGCATCAAAATTGATGACTATCAAGGCGATAATGAATGAGGTTTATTTAGATGACACTGGTTGAGGAACTTAAAAAGAGAAGGAGAATACTTCTTAGCATTTTATTATATGTGGTCTCCTTCGATCTTGCATATATATTTGGAGTTTCACGTTTGTACGGTTATTTAGGAGTTTCACTAAATATAAATTGGTATAAAATGGGAATTTCCACTCTTGTCATCTTGTGCACAATTCTTTTACTCCCAACGAAAATGGAGAAGGTTTCTTCTCACTTGTTCTTCATACTATATGTGATTACATATCTGCCTACCGCTTCGTTTTTTTGGCTAAATGATAATTCATTAATATATTTTATGGAATTGTCATTTTGCTTTGTCCTAATAGAAATATTTATCAACCGAAGGAGCGTTAAACATCCTCGAGTTAAAGTGACAAGAGGGAATACAATCCTCTCATTAGTATTTGCTATTTATATTCTCACAACGATCGCTTTGATAGTTATGAATGGCGGTATTAAACTACAAATGATTTACTTTGCCATCGCCTCTCAGTCAAGGGAAGAGAACATATCTGGTTTTTCTGGGTATTTACTTAACTGGTGCGCGAAAAGCTTGATGCCGTTATTCCTAGCATATTTTGGGTACTTTAGAAAAAAGAAATGGATTATTATAGTAAGTTTATTACAAGTAGGACTGTATTTTTCATATGGATATAAATCCTTTTTACTCTCGGTAGTATATTTGCTAATTGTTAGCTATTCAATAAAAGCTGGCTGGAAGTTCTGGAAAGTGCTGCCATCAATATTTGCTGGAATCAACATTGTTTCTCTACTACTTTACTTATTAAATATCGACAGAATGTTCTTATTCTTATTTCCATTTAGAACGCTTGCGTTACCAAGCGGTGGACAGTTTAGGTATTTTGAGTACTTTAATACTTTTGATAAATTACATTTCGGAGGAAGCTTTCTCGGGAATTTGTTTGGGGTAAAGTACCAGTATTCTGAAAGAATTGGGAATGTCATTTCTATGTACTTTCATGGTAGAGCTAGCAACAGTAATACCGGTGTTTTTTCATATGCATATGCGGACTTTGGCTTCGTAGGTATGATACTGGCGTCTCTTGTTTTGATAATTGTTTTTAAAGTTATTGATAATACTACTCAAAATACTCCAAAATATATGACGGTTGGTGCATTAAGCTACCAGATTGTATGTATGAATGATACTAATTTGACTATTAATTTGATGACAGGCGGGGTAATTCTCTCCATAATAATGCTTACTGTAATAGACGGAATATTCTATGAAAATGATTATAACTCGCCAGATATAGAAGCTTATCCGAATAATGAAACATGAGAGCAGAGACAAAATGAAACTATAATTCAGTAATAATCTCTTACTTGCTTTGCAATAGCGTTTTTTAAGGGAAGAGAGTTTAAGATGAAATTAGAAGAAAGCAAGAAAAGCTTAGAAATTAATGCGGTGCTAAATGTAATCAAACAGTGCTGCGCCATAATATTTCCATTGATTACGTTTCCATATATATCAAGGAAGCTCGGTAGTGAAGGATATGGTGAATATAGTTTTTCATGGTCTGTTGTCTCTTACTTTGTAATGTTAGCTGCATTAGGAATTCAAACATACTCTGTTAGAGAGGGGGCAAGGATTCGAGACAATAAAACAGAGTTAAACAAGTTTGCCTCGGAAGTGTTTACGATAAACACGATTTCAGCTACAGTTTCTTTGCTTCTGTTGTTCTCCATTGCCTTGGTAAATACTACGATCAACAAATATCTCTTGCTGATCTCAATTCAAAGCATAGCAATTGTACTTTCTCTATTTGGAAGAGATTGGTTAAATTCCGTATATGAAGACTATTTATATATAACTGTTAGATATATTGTAGTACAATTCATTGCTCTGATTGCAATGTTTCTTTTTGTTAAAAATAGCCAGGATGTCTGGGTATATTGTGTGCTTGCAGTGCTCGCAAGTTTTGGGGGAAGTATACCTAATATTTTTTATACGAGACGATATGCAAAACTCAGGCTTACCCGGAACATGCAATTTAAAAAGCACATTGTTCCGTTACTTACGCTCTTTGCAAATACAATCGCCATGATGGTGTTTGTGAATTCTGATATTGTAATGCTTGGATTCTTTTTCAATGATGAGATAGTGGGCGTTTACAGCTTATCATCAAAAGTCTATAGCATGATAAAACAGATGCTGAATGCTATAGTGATAGTTGCTCTTCCTAGGGTTACAAGCGTAATAGAACGAGATGATAAAGAGTATCACACATTGTTAAGAAAAATCTTCAATTATTTAACTATCATCTTAATTCCTGTTTCTATCGGGCTATTCATGATAAGCGACTCTGTAATACTTTTAGCGGGTGGTAGACAGTATATCAGTGGCAATTCAGCCATGAAAGTTCTGTCCATATCGATTGTTTTTGCGATGGTCGGCTCTTTTATGATGAACTGTGTTCTTATTGCAAATAGAAAGGATAAGAAATGCTTTACATCAACATTGATTGCTGCAGTCTCAAATATAGTATTGAATCTGATCTTATTAAGAAAGATAGGCATAATTGGAGCTGCGATAACTACACTTGTGGCTGAACTGATAAACGCTTCTATCATGACATATTACTCAAAACAAGTAGTTAAAGATAGAATCATTGATATACGTAATCTGGTTCAATGTGTTGTTGGTAGTATAGGTGTCGTAGTAGTTTGTATTTTTGCTAATTTATATATAAGGAATACAATTTTCAAAGCACTTATTGCTATTAGCGTGTCTGTAATAGTCTATTCTGTATTCATGGTACTGGTAAAAAACGTGTATTTCAAAGAGTTTTTGCGGCCGTTATTAAATAGACTGGGAAGGAAGAAAAAAGTATGAAAATTGTCACTGTAGTTGGCGCAAGGCCACAGTTCATCAAAGCAGCCGCAGGGTCGCGAGCTCTTCGGAAACACCATCAGGAGATTCTCATTCACACGGGACAGCACTTCGATGACAACATGTCGGCTGTGTTCTTCCGGGAGATGGGAATTCCGGAACCGGATTACAACCTTGGTGTTTCCGGGGGAAGCCATGCCCAGATGACAGCAAAAATGTTAGTCGGTATCGAGGAGATTCTCATTAAAGAAGAACCAGATGCACTGTTGGTTTATGGAGATACCAACTCTACTTTGGCAGCTGCACTTGCTGCTGTGAAGCTTCATATCCCTGTAATCCATGTGGAGGCGGGCAACAGGCTCGGTACTCTGGACAGCCCGGAAGAAGTCAACCGGATTACAACGGACCATGTTGCGACTCTCGATTTCTGCGCTACAGAGGATGCGTTGGAAAAGCTGAAGAGAGAAGGGCTCGGTGATCGCTCCTACTGTGTCGGCAATATCATGTACGACAGCTTCCTGCATTTTGCAGATCAGCCTTGGAATCATCCAAATATCCTGGACTTTGATGGGAGTCCTGTGATGGTCCCGGAACAATATTATTATATGACCTGCCATCGTCAAGAAAATACCTACAGTGATGAACCATTGACAGAGATTCTGCTTGCCATGAACAGCTTGGATGCTCCAACAATCTATGCTGTTCATCCAAGAAACCATGAGAGAGCAAAGCGGATCGTTGAAAAGAACGGATTCAGGAACATCATTCTGACACAGCCAGTAGGCTATTCTGATTCCGTTCACCTTACGAAAAACGCGAAGAAGATCGTGACGGATTCTGGCGGATTACAGTGCGAAGCTTTCTACGCTGGTGTTCAGTGCGTTTTCGTACTTGATTTCGTTGTCTGGCCGGAAACCATGGTTGATAACAGGAATCAATTGGCAAAAGCAGACCACATAGATATTTTAGAAAAACTGAGTAAACAGCAAACCATTAATCCTTCTTATCAGCCGTTTGGTGATGGCCATGCTGCTGAAGAGATATGCAGAATTATCAATGCTTGGGAAAGGAGTAAACACTAATGAAGTATGCACTCATCGGCTGTGGCCGTATCTCGCCGAATCACATCGAAGCAGCGAAAAACAATCATCTGGAATTTGTCGCCATGTGCGATATCGTTCCAGAGGTTATGCAGGAGAAGTCAGATCGATTTGGGTTGGAAGTAGTTCACAAGTATACCGATTACAAGGAGCTGCTGGAGAAAGAGAAACCGGAGTTGGTTGCAATTGCTACTGAATCCGGAAAGCACGCTGCCATCGCTCTGGACTGCATTGCTGCTGGATGCAATGTAATCATTGAGAAGCCCATTGCTCTTTCCATCGCTGATGCTGATGCCATCATTAAAGCGGGAAAAGAGGCAGGGGTTGTTGTCTGTGCTAACCACCAGAACCGCTTCAATAAATCTGTGCAATATATGAGGAAAGCTCTGGAAGCAGGCCGCTTTGGCAGGCTTTCCCATGGGGCTGCTCATGTCAGATGGAATCGCGGGAAAGGTTATTATGATCAAGCACCGTGGCGTGGTACTTGGGCACAGGATGGCGGTTGCCTAATGAATCAGTGCATCCATAACATTGACCTGCTCCGTTGGTTCATGGGAGATGATATTGATGAGGTCATGGCTTATACTGATCAGCTTGAACACCCGTATCTTGAGGCAGAAGACCTCGGCATGGCGTTAGTGAAATTCTCTAACGGTTCATATGGTTTGATCGAAGGCACTACGAATGTCTACCCGAAAAATCTTGAAGAAACTCTATACATATTCGGAGAGAAGGGTACGGCAAAAGCTGCCGGTACGAGCGATAACATTATAGAAGAATGGCGCTTTGCTGATGAGTTGGATGATCCGGATGAGGTTAAGAAACGCTTTAGCGAGAATCCGCCAAACATCTATGGTTTTGGGCATACTCCTCTGTACGCCGATGTAATTGACGCTATTGTAAAAGGAAGAGCTCCTCTAGTGGATGCCGAAGCAGGCAAACGTGCTCTAGAACTCGTCCTAGCAATATATAAATCCGCAGCCGAACATAGACCGGTGAAGCTGCCGTTGGAGAGTTGCTCCACGATGGATTTTGTTGGTCGGTTTGATAAGCAGGAGGCTTAAATGAGCGAATATTTTGTTCATCCCACAAGCGTTGTCGATGATGGTGTCATTATTGGAGAAGGCACGAAGATCTGGTACTTCTGCCATATTCAGGAGGGAGCTAGAATCGGGAAAAAATGCTCTCTGGGGCAGAACGTAAATGTAAGCAATAACGTGAAGGTCGGCGATGGCTGTAAGCTTCAGAATAATGTCAGCCTTTACGAAGGAGTAGAACTGGAGGACGACGTTTTCTGTGGCCCGTCCTGTGTGTTCACCAATGATCTAACCCCCCGGGCTAAGTATCCAAAGGGGCGAGTGGCTTATAAAAAGACACTGATTAAGCACGGTGCATCGATTGGTGCAAATGCCACTGTTGTTTGCGGAAACACAATTGGTGAATGGGCAATGATCGCTGCTGGTGCAGTTGTCACCTCAAACGTTCCGAATCATGCGCTGATGATGGGTGTTCCCGCTCGTATTCGTGGCTGGGTATGTGAATGCGGCGAGGTTCTTTCAGATGATCTTGTCTGTGATAAATGTGGACGTACCTACAAAGAAGTACCAGATGGTTTGGAGGAAGTAAAGTAAATGAAATTCAGAGATTTACCCAAACAGTATGAGGTTCTGAAACCTCAGATTGATGCAGCAATGGTTGAAGTAGCCGCCTCAGCTCATTTCATCTCTGGGCCGCAGGTAAAGGAGCTGGAGAAAGCTCTGGCAGAGTACGTTGGGGTTAAACACTGCATCACCTGTGCAAACGGAACTGACGCCATCACTATCGCTATGAGAGCATGGGGCGTGGGGAAAGATGACGCTGTCTTCGTGCCGGATTTCACCTTTTTTAGTAGTGGCGAATGCCCAGCTGATGAAGGGGCAACCCCTATCTACGTGGATGTAGATCAGCGCACCTACAACCTTGACCCGGTGAAGCTGGAAGAAGCGGTTAAGAAGGTTGTTACTGAGGGCAAGTATAAGGCAAAAGCTGTTGTAGCTGTTGATCTGTTCGGCCTTCCAGCAAATTACTCGGCAATTAAGGCTGTCTGCGATAAGTATAACCTTTTGCTGTTAGAAGATGGCGCGCAGGGCTTCGGTGGCAGCATAAATGGAAAGATGGCCTGCTCCTTCGGAGACATCTCTACCACATCCTTCTTCCCGGCGAAGCCGCTGGGGTGCTATGGAGATGGTGGTGCGATCTTCACAGATAACGACGAGTGGGCAACGTTGATTCGTTCTATCTGTGTCCATGGCAAGGACATGAGTAATCCTAACGATCCGAACTCCAAGTATAACAATATCCGCCTTGGCAAGAACAGTAGGCTGGATACACTTCAGGCGGCAATACTTCTGCCCAAGTTCAAAGCCTTTGTTGACTATGAGCTGGCGGATGTAAACAAGGTGGCAGGTTGGTACACAGAAGGACTGAAGGATACGGATCTGGTGCTACCTTTGATCTCAGAGGGCTTTTATAGTTCATGGGCGCAGTACACGGTCCAGTTGCCAGCTTCTGTAGATCGTAAGGAACTCCAGGCAAAACTGAAAACAGCAGGGATTCCCTCAATGGTTTACTATGCAAAGCCGATGCACCATCAAGGGGCGTTCGCTGGAACAGACAGTGCTGGCGCGAATTGTCCTGTGACGGAGCAATTATGTGCAACGGTTCTTAGCCTCCCACTGGATCCATATAAGACCAAAGAAGATGTGGACTTTGTTGTTGCTGAGCTGAAGAAGGCTCTATAAAGTACGCACCTCGCATCAAAAGTAGCAAAAAGTATGGTTGTAAATATGACATCAGGGTACTGTGTCTCCCGATGTACCCAAGCAATTGTAGGCCGATATCAAAGTCGACTGAATAGCAGAAGAAATGAAGGAGTTTGAAAAGATGGAGTTTAACACGATTTACCAAGGTCTAATCGCTGGCACTGAAAAACTTGCCCTTGTGGGCCTTGGATATGTAGGCATGCCGATTGCAGTAGAGTTCGCAAAGCATGTTAAGGTCATCGGCTTTGATATCAATGAGAAGCGCGTAGATGAATACCGGAATGGCATTGATGCCACTAACGAGGTCGGGGAAGCAATTAAGAACACAACTGTGGACTTTACTGCTGATCCAACCAGACTGAAAGAAGCAAAGTTTATCATCGTCGCAGTTCCTACGCCGGTCAACCCGGATACCACACCGGATCTGCGTCCAGTTGAAGGGGCGTCCAGAACGGTCGGTCAGAACATTACCCCTGGCAGTATTGTTGTCTTCGAGTCTACGGTTTATCCCGGCGTAACCGAGGATATTTGCGTACCGATTATTGAAAAAGAATCTGGACTCAAGTGCGGTGTGGACTGGAAGATCGGGTACAGCCCTGAGCGCATCAACCCTGGCGATCGAGTACATACGCTTACCACAATACGAAAAATCGTCTCGGGTATGGATGAGGAATCCGCCCGTGAGATCAAGAAGGTCTATGATATCGTTATCAAAGCCGGTACAGTTCCTGTATCAACGATAAAGACTGCTGAGGCTGTCAAGGTTGTCGAGAACAGCCAGCGTGATATCAACATCGCTTTCATGAACGAAATTGCCATGATTTGTGACCGTATGGGCATTGATACAGATGAAGTGCTCTATGGCATGAATTCCAAGTGGAACGCCCTTGGTTTCCGGCCCGGCCTTGTTGGTGGGCATTGCATCGGCGTCGATCCCTATTATCTGACCAATGCGGCAGAAATGCTCGGATATCATAGTCAGATTATCCTTAACGGCCGGAAGGTCAATGATAGCATGGGCGGTTTTGTCGCGGATGCAGCTATTAAAGAGATGATCGAGGCGGGCATGGCACCGAAGAAGGCGACGGTTGTCATTCTAGGGATCACATTTAAAGAGAACTGCCCAGACACGCGCAATAGCAAGGTTGTAGACATCATAAATCGCCTTAAAGAGTATGATATTAATCCTATCGTCACTGATCCTTGGGCGGATATAGCTGTGGCAAAGCATGAATACGGCGTGGATCTGGTTGCCTGGGAAGGCATTCCGAAGGCGGACTGTGTAATCGTTGCGGTTGGCCACAATGAGTTCCGTTCCATGTCTATGATGCAGATGAAGGATTTGTTTAAAGCTGAGATACCTGATGAGGAGAAGGTATTGATTGACGTTAAGAGCCTTTATCGTATGGATGAACTCAAAGCATCCGGGATGCGGTTCTGGAGGTTGTAAATAACTGGCGGTATGGGACCGCTTTAGCAAAGACCCTTTCCCCATAGCATTGGCTGTGACAGGCAGCAAAAATCTATGAATGAAAGAAACTCCATGAATGGAACCCCCTGTGTATTCTAAACTGTACGACCGATTAATCAGAGGAGAAGAAAAACTGGCGCTTGTAGGCCTTGGGTATGTTGGTATGCCCATTGCGGTTGAGTTTGCCAAACATGTTAGTGTTATAGGATTCAATCACAACGAACATCGCATTCAGCAATACAAGAGTGGAATCGATCCGACTAACGAGGTCGGCAATGAAGTGATCAGCAAGACTACGGTTGACTTTACTAGCGATGAGAAGAGACTGTCTGAAGCCAAGTTTATCATAGTTGCTGTGCCTACACCGGTGAAAGATGACAATAATCCGGATCTCGGACCAGTGGAGAATGCCTCACGAATTGTCGGACGGAACATGGTTCCAGGTACGATCGTTGTCTATGAGAGCACGGTCTATCCTGGTGTGGCCGAAGATATCTGCATTCCGATTCTTGAGAAAGAAAGTGGACTGAAATGTGGCACGGATTTCAAAGTTGGCTACAGCCCAGAGCGTATCAATCCTGGTGACCGTGTTCATACCTTGACAAACATCCGGAAGATTGTTTCTGGTATGGATGAAGAATCAGCGGGGGTCATTAAGAGAGTCTACGATATTGTTATTAAAGCTGGAACATTTCCGGTGAGTAATATCAAAACAGCTGAGGCTGTGAAGGTCATTGAGAATATCCAAAGAGATATCAATATCGCTTTTATGAATGAGATCGCCATGATCTGTGATCGTATGGGCATAGACACAGAAGAAGTCCTTGCAGGAATGAATACAAAGTGGAACGCCCTTGGATTCAAACCCGGTCTTGTCGGCGGGCATTGCATCGGGGTTGATCCATATTATTTGACAAATGTGGCGGAGCGGCTTGGCTATCACAGTCAGATCATACTGAACGGTCGGAAGGTCAATGACAGTATGGGAGCTTTCGTAGCGGATGCAGCGATTAAGCAGATGATTGAGGCCGGGAAAGCCCCGAAAAACGCCAAAGTCATCATCTTTGGGATTACCTTTAAGGAGAACTGCCCGGACACTAGGAATAGTAATGTCAACGATATTATCAAGCACTTGGAAGAGTATGAGATTGTACCGCAGGTGACGG
>OCVV012841663.1_pt1 | contig 14701 bp, 17 predicted proteins | sample 1539721 | NCBI WGS metagenome assembly OCVV01 (sample SAMN02144230, study PRJEB22623) | gut metagenome | biome: sheep rumen | host: Ovis aries | place: New Zealand
TCTGGAAAGCCTCTGATTGTTACGACCAATTTAGATCTGGCTAGCATAAAGAATGTAAAAGAGCAGGAGCTTATGTTTGCTCGAATCTCTGACAGGATTCTTGATATGTGCAGACCGATTCATATGGAGACTTCTGAGAGTAAACGAGTAGCATCCGGAAGACATAAGAATGACATTTTAAAAGAAATATTTAGGGAGGAGGGATAGCTTATGGAAGACTCAAGAATAAGAGCAAACGTTCCTCTTTGGCGAAAATATTCTCTTAGTATTCAGGAAGCTGCAGAGTATTACGGCATAGGGGAAAAACGTATTCGACAGATTATTTCAGAAAACAGAAGTGCTGATTTTGTATTAGAGGTCGGTGCGCATACACGAATAAAGCGGGAATTATTTGAGCGTTACTTAGATAATTCGTCAGTGGTATAAAAAGAGTTTTAAAAGCAATAAGGAGTTTTGACTGATAGTGAAAAAGCCACGTTTATGGTATGATTAAGCATATCGTATCGTGGCTTTTTTCAAAAGTTGTGTCAGAGAAAGGAGACATAATGAGTGAGAAAAGACGAGATCATAAGAATCGCGTTCTTCGAAATGGAGAAAGCCAGCGAAAAGATGGAAGATATATGTATAAGTACAACGATGCAAATGGTGAAGTAAAGTACTTCTACAGTTGGAGGTTGGATAAAAATGATCCAACTCCGGCAGGAAAGAAACATGAGTTGTCCCTGCGAGAAAAGATTAGGAAAATGGAAGAAGACAGATTTGCAGGAATTCTTCCAGGCGCAGAAAAGACAACAGTCTTAGAACTTGTGGAGAAGTATGTTTCTTTAAAAACCGGAGTTCGACACAATACGGAAGCTAATTATCGATTTGTAATCAATATCATTAAAAAGGAACCTTTTGGGAAGATGCGTATCGATCGTGTGAAACAGTCAGACGCAAAAGCGTGGCTCATCAAATTACAGAAAGATGGTCGAGGGTATAGTACCATTCATACGGTGCGTGGTGTTGTAAGACCGGCTTTTCAAATGGCAACAGATGATGATTTGATTCGTAAGAATCCGTTTGATTTCCAACTGGCGACAGTAGTAGTAAATGACAGCGTGACAAGAGAAGCCATTTCTAGAGCAGATATGCGTAAGTTCTTAAAATTCGTGGAAGAGGATAAGCATTTTAGTAAATACTACGAAGGTTTTTTTATTCTTTTTCACACAGGACTTAGAATTTCAGAGTTTGTAGGACTTACCATAAATGATATTGATTTTACAGAGATGAAGATCCATGTTACGCATCAGCTTCAGCGAAAGAGAAATATGGAATATATCATTGAAGATACCAAGACTTCCAGTGGTACAAGAGATGTTCCCATGACTTCCGAAGTGGCAGAGTGCTTTCATAGGATTATTGATAAGAGAAAGAAAGTAAAAGTGGAGCCTATGATTGATGGCTATAGTGGTTTTCTGTATCTCGATAAGAATAATATGCCTATGGTTGCCCTTCATTGGGAGAAATATTTTCAGCACGTTGTAGAGAAGTACAATGGCATTTATAAGATTCAGATGCCAAAGATTACACCACATGTTTGTAGGCACACGTTCTGTTCTAATATGGCAAAGTCAGGAATGAACCTAAAGACGCTTCAGTACATTATGGGGCATTCGGATATAGGTGTTACATTAAATACCTATACACATCTAACATTTGACGATGCAAAAGAAGAGATGGAGCGATTATCAAAGGCTCAGTAATAGCGAGTTGTACGGAATTCAAATTTACAACTTTTTTTACAACTTTTGATGGCAAATTTACAACTTTTTATGCCAAGATATGCCAAGAAACGGAACAAAATAATCTGCTGAAAATGTGCCGTAAACCCAGTAAAATCAAGGAAAACAGAGGATTTATAAGACTATGATAAAAATACTATTCATCTGCCACGGCAATATATGTCGAAGCGTAAGTGCACACTATATCCTGCAGGATATGATTGATAAGAGAGGACTGAGTACAGAGTTCCAGATTGATTCTGCTGCAACCTCAACAGAGGAAATCGGGAATGCAATTTATCCTCCCATGAGAGCAGAGTTGGAGCACCGCGGAATTCCAATTGGTAATCACCGCGCCAGACTGGTGAAGCGAAGTGATTATGACGCATGGGATTATATCATTGCTATGGATTCTGAGAATCTCTATTATCTCGATCGGATTCTAGGTGGAGACCCAGAGGAGAAGGTGCATTACCTCATGTCATACACCGGTGACGATAGTCGTGAGATTGAGGACCCTTGGTACACTCGTAAGTTTGCCCTGTGCGTAGATGAGATCACAGAGGGCTGCGAGGCCTTACTTGAATCCTTGATATCAGCTTCGCAAATCTAGACCAAGCTGATATTTGAATTACATATTTTGTCTTACAGGCACAGAAGTTCGTAGTTGACTTCTGTGTTTTTTTATTCGCAAAAATTACATGTTCTATGTAGGAAAGCACATCAAATCTCCTCGCAAAAAAAACATGTCCTATGGTGAAACAGTTTCGCTGTAGGGCGGTCAAAACAACATAATTCCATAATAGAAATCCCTTGACCTCCACGCAGCGTGGCGCGGTAGGTTATTGAAGGGAGATAATAAATGATATCAAGAAGTGAATTAGGCAAAAGATGCGGTGTCTCGAAGCGAACTCTGGAACACTATGCATCTGATGCGGGCTACCACATCCTAGATCCAATCGGGCGTAATGTACCTGCTTGCATGTATCAGGATGAGTCTGAGGAACAACTTAGGCTGATAATTGAATTAAAGAGTGTGGGGTTTTCATTGAAGCAGATTCATGAGTATCAGATTGCGAATCAGGAGATGCGAGTGCAGATGCTCCGTCGACAGGTTCCTGTATTGGAGGGGAGAAAAGAAGAGATACAAGGGCAATTAGAAAAAATAAAGGGAATGGTAGACAAGGAAATGAAGAAATCAATGGAGGGAATAAAATGAATAAGAGGGCAATTCCTTTCTTAGTAGTAATCATTGCAATAAGCTTATGTGCTTGTGGACCTGTTAAGTCGTCAAAAAGCTTAAACACCGAAGCAAAAGTACAAAAAGAAGAAAAAACTACTTCTAAAGACAAAGATAAGAAGAAAACGAAAGAAGAAAAAACTACTTCTAAAGACAAAGATAAGAAGAAAACGAAGGAAGAAAAAGCTTCCTTGACGACTCCGGAAGGTATAATTCAGGCTACAAAGGATTTATATGCAAAAAGAGTAGAAGAGATTTCTACATCAAAGGAGACTTTATCTAAGACAATCGGTTCAGATTATGATTCGATGAAAGCCAACTACCCGGTGATAAAGAAATGGTATGAAGATGAGAGGGCAGGAGCAAAAGCCGATTATCAACAGACGTTAGAATATGCTAAGCTGTTTTACCCAATGCTGAAGAAAGACAGTCTTCCTGAATATTCGGAATGGAATGATCAGATGGATGACTTTTATAAAGCATGGGATAGAGGTATGACAGATCTCTATGACGCACTGAATAAAGCCTATGAGGATCTGTATAACGACTTAGATGATTACAGTGAAAAAGCATACGATACACATGCCTATGAAGAGGTGTCAGATTTTTGGACTCAAATCTATGATGATTATTCTGATGAGTGGACTCAGATGTATGATGACCGAACAGATGCTTGGGATAAACTATACACTCTACATCAGGGAGTATGGGAAAAATATTATGATAAAGATACAGATATTCAAGAACTGTTGGATAATGCGGTAATTGAGTAAAGGGAGGAAGATATGAACAAAGATATCAAAATGGATAAGATACTTCGATACGTATGTATTGGACTTGGAGTGCTGTTGATTGTGGCAATATTTATTCCTTATATTCAACTGACAGGAACAGCAGCAAAGTACAGCGTAGATATTACATTAAGTAATGGCAAAGTGTTAGATGGAGAAGCTATGAAGCATTTATCCATCTTTGACTATATTCAGGTCTTTATTGCTGGTAAAGATGATCTGGAACAAATAGGAGAAAGTTATGGTACCGCATATTGGGCTGTATATTTGGTTCTGTATATTGCGAGTGCGGCTGTTTTTGCGTTGACTGGATTGCTGAGTATACTTGGAAAACGAGTTGGATCAATAGTATTTTCAATAATAAGTATACTATTAAATCGAGTTATCTATTGGGATTTTGAAGATCGAGGAATTGTTGGTGATTACTCCAGAAGAGTATTTGGATTTGCTCCTTATCTTATCTATATTATTGCTATATCGATTACGATAATTAGTATCGTTCGAATTGTAATGCTAAAAAGAACACCTGAATTAGCACCAAAGAAATCTTATTTAAGCAATCAGATGCCATATGGAATGCAGCAACAGTATGCGAACAATCAGATGCCATATGGAACGCAGCAGTATCCGAATAAGCCAGTTCAGAATGAGATACAACAGTCTTTAGGTATGACGGATTCAACTGTGGGCGTAATTGAATCACAGGTAACAGGTAACTCACAGAAAAGTGAAACATTACAACCTCATGACGAAACTCAAAAGGAAGAAACGGAATCTAATATGAACGAGTAAGTCATATCAAAGGATAGGAAATATAGACCGCCGGCGTGATGTGCGTCGACGGCCTATTTAGTTGTGCGCCATGGATTCCAAAATGTACAATGATTGACTTGAAAATAAGTAACGAGTGTCCGATTATTATCATGCGGGCGATTATAAATGGTTCCGGAGGAGTACGAAATGAAAGAAAAAATAAAAGGATTTTTTGCAGATATGGGAAAAGCAATTATTATCCTTGCTTTGATTCTAGTTGTAACGGTTGGAATCATAATGGACTTTGCAGGAAAATCAGGATCAGTGAGTAGTACTGCAGCAAAAGAGGACAAGAGTAGGAATATCTCTGTTACCTTTGAAGAGCCAATTGTGACAAAGACAGAAGAATTAGCAAAAATGGAAGTGCTAAGTAAGGAATTAGACATTCCTGCTGAGATTAAAGAAGATGGACTGTTTAAGCTTCCAATTTTTAGGAAAATACAGAAGGCGACATATAAAGCAACTGTTATATATACAATCGATTTGTCTGGAATTTCTAAAGATGATTTTGAAGTGGATCATGCTGAAAAAACAGTTACACTTAGAGTCCCCAAGCCCCAGTCTAGAGTAATCTTGAATTATGACAAGTTTGACTTTCAGGATACAAAGGGATACTTTTTCAAAACATCGGATATCAGATTGACATTGAAGCAAGTACAGCAGGTTGAGAACGATGCTGCGAAAAAGGTTGAAAAGAGAATAAAAGAAGATGATATCACTAGAGAAGCTGAAGAAGAAGGATTATCACAACTGCAATCCATCTTTGAAGACGTTATTGGCATGAACACAAACGGTTATTCATTTGAGGTAACATATTAAGGAGATATTTTATGAATGAAAAGAAACAACATAGCGTTGCCTTATCTATACTCTTAATTGCTGTATGCTTACTATCCTTTCTGTGGGTTTCAAGGGTAGCAACAGATAATGCAATCTTCACACAGATGAATAAGACGATTGATAATAAAGAACAAAACGTAATGGCACTTTCAGCTGGAACAATGGGGATGTCAGTAGCAATTACATTAATTCCTGGAGATACAGGTACGACTTTAGCAGAAAAACTCTCCGACATGAGTGGATATATGTTCCTTGTGTTGATTGGTCTTTATATAGAAAAAATTCTATTACTATTATCAGGCACGATTGCATTCCGTGTACTCATTCCGATAGGCTGTATTTTCTGTTTGTATCATCTTTTCTTTGATCGAGGCTTTGCTTGGCGTCTTGGAGTGAAGATGATTGTGTTTGGTATTGCGGTTTTTGCCTTAGTACCAACCAGTGTATGGGTGACTCAGAAAATTGATAATTCATCCAACGTATCTGTAGAACAAAGAGTAGAAGAGTCTAGTAAGAAGGCAGAACAGATTGCAAAGAAAGCAAAGAAGGAAACGAGTAAGAATATTCTAGATAAGATTGGAAATGCCATAACGACTGGGATGGATAACACAATCAATAGTGCAAAAACCTACTTCAAAAATACTATGGATATCGTCGCTGCTATGGTTGTAACATCCTTTGTTATTCCCGTATTAACACTACTGATTTTACTGTTTCTGTTCAAATCCATCTGGGGAATACAGATTGATGTGAAGCCAGTGAAGGTTTCAGAGCAGATTAGGAATCTTAAGAATAAAAAGGCGGTAGAGATGCCGACCATTGAAACAAAGCAGGTTGTTAACACTCCAAACAACCAATCATAATCTAATCATAAGCACAGAAGGATAACGAGGTATTACCTCAAATCTTCTGTGCTTTTTTATAATTTCTTAATAAAATTTTCACACCCTCTTGCAATCCAGGTGTTATTCTAAAATTGACTATAAATCCGCCTGGATGCGGTAATAGATAGATTAGACAAGGAGGTCGCTATGTCATTAATGGATATATCATCATTCTTCGGCAGTTCTAGTAGTAACTGGATGAGTTCATTTAATTTCCGTGACTATTCACTGGTTCAGAGTGGCAGTTATCAGAAGTTGATGCGATCCTACTACAATCAGCTGGGAACGGGCAGTTCCACATCTAGCACCAGATCAACTACAAGTACATCAGATACTAGCAGTAGTAGCAAGTCAGACACTGGTTACAATGATCCGCTGCGCTTTAATTCTGCGGATAAAATTAGTAATCTCTACCAGTCCGAATACACAGACTCCACTGGCCTAACGAAGATGAAAAATGAAGCCAATGATCTGAAGACTGCGGCAAAGAAACTAGACGAGGGAGACTTCTGGGAGACGAAGGGATTCAACTCGGGTACAAGCGATACGACTGCCCAGATCACTTCTGCAGTGAAGGATTTCGCTAACGCCTACAACAACGTACTAGACCAATCCAGTAAGGTAAATTCAACTGATGTAAAGCAACAGACCAGTGCCATGACTAGCCTGACCAGGACCTTGTCCAAGGCACTTTCTAATATCGGCATCAATCAGGACACTGCGGGAAAGCTCACTGTGGACGAGGACAAGCTGAAGAGTGCAGATAAAAAATCCGTAGAGAGATTGCTGTCAGGCACCTATTCCTATGCCGCTCAGATTACCAAGCAGGCTTCGAATATCTCTAGTGCCGCAGTGCGAAGCAGCAGCCTCTACACCAGCACCGGCAGCCTGACAGGCAGCATGTATGGCGATTATAATTACTGGACATAGAGTGGCCAGTATCGGATAGATAGTGATAGGACCTACCATAGGAGGTAGCATATGAGTATAGATATCAGTAGCGTAAGCAGCCAGATCACCTCTGCTTCGCAAATGAAAACCAGGCAGAAGACTACAGCGAAGTTCGCACAGGAGAGCACATCTTTGACTTCCACTGGTACGGAAGCAGCCAATAAGCTGTTCGATGATTATTACGCATCTAAGGGTGAATAAAGTATGAGCCAAAGTCAATCGATTCGTCCCACCGCTCTAATTACAGGAGCCACGGGTGGATTAGGACAGGAGTTTGCACGGATCTTCGCAAGAGAGGGATACGATCTTGTTCTAACTGCTCGAAGTGAGAATCGTCTCCTCGAACTACGAGAGGAGATTCGTGTGGCCAGCAAACCAAATATCCCCGCGGTTTACATTTATCCATGTGACTTAGCAGAGGACGATGCAGTGGAGAAAATCTACGGGTATACCCAGGAGCAGGGACTTACTGTAGATACACTGGTGAATAATGCAGGATTCGGCGACCAGGGGGACTTCCACTTGGAGGACGAAGGACGGATGAATGCCCTCCTACAGGTGGATATCGTGGCACTGGTGCAGCTCACGAGACACTACCTCCCAGAGATGGTAGCGAGACAGAAGGGACAGATTCTGAATGTGGCATCTGTAGCGGCTTTCGGCGCGGGACCACATATGTCTCTCTACTACGCAGCCAAGGCCTTCGTCCGCAGCTTCTCAGAGGCAATCCATGAGGAAGTGAGAGGCAGCGGAGTCACAGTCACAGCAGTCTGTCCAGGACCTGTGGATACAGGATTCGAGGCGGCAGCAGGGCTAGAGGGATCTAAGATGTTCACCCTGTTTCGGCCGGCCAAACCTGATGCTGTGGCAGAGGGAGCCTATCGTGCGCTACGAAGAGGCAAGGCCCTCTACTATCATGGGTTTGGGATGCGACTCATGGCATTTGGCACACGACTGGCATCACGTAGGACAGCCAGACGCTTTGCCGGATGGGTGAATGCGAAGTAGGATTCATTTTCTATTATAAAAAGTAAACCGTGTTCACAATTGGAGCGGATGAGGAAGGAACCGGCAACAGTTGGATATCACACAGGAATTATTCAAGTTACAGGACATCGAGTATAGAGACTTCACAGCCAAACTGAATCCTACTGTGAATCCAGAGACCATTATCGGAATACGTGTACCAGCCATCCGCAAGCTAGCGAAGGAACTGGTGCGTGAGGATAAAGAGAATAGGAAACTGAGACAGAAGGATGGTGCGTCTGATTCTAAGAGTGAACTAGATGTATTTCTAGCAAGTCTTCCCCATCCATACTTTGATGAAAATATGCTTCATGGCTTGATCATAGCTGAGTTAAGAGACTATGAGCGATGCCTAATGGAGGTGGAGAGATTCCTCCCATACATTGATAACTGGGCGGTTGGCGACTCTATGACCCCGAAGGTATTTCAGAAGCATAAGGCAGAGCTGCTTCCGGTTATGAAGAAGTGGATTCAGTCCCCAGAGACATACACCAGCCGCTATGGGATACGGATACTGATGACTTTCTATCTGGATGAGGACTTCGAGACAGAGTATCTAGACCTTCCTCTGGCGATAGAGACGGAGGAATATTACCTTCGTATGATGATTGCCTGGTTCTATGCCACAGCATTAGCTAAGCAGTGGGATGCTACCATTCCAATCATAGAAGCAGGCCGGCTTGAGAGATGGACCCATAATAAAACAATCCAGAAGGCTAGGGAGAGCTTCCGCATTACAGCGGAGCAGAAGGAGTATCTCAAGTCGCTGAAGAGGTGAATGCGTATTAACCAGGAAGCCTAATGGGGCTTCCTTTTTTATGGGGGAATAGTATAGAATACGATCAGCACACGACTAATGATGCAACTAACTGGGGTGCTCTTCGCAGTGAATAAGACTCATATGGATGAGATCATTGCAGCAATTGAAGAGTATCGCACGGATATGGAAGTAGTGCGATAGGAACTGTAATGAGGATTAGATTGAGAGGACGATTATGACCATTCAAGAACGTGCCGAGAAGGCTGTAGAACTTAAGAATTCAGGTAGATGCAACTGTGCGCAGGCTGTGGCAGCAGTGCTTGCAGATCAGGTGGAGATGGCACCTGAGACACTGCATCAGTTAACCGCTGGCTTTTGCGCTGGCATGGGAACTATGGATGCCACCTGTGGCGCCCTGATCGGTGCCAATGTGATTGCAGGTCTGAAGACGGAGGGCCAGGGAACCCTCATGGTGAGCCGTAGCATGATGAATCGCTTCAAGGAGCAGTCTGGAGCGGTTGCCTGCCGCGACCTGAAGACTATGGTGGATGGCCATCCAGTTTGTCCATGTGAGGACTGTGTACGCCACGCTGTACTGGCATATGGCGAGGCTATGGGCATCTAGGATATGGTTTACATTTACAAATCAACGAAAACAACGAAAACAACGAATACATATTTATTCATGGCTTAAGTATGGTATTATCAACTCATGGATTTTGTATAGGCAGGAAGAGTCGCATTAGACTCTAGCCGCAATGGCGCGTGGGGCGCTTACCTGTCGAAAATGTATTGAAAAGATGAGTGTATGGGGATGACAACGAATGTTACTTATAATCTGTACTATGATATTAGTGCAGTTCTATTGAATTCAGTTTTTATTATCCTATTATTTTTCAGGAAAAAGGTAAAAGGGCGTAGGGATTGGGTCTTTATGTCCCTGATTATTTTTATGCTGCTTTCTGCTGTGATGGAGATCGGTACGTCCATGATCCGTAATGGTGACTGGGTGGTGTCTAATGGTACTCGTACAGTGGTGACAGCTTTAGCACATTATTTCCATAACAGCATTGAGTTTTTGGTATTCTTATATGTCCTACAGATTTTTGGCGTACTTCGTCATCTGAAGGGCCTTCTTCTCATCATTGTATGGATTCCACAGATGCTTTTGTCTGTATTTCTGATTGTTCCATCTCTGCGCCGGAGTATATTCTACTACGATGCCAATGGCGCCTATGTGCATGGATATCTCTACTTCTATTTTTATTATGCAATCATCGGTATCTATGCCGCCTTCGGAATTATCGCACTCTATCTCTATCGCAATCGGATATCGAAGAAGCAATTTGCCCTCATCAATCTCTTTGCCATCTGCATGATTCTCAGTATCTATGCAGAGGTAGAGCCTCATATGCGTATCACCATTCTGCTCCAGTCCCTGTGTCTACTTGTTTGCTATGTGGGATTAGAAAATGACTCTGAGGTTATCGATAATGAGACGGGGCTATTAAGTCGCTATGCACTATGGAGCGAGGCGGCACTGCTCTATGAGTCTCGATTTAATACCTATGTGGTATCCATCCATCTTAGAAACTTCCCATACTATAGTCGCATGTTGGGCACACGCTTAACCACGGAGTTGCTACGCACAATGGGTAACTGGTTAGCACATTTCTCTGGAGGTAAGGCTTCTGTCTACTATCCATCCCGTGGTACCTATACCCTTCTCCTCTATGAATATGAGAAGGAGGCAGCATTAGAAGTAGCAGAGCGTGTACGTTCTCGGTTCGCATCTCCTTGGATTGCCAGGGGCACCAGTGTCACATTCCAGACCTCTGTGAAGGTCACTGGTATTCCGAATCAGATTAAGAATGAGGACCAGCTCTTTGCCTTTATCGAGAATCATGATCCAGCTCGCTTCTCTACAGGAGAGGTAAGCTTCATTGATGAAGTACGAACAGATCAGAGAAATGGACAGATCGAGGCAGCAGTACAGAAGGCCCTAGATGAGAATCGCCTTGAGGTCTACTTCCAGCCGATCCATGATGTGGCCTCTGGTCGCATCCGTTCCTGCGAAGCCTTGGTACGACTGAAGGATCCAGACATGGGCTATATCTCTCCTGAGGAATTCATCCGAGTAGCAGAGCATGCTGGACAGATCGGACAGATTGGAGAGGTGGTCTTCGAAAATGTATGCCGATTCCTACATGACAACAAGCCTGAGCGCTACGGACTAGAATTCGTAGAGGTGAATCTGTCCACCCTTCAGTGTATGGATAATAGTCTGACGGAGCAGATTCAGAATCTCATGAAAAAGTATGAGATACGCCCGGGTCAGATTAATCTTGAGATTACAGAGTCGGCGGTGGTATATAACGCTAGCGTCATGAAACAGGTGATGGATAACCTACGTCAACTTGGTCTATCTTTTTCCCTAGATGACTTCGGAACTGGTAATGCGAACTATTCCTACATCATGAATTATCCTTTCGACCTGATTAAGGTGGATAAGAGCTTCCTATGGGCAGCGAATGAGAAGGGAGATAATCGTGTTATCCTAGATAATATGTTGCAGCTGATCCAGGGACTGAATCGTAAGGCTGTCGTAGAGGGGGTAGAGACAGAGGCCCAGAGAGACTATCTCACCAGGCGTGGTGTAGACTATCTCCAGGGATTCTACTATAGTAAGCCTATTCCAGGAGCGCAATTTATCGAATTTCTGGCTCGGACCAATGGGACAAGTGAAATGATTGAGATGAAGGATACTGTTGCAGTGAATACAGTGACAGAAGAAAGTGATATAGTTGCGGTGAATGCCTAGTTGGCATGAGGCTTGCATGATATGTAAGGGGAGAAAAATAGAAACAGGAACTATTGTAGAAATGAGTAAGCAATGAGAGTATATATCGATTTTGATGATGTCATCTGTGAGACCGCGAAGGAATTCTCACATCTAGCTAAGGAACTATTTGACATCGATGTACCATACCGTGAGGTACAGTTTTTTAACCTGCAGAAGACCTTCGACTTAGATGATCAGCAGTATGAGGAACTGATGAAGAAGGGACATGAGCCAGAGGTGCTGCTGTCCTATGAAGAGACTCCACATGCAGCAGAGACCATTAATAAGTGGATGGACCAGGGACATGAGATCTCTATCATCACGGGTAGACCATTTGATGCATACGATGCATCAAGACAGTGGCTGGATGAGCATGGCCTAGAGAGAGCACCTCTATTCTGCGTAGATAAGTATGGACGTGAAAACTATTTAGACAATTCCACCTTCAATATGACACTGGCAGAACTCTATGATCTGACCTTTGACTTTGCAATCGAGGACTCGCCAAAGGCTTTCCCTCATGTGACTCACTTCGAGAACTGTAAGGTAGCAGTCTTCGATCGTCCTTGGAATCAGAATGCGACCTTCCCGAATGACAACTTCGTGAGATGTATGAATTGGGAAGACATCAATGGATTGTTTGAAAGAGTGTAAGAAAAAGAGAATCTTTTGCGATGCAGGCCTTGAATCAGGATAAGATGCTGTTCACATATTCCCTTAAGACAGGCACGACCTCATTTTCGAACCAGGGATTATTTTTCTGCCAGCGGAAATTCAAAGGGCTGGGATGAACAATAGGGAAAAATTCTGGAAGATATTCCTCAAAACTTCTTACAGTTTCAGTGAGATTCTTTTTTGTTTTGCCTTTTAGATAATAATCAGTACTGTATTTCCCGATAAGTATGGTGAGCCTTATATCAGACATAAGATCAAGAATCTCCTTATGATATTCATTTGCAATAAAGGGCCTGGGCGGAAGATCGCCGGTCTTTCCTTTGCCTGGATAATAGAAGTCCATTGGCATAATTGCTATTTTTTCAGAATAAAAGGTTTCTTTGTCAATTCCAAGCCAGTTAATCAATTTTTCGCCGGATTTATCATTAAAAGGGATACAGGATTCTTCGACTTTACGTCCCGGAGCCTGGCCTATTATAAGGATCCTTGCATTGGGGTTTATCTGGAATATGGGAGGTATTCCTCTTTTGGTATATTCTTCGTTCCTGGGATCATTTATTATTTCGTCAAGTGACATATTTTTCCCCTATATTAATTACAATTCATCTTTATCTTGTCATAGAGCTTCTCCATGAGAGATAGGTATTATTTATGATATTCCTTACGAGGATTCATAAAATCTTATTAAAAAATGTAAGATCAGAAACCGAGAGAATTATTTACCAGAATTACATTTATACGATCCTTGTGATGAGAATACCGGGTGATGAGAAACTGGCAGCAGATAGTATCAGGCTGCTTGCAGTCGAAGCATTTCCCAGTTTTTTTGCATGGAGTATTTATGGGAAAACGCATTGCATTTGAAGGAGCAGCTACGTTTCTTGCTCGTTTAATTGCAGAATCAAGGTCGGCACAGATCTTGTTCATGCCAACAATGAAAATAACCTTCTTAGGACCATTTGCTATGCAGGAAACGCGGTTGGCATTCCCGTCTATGTTTACGAGAATTCCGTTACTTGTCATGGCATTGCAGCTTGAAAGAAAAATATCTGAATCATATGCGGCCAGGAGTGCCTCCCGGGAATCCATCTTGCTACGATCTATAAAATGATAATTCCCTTCATTCAAGGCATCTATTAGACCAATCTCGAGAGAAGACATGCATCCTCCCTGGCTTATTGTAGAACCCTCGGGGATCATGGAAAGAGCGATTTTTCTAGCTTCATCCTTATCCTTGGCATAGAAACCCTTCATGTTTCTAGAAGTCAGACCTTTTATAACAGTCTGGGCAAGAAGCTCATTTTTTTCCTTTACAAATTCATCCATAGCATACCTCATATCTAAATATATATCTAATTATATCTGATCCATTTTCTAATATTATCCCTGAAAAACTTCTCGATCATCCATTAAAGAGTTTTTTCGATTGCTTAAAAACCTTTTTAACTTACCATGATTGTAACATAAATTTCGTTGACAGGAGAGGATATGCTTGAGAGATAATTTTCCATATTGATGTAAACAGCGCTTTTCTTTCGTGGACTTCAGTAAAAAGACTCTCTGAAGGAAAAAGCAATCTTCGGCTCATTCCGGCTGTGATCGGAGGCGCCCCCCGGACAGGAGGACAAGTGTTGTTCTGGCTAAATCCCAGCCTACGAAAAAATTCAATATCCACACCGGCGAACCTATGTCTGCTGCTTTTAAAGATGAAAAAGCAGATGAGAAAGAAGAGAATGGGGAAGAGGCTATGGACATGATTCGCAGGAAATTTGGTATCGATTCTATCCGAATTGGGACGGGGAAAATTAGTAGCCGAAAGAGCAGAGAAGATGTGAAATGTATGCTAAATCATTGCGTTTGTATTGAAGTGGCAGTATAATACAAGTAGTAATCAACGAGGAGGTGCACTATGTCAAGTACAATACAGATACGTGTTGATGATGAACTCAAAACAAAATCCGACACCCTGTTCAGGGAGTTAGGAACAGATACGACTTCCGCTATCAGGATGTTTCTTACCCAGGCCGTTGCAAATAACGGATTTCCTTTTGAATTAAAGAAAAAGACGGTAAATCCATATGTGACATTGACAGAGGATGAGGTACTTAAAAAACTT
>OCVV011105348.1_pt1 | contig 14694 bp, 18 predicted proteins | sample 1539721 | NCBI WGS metagenome assembly OCVV01 (sample SAMN02144230, study PRJEB22623) | gut metagenome | biome: sheep rumen | host: Ovis aries | place: New Zealand
TTCCGGTTCCGCTTGTGGCCCATGTGATACCTGTTTCAATGCCGGTTCCTTCGTCAGATCCGCTACCGTTGATCAGTGAATAGGCAATTGTTTCCATGATGCAAGCTGTAAGCTCGTCTGTAAGGTAGCTTTCAAATGCGCTGATAGTCATGCGCCTTGCTTTTACGCTGATAGAGAAAATCTTAATAAGCTCGTAACCGTCAAATGAAACGTTTGTAAGGCTTACCTTCTCGCTCTCTACTTCATCGCCTTCGGTATGCCATGCGGCTCTTGTGCTGGGCGTTCCGATCGGAATACTGATTTTTGAAGGCATAGCAAAGCCTCTTGCTTCTCCAAGAAGGCCGCCCATCGTGCGGGCTTTCCGGATAACCTCATTGAGCGTATTGGTAGGAATTGCAACGGCTACATCTTCGCTTGCGTCGAATTCGTCGCTCCGGTACTCTACTGCAGCATTAAATGCGGCCTGTTCGTTTTCTGTGAGCTTACGGCCCATGAGCGTTTTATAAAAAGCGCTTCGGTATTCCGGAGAGCTTACAAGCTCTTCACCGGGCGTAAAGGTCTTCTTCTCTTCTTTCTTGAAGCTTCTACCAGTGATCAAGTTAAATGCTTCGGCCTGGGTTGCGCTTCTGAGCTCCATGTTCTCTTTTGCTTCTTTGATGCCTTTGAGCTCAATGTTATAGGCTTCAATGTCGGCTTCCGGGTTGCTATCGATGTCGTTGTTGATCTGGGCGGCCCTGGTCTCAAGTTCCTTAACGTCTTTGTCTTTGTAGAAATTAAATGCTTCTGCTACTGTTTTAAACTTCATTTTTAAATTCCTCTGTTTTTGTTATAAGAAACACAATCAAAATTTATTATTTGGGGTTGCTCTGCTTCCGGTTTTTCGCATAAGTCGCTTTTAACCATTTTGAAGTCTGTTGCTTTTGCTGGTTCTGTAATTGGTACTGTTGCAGAGATCTGAACATATGCCGCGTTTTTCATATTTCGGCTGTATTTCATTTCTATTGCATGTAACTTATAGCCGCGCTCTTCGCAAAACGACATAATGTTTTTCAATTCATCGCCTATCAAATTACTTTCCATGCTTTAGCCTTCTCTCATAATCTGGTTAAAAAGAATTTTAGCTTGCTGCCGCAATTTGTAATTCTTCAAACCGGTTTCTCTTGCGCTCCTGGCTTCTACGCTTGTTGTGGGGTATGCGGCGTAGGGTACGATGCTGCACTCATACACTTTTGCAATTTTGTTGATTGTCCTTGTGTTTGTTGCAGCGTCGTAACTGTCCCCGCCTTCCGGAACGGTAAAAGCAAAACTCATTCCGTCAAGATCCCCGCGTTTTACCGCTTCGTATACTTCATTTGCGCTTGCCGTTTCCGGTAATGTCGCTTCAAAAGTCATACCTAAATTGTCAAGAGATAAAAGCATTGTTTTAGGCGTCCTTGCAAGCGGTACGCGGCTGTTGTCGTGATTGTAAATCAATCTAACGTCGGTCAGATCGGAACCGTTTAAGGCTCCCCTTTTAATAACTTCTTTATAGCTGCCGCTAAAATCATTTATTGTTGTCGGGGTGTCGTATACAATAGGGCGGCCTGTTAAAATATGAGCTTTTGCGCCCTCTGCCGTTGGCACATTTGCTCTTATTTCGCATATTCTAATTTCTTTCATGTTAAGCACCTTCTTTTTTCTGGTTTTCTTCCTTTTCCGGATTTGCTTTTTTCTGGTTGCAGTCGCAATGCTCTCCAGGATCCAAAGAGGCGCCGCATGTTGGGCATATTCTGAAATATTGATTTTTGTCTGTATTAAGATTTTTAAATTGCATGTTTTTCCTTCTTTTTCAAGCTCCGCATTTTATGCGGTTTTGGGGTTTGGGGCCATCCTCAACAAGCGGAATTGATATCAATTCGCACTGCTTGCAACTTTACAGATTTGCGCCCGGTATATACCGGCGCCCTGCTTGCCAAGTTTTAAAATTTAATTTTTTCATTTTTTCAAAATGGTAAAATTTTCTATTTTCGGTTTATGGGGCCCCATAAGCTATCCTTGCGATACCGAAAATTCGCTTAAGGCTATCCTTAAGCTATCCTTGCTGCTCTTCTGTTGTTTCATCGGTTCCGAGCTGATATTTTGCCGCCTTGCTCTGGTCGATCATGTTCAAAGCCTGTAAACGTCTATCACCATCCGGAACGCTTGGAAGGTTAAGAATTTCCAATGCCTGGTTAATTGTAAGAAGTCCAGCGGGCATAAGCTGAGCAATAAGCTCCACTTTTGTTTTATTGCTCGTAAACTGCAAGCGGCCACTTTCAAAAAGTATGCTGTTGCCGTATGCTTGTTCTCTCTCGTTGAAAAGCTTAGCTGTAAATTCTTGGCTTAATGCTGTTGCAATCGGCTCTAATGTGCTTTCGTAAAAAGCGCTGTATTGGTCTTCTGTATAGGAACTATTAACTATAGCTTCGGTTACTCCTAAATAATTATAGATTTTGCTCTTAACCTCTTTAGCTTGGTCGGCGTTTAATATTACCGGCTTGCTTTCTATTGGTTGGTAATCCATTTTCTGATCAGTCGCAACTACGCCGCCATCGTTTCCCATTTCCAGGTAATCTTTTACAAAGGCTTCCTTTTCTTCTTTTAATTTCGTTGCGCCCATAAGCTGAGTGAATTTTAATATACCTCTTATGGAAGCACCGGATTTTATACCGTTTATGATTCCGTCGTTTTGTGTTTGGGCTAACTCCAAACCCGGCGTAATTGCAGTATTGTCGGCTCCTAATAAATCGTCGTCGTTGAAATGTCTGCGTAAATGTATAATATCTGCATACGGCAAAATAACTTCTTTTCCATTCTTCAGATAAAAGCTGCAGTATAAGTTATTTGCTGGGTCGCTCATGATGTTTACGCTTGAAGCCGTAATAGGGTAAATGCCTTTTAAGTTTCCTTTGTTATCTCTGTCTAAAAATGCAAAGGCATTATTATTTAAAAACAGGTGAGTAACAAGCTTATATAAAAGGTCATATGAGCTCATGTATGGATTGGGTCTAATCTGCAGCAAACGATTAATTTTCTTGTCTCCTTCTCTGCGATCTGCGCCCTCATAGGTTATTATGTGGCTTCCTTTTAGCTTTCCAGCGTTCCTTGCAATCGCGTCTACTGCTCCCCGGTATGTATCGTTTGCGTATGCATCACTTGACACCACACTAAAACCGCCTGTGTGCTCATGTATAAGCTTTGCTGTTGTTACTGTTTTCTTTGGTTTGAATATATCTAATATGCTCGTAACGTTCACCTCTTAAGCTATCTGCTTAATTCTACTTTCTGTATTCGTTCCGGAACGTATGCAGTAACCGGCCACTTTTTAAACTCTTCATTTACAACAACAATGTCTGTTATGTTGTCTATGTTTATATACTTAGTCGCGTCTTTCTTATCGCATGTTTCCGTCTCAAGTATTCTCCATTCAATGGCTATGAAGCCCGGTATTTGTGGGGCATTAACGGCCATGTAACAATTCTCAATGGGAATACCTTTTTTTAAGGTGATTCTGTATGCTTTTGGCGGTTCTTTCATATTGTTAACCTAACCTGTTTAAATGTTTCTTCGGTAATATGAGTTTACATAATAATATTATTTTACTTTGTTTATGTCAATTACTAAGTAAACATTTTATTAATAAAAAAAGGGCTTACCCTTTTTAGGTAAACCCGTTGTTTTTATCCGGTTATACTCTTAAACCGCTATCATTATTCTTTGCCGTTGCTGCATATCCGTAATTTTGTTCAAAATGGTTGAATAGTGTGCGGTAATCAAAGCCTATTTTGCCGCCTGTCTTGCCGCTCCTATTCTTTAATACACAAACCTCTATATTCCTTTTTAGGCTTGTTTTGCAGCTTTTTACTATCTTCAAATTGTCTTTTTGCTCCGTTGCTGAGTATCCTGGCTTCATTCCTTGCGGCTGTAGGGCTATTAAAACGTCGCTTCCGTATTCAATGGCACCGCTTTCTTTGAAGGCTGTCATGTTAACCTCTGTTGTGTAATTATCCCTGTTAAAACTGCTTATGGCTATTATGCTTGTGTCGTAATCTCTGCTTAGCCTCTTTAGCTCTAAAACCGCCTTGTCGGTGTTTTGTTTGTCGCTCGCTCTCATATCATACGGGGCCAATATTTGAAGATAATCGATGAATACTAAAGGCGTATTGCCTGTAAGCTCTATATGTTCAGCTACCCGGCTTTTTATTTCTTCTACTCCTATATCTCCGATACCCTCAAAGAAATATATGTGTTTTGAATAGCTTGTATATTGCTTCAAGGCTTTATTGATCAGCTGTTTTTCATCGGGGCTGTAACTCTTGTAGCGGCTTCCGGTTGTTATCCCTCTGGCTGTCTTTGCGTTGTTTTCTTTCCCTTCGCAAAGTTCAAACGTGATTCTGCTAATTGATTTACTCATTAGCTCTGTTGCTGCCATTTCTAAACTGAAATATAGTATATCTTGCCCGCTCTTGGCTATCTGATCAGCTATCTGAAGCAATAAGGTTGTTTTGCCTAAACTGCTTATTGCGCCCATTACATATAAGCCAGGATAAAAACCACCATCTAATTCTTTATCTAATTCGCTAAACCCTGTAGGAACGTAAAACCCCTTTGTAATGTCTTTTGAAAAGTCTTTTAGCCTGTTAAATGCCCTAAATGCATTATGTGCTTCTATTCTTGTAATTTTCTCTGCATTTGTGATTTTTTCAAGTTCGCTTACATTGGCTTTAATATCTTCTGCGAATTTGTCTCTATCTGCTAATAAAAGGTCGTTTGCGTCTTTTCTCTGATTTTCCGGGTACTCTTCCAGGTTGTAGGAAGCAACTATAAAAGGTGTATTGAATTCGCTGAGTGCTTCAGCTGTCTGCATAGATGCTTTTCGTCCTGGTTCGTCGTTGTCAAAGTTCAGAATAAGGGCCGTTGTCGGCTCTTTTTCGCGTATCTGTTCTATGAGCTTAGAGCTCCCTGTACCACCTAAAGAGATTGCACCAACTGCGCCGCCGCTTGCTATGATTACACTTATAGCGTCTATTGGACTTTCGCACACAAAGCATGGTTTGGTGTCGTAAAGGGCGGCTTTGTTATATACCGGTTCGGCTCCTACTTCGTCGCTTTTGGGCTTCCGGAACTTCTTTTCTATTGTACTTCTCGTTATGTAATAACCGCCTGTTTGATCATACGGTATTACTATAGCTCTTAGTGTTTCGTCATATCCAAGGCCAAACCGCTTTACTACATCATCATCAAAACCTCTGCTCTTAAAGTAATCTGTTTTGCTGGCTGCGTTCTGGCACTCTTTTATATAACTGTAATACTTTCCTGTTTTAGTTTCCCTTGCATTTATAGCCAAGGGCGCACTTATATGCGGGCGGGGCCCGCATTGCATAAGCGCTTTCTTTTTAGGATCCTCTTTAGGGCTGTCTGATGCATTTAGGTCAATACCTGTTATTTCGGCGGCTCTTGTTGCCTGGTCTATGAAATCTTCTATGCCCTCATACAAACCTATTAAGGTGAATATATCTCCGCTTTGATTGCAGCTAAAGCACTTCCATGACTTACCGTCTTTGGTAATGCTAAAAGCTCCGTTGTGATTATTTCCGCTTTTGTTTCCGCTTCCGCAAAGAGGGCATTTATACATATTGCGGCCCGCTCTTCGGTCTGGTTCCGTTATGGTCTCAACATAGCGTCTAAGGGATAGCTTTATTTCGTCTTTTTTCAGATCATCAATCATATGTTTTACCTCTTCAGCTGATGAACTATATTTTATTTGGTGGGGTGGCGGCTGTAAAGAAGCCGCCGCCAACACTATAAAGCTTATAAAGCTTATAAGCTTATCACTTTTTTAGCGAAATCTGAAAAGCCGCATGGTTGTCAGTAATTTTGGCAATTTTTGAGCTCTGAAACGTTACCACTTTCATCATCACTCGTTACCACTTTCATCATCACTCGTTACCACTTTCATCATCACTCGTTACCACTTTCATCATCACTTTTATTTAAAATCATAGGCGTATTGTAACGCTTACTATCTCATTCTTTCTGCTGTTCTCAACATAGCCACCTATGAATTCTTGTTCTTTTAAATAGTCAAGTATTCGGTGAGTTGTGCTTCTTACCTTTAGTTTTTTCTTTCTCAATGCACCGTCGCTTGCGGCGCTTACTCCAAGGTATTTATATACAGTGTCGTAAACTATTGTTGGGCTTAGTTTACTACTTCCCTTCATTGCAAGGATCCTTCTGCAAAGGTAGCTCTGTAGAATAATGTTTTCTTCGTTTTTGTTTACCGGGCTATTAAGCAGCTTTATATCTAATCTTGCAATTTGGCTTTTCTTTGCGGCGTAGGTATAGAGTACCGGCTCTCTTAGAAGGTGATAAACTTCTAAAACTTCTTTTCCGTTAACTGCAAGTGTGGCTGTAACTTTTTCGCCCTGTATAATAGTACCTTCGTACTTGTAGCTATCAAATCCATATGCAGCACATTCTTCTTCTGAAGCTTCCAGCTTTATCCTGGTATACATAAGCTTATTCATACTGTTGCTTATAGATTCCTGTCGTTTTGTTGAAAGTGAAGCATTTTCGTTTCCGGTCATTGCCCTGTATATCATTCTTGGCGTTATATAATCGTTTTCACCGTCAACAAATAAGGTTGTAAGGGCGTCGTGTACTTCTCTATCATAGGGCGTAAGAGATCTATTACCGCTTATTTGTAGGTCTTTATCGTCATAATTTATATTTACAAGGCTAAGTATTTCTTTTTTAGTTTTCCGGTTGCTAATATCTGCACCTATAAATTTACCGTCGCTTCGGTAAAAATTACCTTCTCCGTTAAATGCAAGGTTGCTAACTTTATCTATCGGAGTTAACCATTGTTTAGGCGCTCTGGTTGGTATATTCGTTATATCTTTGCTTCTGATCGGCGGGCCGCCTGGTAATGGGGCTCCGTTTACATTGCCGCCAAGTATGCCTTTGCTGCCTGTATATGGGCTGTCTGCTATGCTATCAAGAACAATTGTTCTAATAGCGCTTATGTTTTCCGGATCGTCTTTAAAGAAATCGTAGTGTAAGTGTAGAAGTTCTTTACTATCCTCTATGAGCTGTTGCGCGTCAATGTAAAGACGCTCTCCGTCTATCCTTAAATAGAATATACTGAAAGAATTACCCTCTTCTTTCATTTTCTTGGCGCTATCGTATCTGTTTTTAATGAGCTGGGTAATTTGGTTTTTGGCGTCTTTAAGTATTCTGTCCGGATCCCCGCCAAGCTCGCTAAACTGTCTTTTCTCAAACTGTCTGTATAAACGCCTTCTTCCATCGTTGAGCTCGTCCATATACTTCAAACGGTCTCTTCTGGCTTTTTTCCATTCTTCACTTCCTTTGGCTTCCCATTCATTGAAAAAAGCAGTCATTTCTTTATTGGCTTGCACATTGGATTCTATATAAGCTTTATATTCCGGAGTGCTTTTATAGGCTGCTAATTCGGCTTTATCATAAACAGGATTGCCTTCTTTGGTGTAATTGATCGGCTGCGGGCGCAATTCTATAGGCTCCGGAAGTCTTTTAGCTGCTATAGCGGCTTCTTTGCTCCCGTCCGGGTCTAAATCATCGGTTCTTTTATTAATTATGATTTCACAATCCGATATAAGCTTTGAATACTTTTCTTCAAGTGCCTGTATTTTCGCTTTTTCGCTTTTTGTATACTTCACTATCATTTAGAATCAGTCTCTCCCTTTAAAAAGTCTTTTATGCTTTCAGATGTAACATATTTTTTGAAGCCCACTTTTTGACCGGTTAATTTGCCTATCCGAATGTATTTTCGTACTGTTTGCGGGTGTATTCTTAGCATTTCTGCACACTCGTTTACGTCATAAACTTTTAAATCGTCAATCTGTATCATTGCTTATCCTTTCGATTTAATAAAACGCCGCCGGCGGCTTTATAGGCGTCAATGCTATGTTTAAGCAGTTTGTTCACTGCGTCCTTCATGCTTAAGCGCTCTGTATATGCATAATTCTTTACATCGTTCAATAATTCCACGTTAACTATGAAAGTGGCTCTTGTGTAGTCTTCTGGAAGGCCCGCCTGTGCTCCGGTTCTTATAAGGTTTTCTTTTACAGGTCTTCCTACGTTCCCGCTTTTGCGCTCTGCTTCTTTTATGGTTTGTTCTTGCTCCGGAGTGAAAAGCGGGTTGTTTTCCAGTTTGTAAGCCATCTTTTAACCCTCTCTTTCTACAATGTAGTAGTTATTATTACGGCTCTTCTTATTCATTTCCTCTATGTATATTTGAGCGTCTTTTTTGTTTTTGAATCCAGCTAATAAATTACCTTTGCCGCCCGCTATGCCCGGAGTTTCTATATATACAAGGTATTTAAATAAATCGACCATCTTTTAGCCCTCTCTTTCTATTAATTCAAGTGCTACTTCCTTATAAGCGTCGGCACCAATGCTTTTAGGTGCATATTCAAAAATATCTTTGCCATAAGTAGGCGCTTCTGCTAATTTGCTGTTAATTTTTATTACGGTTTTAAATGTCTCTTTGGGGAATTTCTGTTTTATGGCTTCTACAATGGCTTTATCCTGGCTTCTTCGGCTGTCGTACATCGTAACCAATACGCCGCTTATGTATAGGCTTTTATTAATACGTTTCCTTATAAGCTCTATAGTTGGCAATAGCTGCGCCATTCCATCTAAGGGCATGTATTGCGCCGCAACGGGTATTAATACGCTTGTGGCGGCTGTGAGCGCCATTAGCGTTAATATGTTAAGGCTTGGGCTACAATCTATGAGAATGTAATCATAATCTTTCTTAAGGTCTTCTATGGCTTGCTTAAGTAAGAAATCTCTTCCAGGGGCGCTTATAAGCTGTATTTCTGCGCCGCTCATTCTCAGATCTGTTGGTATTATGTCGTATTGGGCTATTCCTGTTTTTGTCTTTATGGCCTTGTTAATATCGGCTGTGTTGTTGATAATCTCGTAGGTTGTCAAGTCGTCCTCTAAGTCTCTAAAACCGGCGCATTTGCTCATACTTCCTTGCGGGTCAAGGTCGATTAGTAAAACACTCTTTTCTTGAAGTGCAAGGGCTGCGCCAAGGTTTAGGCAAGTAGTAGTTTTTGCTACGCCGCCTTTTTGATTGACAATGGCTATAATGTTTGTTTTCAATTTCACACCACCTTTGTTAATTATAAAAAGCCGCCCGGCTTTTCTTGCCGAGCGGCTACGCCGTTATCTCATGAGTTGAAAGTTTCAATTTTGTCTAATAGCGCCCTTTTGTCGTTTGATATAGCAACGGCTTTTCCTTCGTTGTCAACGGCTACATACATAGTATCTTTAAATATTCTGTCTGTTTGTTCGATTATCATTACTACATCGTCGTATCTGGGCGCGGCTGCTAAGCGGCTAATTCTTTTGCAAGCGTTCATGCTCTTTTTTTACTCCTTTCTAATGCGTTATTGTAAGCAGCTCTTACCCATAGGTATGTATTAGATAGCTCTGCGCCTGTCAGATCAAATAACATGCGCATAGAGCTGTATCTATCAATATCTTCAGTGCTTTTTCTGTTCTCGTCGCATATCGTTGCAACTACATTGTAAACGAATTTCATTACGTGCGTTTCGTCCTGCATTATTAAGTCGCAGCACATCTTTTTATACATGTCGTCGGTGATTTGCGGAGTTTGTTTGATTCTTTTTGCCATTTTGCATTACCTCCTATTGCTTGAAATTTGGGGCAATTGCAATTATAATAATAATTGCCCGTGATCTGGGTTCTAAAACAGGGTTGCTTAGTAGGTGAAAGTTCTTTGCAGCTCTGTTTTTTTGTTGCAATTTGATTGTATATATTGCTTATTTATTTGTCAATAGTTAAATGTAAACATTTTAAACATATGCATAAAAAAAGTAGCTCAAGGCTACCTTTTGCGCGGGCGCAATTATCATAATTGCGCCCGCGCAATTTTATCTGCTTATATAACCGTCGTCTTCCGGTTCCCATCCATAAGGCTTTATTTCGTCGTCTTTCGGCTTGTCACCTATAGCAACGTCTTTTACATACACAAATGTTTCTTCGTTGTAATCGTAGGGGTTATCTATCCTTGTGATAGTATACCATTCGCCGCGGTACCGGATGTAGTCATATAATTTTACACCTGTAAGGTGATTAAATACAAACATGCGTGTTTCATCTTCTGAAAACCATACCCCATGATAGAAGATCTGGTTTTGTGTGAGCTGTGAGCTATAGCACCAAATAGGCCTTTGTGTTGCAGCTACTTTAAATCTTTTATATGTGGGGGCTTCGCTTCCATCCGGAAGGGCGGCCTCTACGTCGTAGTAAATCCTGGCTGTTTTGTCTTTTAGAAAATATTGGTCTCTATAATGTCTCATGGCTTTTATCTCCTTATAGGGTATTAAGGTATTCATTATAGTGGTCTATAAGGCCTACGTAAGCGTCTAATAGGCTTGCAAGGCCGTCTATGCGGTATTTGGGGCTTGTTGCCTTCATTGGCTGTATATTTCCGTTTATATCTTCCTTAACGCCGGTATTGGTAATACACCATTTTAAAAGAGGGTTGTTGTTGTAGTTGATTTTCTTTGCAGCGAGATCCTGGCCGAGTTGCTGCATTGGTAGGCTTAATGTTTTTACTCCCTGGTAGCACTTAACCATATTGAAGCCGCTGCTTTGCATTTCCTCTACCCAATAAGCGGCGCTGTAAGGGTCATAATATATCCAAGCGGGTGTTACGTCGTGTTTTTCTACCATTTCCATAAACCACGCTGTAACATCACCGTAATTTATGCTGTTGCCTTCACAAAGCCTTAAAAGGCCCGCTTCATACCATTTGTCATAAGGTATTTTTTCTTCATGCACTCTTTGTTCAAAATTATCTTTTGGCAAGAAGTACATTTGTGTTACATACCGCTTTTCTGATTTGTCCATAAAAAGCAGCGTTGCCGCTGTAAGGTCTCCTGTTCGGCTGAGATCGGCGCCGCCTATGCAGTAATATCCTTTGAATTGCTCTATGTCGAAGGTCTCAGTGTTGTTTATGTCTTCAAAGGTTAACCATGCTGTTGAAACGGTTTGAATAACATTGAAATCTTTTACTAATATTCCGGTTATATCTCTGGGGTTCTGCTTGGCTCTTTTTACCTTGCTAATAAGATCGTCTAATTTTTTGATTCGGTTTAATCCGGGGTTTGCCTTTTCCCATTCCATGGGGTTAAGCCATTCTTCTTTATTGTCCAGTTCGTAAAGAATAGGTAAAAAATGCGGGTCTTCTATGGTTCCGTCACAAACTCCACAAGCATATTTATACATATCATCAAAAATACATTCGCGTACCGTGCCAGCTGTTGTGATCATAACTAATAGCGGCTGTCTTCTCGCGCTCTGGCTCTGTTTCATGACTTCATAAAGGTTTCTATCTTTTATGCTGTGAAGCTCGTCTATAATTACCAGGTGACTGTTTAAACCGTCTAAGGTGTCGCTGTTTTTTCCTAATGGTTGGAACTTACTAAACGTTAGGTCAAAATACAGGTCGCTCTTTCGTTTTTTTATGACTTGTACTAAATCCGGATTTTGTCTAATCATGTTCCAAGTCTCAGTAAATATAATCCTGGCTTGGTCTTTTTTGCTGGCTACGCTGTATACTTCGGCTCCTGGCTCGTGATCGGCTGTTAGCATATATAAAGCTATACCGCTTAATAAAACGCTCTTTCCGTTTTTGCGGGCTACATAGAATAGTGTTTCCCTGTACTTTCTGTAACCGGTCTTCTTATCAATAAAGCCAAACAGGGCGCTTATAAAGGCTTTCTGGAATAATTCCAGTTTTAACGGCTTACCGGCCCATTCGCCTTTGCTATGTCTGCAGAATTGCTCAATGAATTCTATAGGCTTCTGGGCCCGTTTCTTGTCGAATATATACCCGTCTTTAGGGTTGTTTATATCGTCTACAAGCTTTTCATATTGTCTATAGCACCGCTTTGATACAATGCGCTTACCGGATTTAATTTCTTCAAAGTATTTTGTAATGTAATCCATATTCTATTGCTCTTTTATGAAATCATATAAAGGGTTGCTCTTTTCAGCTTCCGGGCTTTTTCCCATGAGATCTGTTACCTGTCTAAAGATTACACTGTACCTTTGCAGTAATGTGTTATAGCTCTTTAGGGCCGGGCTCTCTCTTACAAAGTCCTGTTTCCCTTGCTGGAAGTGCTCTAACTCGCCTTCATCTTCTATCTGGCGCTTTAGGCTGCCTATTGTTTTTTCTAAGAATATGAGTTCCTCTATTAGTTTTTTCCCTATTGTCTTCTTATCTTCCGGTATCTTGCTTAATATATCCCTATACTCTTGCTTCATTCGTTTAGAGGCCATGTATTTAACCCTTCCATGTTTACAAAAATTACTATGTTTACATAATATACATAGTAACCCCTTTACTAAAAAAACTCCTACGCGGGTTTTTTTAACTACCACCACCGGTCCTAAGGGCATTATATAAAAAGTGTACCCCCATACCCCTAAAGCGCTTATAATTGGGGTTTATTGTCAGATCTGAAGACAATGGACTATTAAAGCAGCTCTTGCGGTTGCTCTGCGGTTTTCCGGTTGTTTTGTTCTCATATGTAGCATTGTGTTAAGTTGTAGCTATTAAATGAGATAGTTGCAGAATTCCTTATAATTGCCACGTTTCCGGGCTTTGTGTTTGCTCTCTGTTTCTTCTTTGAGTTCACATGTTTATTTTATAAGAACTTGCACCCGTTTATTTATAGCTAAACTTCTTCATAGCGTCGTTTATAGTGCTTTGTTCGATACCAATATATCTAAGTGTTTTGCTCTGGTCGTTGTGGTTGAATATCCGCATAAGCAGCACAATGTCTTTTGTCTGCAGGTAGAAGTGATAACCGAACGTTTTTCTCATTGTGTGCGTTCCAAGGTTATCTAAGCCAAATTCTTTACCGGCTTGGTGTATAACCCTATAAGCATATTCTCTGCTTACTGCTTTGTTTCGTACTCTCTCGCTTGGTATCAAATATTCATAGTCTTTCTTGCCTTGGCAATATGTAGCCAGGGCCCGGCTAAGCTCTGTGTTGATCGGGAATAACTTTTCTTTTCCGGTCTTCTTTTCCCTTAACTTAATTTCGTTTTTATCTCTTACGTCGCGTATTTTCAGCTTTAATATGTCAGATACTCTAAGCCCGCTATAAATTCCGATCATAAACATTATGTGGTATTTTGGGCTTACTTCTTTAAGATAGTCTGCTATGTCGTGTACGGTTTCTTTATCCCTTATAGGCTCCACATAGTTCATTTATGTTTCCTCTCTTCTGTTGCCCTCTAATTGGCTTTTATATGGCTTTTCGTGCTTAGACATACATTTATACCTAAATCTTATTAAATGCTCTCTCTGCGGCGCTTAGAAGGTCATTTTTCTAACCGTTTTAAAAGCCCATCTATTTCTAACGCCTGTTTTTTCATATCTTTAGCTTCCGGAGTCTCTTTAACACTTTTTATGCTTCCGTCTTCGTTGAAAAGTGTTACGTTGTGTTTAAGTCCATGCTCTGCATTATGGCAATCTATGCAAAGCGCTTCCAGGTTGTCAAAGCTTAGAGCTATTGAGAGATTGTTTATGTTGGCAGCGTTTAGCCATGTTCTATGGTGGCATATCTGCGCCGGTTTTCCGCAACGTTCACAGATATAATTAACGCTCTCCATATATGCGGCGCTCGCCTTCTTCCATGCTTTGGAGTGATAGAAGGCGTGATTATCATAATTTTTGAAGCTGTATTTACGCTTCATAGGCTCTTGCTCTCACGCTGAGGACTTTAGTAAGGCTGTTGATTGTCCTGGTTAGGCTCTGATCGTCTGCATGGTCTGCATAATACCACTGAGTAAGCAAGAAATTGCTTAACGTCTTTACAAGCGGCTCTTCGTCCTGGTCGAGTGTCGATAGTCCTGTAGTTGTTTCTATGTAATCCGGTATTGCTTCTATGAGCGCTGTTATTAGTTCATCGTTTGCACCTACGTCAACGTGTAACACATTGCAAGCTTCGATAAGGTCTAACATGGTGGTTGCCCTCTCTTTTTGGCTAAATTGTATAATTAGTAGTAGTTGTTTGTTTCGGATCCGTTTCTATGTAAAAGACTGTTGTTGTCAAAATTGCTAAAACCAAAGGGGTATAGGAGCTTGTTTGCACCCCATACCCCTATTAAAAAGAAGTGAAAGAATGTATGGCTTATTCTGAAGCTTTGCTAAGTTTTACAAAGGCTTCGGAAATGAGCGGCTTGCAGTCGGCAATTGCCATTGCCCGGTAATCAATAAGGCCCTTCTTAAAGCTGCTTTCCCTGGATACTTCAATTGTAATTCCCTGCGGCAAATTGTAGCCAAGATACTTTGCGTAATTACCAAAGTAAACGTCATTGTCTGCAATATTGTCATCTACTACAACGTCAAAGCCAAGGATGCGGCCTACGCTTTCGCCCTTCGGATCAGATATAAAGATAGGGCGCTTGTTCGTGTCTACCATTCCATAGAAGACATTGTAAAGTGTCGCGTTGTTCATAGCCCATTTAGCGCCTTTGCTATATCCGCGCTTAAGAAGTGCAACGGTTGCAACGACGTCTGCATATTCAATATCGGCATCGGCTGCAACTTCAATGTTGTTCTTTCCGGTTCCGCTTGTGGCCCAT